>Ga0182743_1000283_pt1 | contig 71815 bp, 63 predicted proteins | sample eDN3rd30CKraftOP_FD_128522 | JGI IMG/M metagenome (GOLD analysis project Ga0182743, IMG submission 128522) | Enriched Organic Plus compost microbial communities from Emeryville, California, USA - eDNA 3rd pass 30_C Kraft OP (version 2) (version 2) ... | reverse complement strand
GGTCTTTTCCAGCCACAGCTCCACCATTTCGGGCGATGCTGATTGCAGGCGAAAGACCTCGGTACGCTCGGGCTCGTCGTCGCGAACATCATATTCGACAGTTAAGAGACTGACTTGGCTCCCAGCTTCCGAACAGATGCGGGCCAGTTCGCTGTGCGTCGCCGGGTTACAGTTGTCGACGATCAGGATCGCGCGTCGCCGTGCGATTACCAGCTGGCGCGCCATGTCCCGTGCGGTCGGGTAAGTCTCCGCCGAGTAGTCGGTATAGACGGCAAGCCCAGGATCGAGCGGCATCTCGCCCACACCATCCTCGAATAGTGCCTGCACGAGACGAGTCTTTCCGAGGCCGGACAAGCCGATCAACCGGATACATTGGCGAGCTTTGGCCAGAGAGACGCGAAGTCGGGCGATACCCTCGCCGATGGTGAGTTGCTCGCGGTCGCTCGTTCTCTCATCGGTTAGGCAGGCCTTGTCGTTGAAGAGATAGGGCGTCTCCTCGCTCACGCCGACGCCGCACCAATCGCCGATGCTGCTCCAGCCCGACATACCGACGCCGAGCCGCGTGCGGACCCAAGCGGCGATTCCGGGATAGTGATTGACCCATATCGCCAGCCGATCGCGATCGTAGAAGTCGCTATGCAACTGCCCGGCCTCATGCAGATCGTCGAGCTGCGCCCGGATCGCATCGCGACGATCGCTCAGCGGCTTGTCTGCGACCGATCCTTGCGCGCTGACGATGATGTAAGCGCCGGAGCGAGCGGCGAGTTCGGCGATGACCGGCCGTAGTACGCCGCCAGGACGCATTTCATCGCGGATTGCGCTGGCCGGCATGTCGGGCTTTTTTACCTGAAACCCTGTGTGCTGGCGCGGCACGAAATCAGGCCTCGGCAGTACGGACGGACACTCGACCCGGACATCAAGCCCTCCATCGGCCGCATCCTGATTGCCGCCAGAGGTTACCGACGAAATGGGGCAACCCTGCGTCCGCAATTCTGCCAAGGCGAGACGTGCAACGAGTGTTCGCAGATCGGCGTCATTGAGGTCGGCGACTTGTGCGCCAGTAATTTCGAACATCGTCCTTCAACCCCCTTTCATCAAGTATAGGAGAGCATGCGGGAGCATAAAGAGCGGTTAAGCGATAGTCGGTCCCCCACGGCCGCGACCGCTGACAGTTGATCCGTCGCCACACATGATTACCTGCGACTGGCTTACTGAGCTGGCGTAGGTCGCTTTGGTGATCGCCGAATGTCAGCTGTTGGCCGTATGCGGGCACTGCATCATTTGCATTAAAAAATTTCGCAGTTGGTGCGACCCTCAACGCCCTCAACGGCCCAGTGGCGGGGATTGCCAGAGGCTCCGACTCAAGTCTGGCTCCGGCCGCCATTAGCCATCCGCAAGCCGGAACGGCCGCATGATCCGATCAGTAGCCGAAAAACTCTTCGCTGCGTATGTCGTCTTCGTCCATGCCCGCGTCGATCAAGGTTGAGCGCATGGCTTCGACCAGCGACGGCGGACCCGAGACATAGAACACCGGCGAGGCCAAACCTTTGACGGCGTTCTGGATGAAAGCAGCGTCCATGAGTTGTGTGGCGCCTTCCCAGGGTTGGGCCGAATGCGCCATGTCCGTCATCGTGGCCAGGAGGCGAAAGTGCGGATTGCGTTGCTGCAGTTGCTGCAACTCGTCCAGAAAGGCGGTGTCTTCGGGGCGGCGATTGGAATAAAGCAGTTCCAGGGTCTGGGGCGAGTGCTCATGCGCGGCATGGCGCAGCATGCTCATGAAGGGCGTGATGCCGATGCCGCCGGCAATCAGCACCCCGGCGCGCGCCGTGTTCTTGTGCAATGTCAGTGAGCCGAAGGGGCCGTCGATCTGCAGCGCCGTGCCCAGGGGCAAGGCGGCCAGCGTGCGCTTGTAGGCGCTGTCTCGCATGCGGGTGGCAAAAACCAGTTCGTTTTCATGCGGGGCGCTGACGATGGAAAAGGTGTGGCGCACATCCGGCGCGTCGTCGGAAGCGCCGTCACCCGGCAGAATCACGTCGAACGCCTGTCCTGGACGATACTCAAACCCCGCCGGCTTCTCCAGGTGGAAGGCCGTGGTGCCCTCGGCGGCTGGTTGACGAGCTTGCAGCTTCACGGTGTACGTGGTCATGACGGCTCCTCTTTGGGTGGGTCATCCCTTGGATGCGACCTGTCGGGAAAACGTTTCCGGACAGGATACTCCTTTGCGCAGCCCCCCCGCGCCTGGGCCAGGCGCGGGGCCACGGCAAGCTTATCGCGCCTTGCCCGCCGCTGCTTTCAGTAGCGGCCCGCAGGCATCGGCCTCGGTGGTGCCGGGGTTGAGCAGCGGGATCAGGGCGGCCAAGGGCGTGGCCAGGATGCCCAGGGCGACGGCGGCCCCGGCGCGGGCGGCCATGGGGCCGGCTTTCACGCCGACGTCGGGTTTCTTGAAGGTGCCCTGGACGTAGAGCGGTGTGCGCAGGGTGAAGATGCGCAGGGATTTGCTCTCGGGGTGGATGTCCAGGTTGAGCTTTTCGGTGGCCAGGTTGACGTCGCCGGTGATGTCGATGACCGCGTCTTCGGTGTCCAGCTTGAAGTCGCGTGCCCTGGCCAGGCCGTTGCGCACGCTGAAATCCGCGGCGAGGCAATTGAGCACCACTTGTTTGTCGCCGAACAGTTTCACCAGGACAATGTTGCCGACGTTCAGGCCGGCGGCTTCGAGCAGGAAACGGCTGATGGTGCCTTTGCTGACGAGGGCCTTGAATTCGCCGTTGGAGGTGGCCAGCATGCGGGCGATGGAGTTGCCGTGGCCTGACAGCGAGATGTCGCCATAGACTTCGCCCAGGCTGGCCTGCATGGATTCGGCGGCGGGGACGAGCTTGCGCAGTTTCAGGTGCCTGACGGAGCTGCGCATCCTGGCCTTGATCTCGCCGCCCTGGCCATCCATCGTGATCTGCGAGGATACCGTGCCGCCGGCAACCCCGAAATTCAAGGGTTCCAGGGTCAGGATCTTGTCCGTCAGGGCAATGTCCGCCTTGATGTTGTCCAGCGGCAGGTCTTTGTCGTGCAGAAGCTTTTTGCCGACGAACTGCACTTTGGCATCCATGCGGTTCCAGCTGGCGGTGTCGAATTCGTCGACAGGCAGGGCTTTTTCCGGCGGCTGCCGTTTCTTCCCCTGGGCTTCGAGCCGTTTGTCCAGGCCGATGATGGGGCCCAGGTCTTTGAGGCGCAGCAACGAGGACTCGACCGACCCGGTCAGCAGCGGACGGGGGCGCTGTATCTGGAACTCCAGGGTGCCTGAAAGATCGCTGGAACCGACCTTGCCCTTGAAGTTCTCATAGCGCCAATTGGGGCGCTTGCGGTCCAGCTTGCCGACCAGGCGGCCCTGGGTGGCGTAGGGCGGCGTGTTGGGCAGGGCCACGCCCAGCAAGGGGTTGAGGTCCGACATCGTCGGGCCGCCAAGCCGCAATTGCACGTCCAGCGCAGCCAAGTCCGCGGGGCGGGTGACGGCGCCGTCGAACTGGATCGTGGTGCCGCCGACCCGCAGGGCGGCCTTGACGGGATAGGGGGCGCTGTCCTGTGTCAGGGACAGCAGGCTTCCGGCCATGCCTTCGCCTTTGATGACGCCCTTGTTGTATTTGCCTTCGGCCTGCCACGCGATGCCGTAGGCCTCGGGCGTTGGCGCTGCCAGGGAATTGAGGCTTGCACTGACGGCCAGCCGGCTCGATGGATCGGCCAGGCTGATGGCCACGTTCTGCAGCGCTATCTGCTGGACGTCGACGCGCCAGGCTGAGGGGGCGTCGCTGTTGTTGTCGGCCGTGGATTCCGGGTCGGTTTCCTCCAGGGCCCAGTTGTTGCGGCCCTCTGCATTGCGCAGCAGGTCGACGTGAGTGTCTTCCAGGCGCAGATGGGTCAGCCGGGCTGTTCTGGCCAGCAAGGGCCAGGGGTCGAGGGTGATGCTGAGCAGCCCGATGCGGCCCATGGCCGGTTCCGTGTTCATCCAGGCCGGGTTGCTGATACGGATCTCTTTGGCTGTCAGTTGTGGCCAGGGCAGCCAGGCGCGCCAGCCAGCTTCAGTCCCTTCGGGTTGCTGCCATTGGAGGGTGAGATCGCCTTCGATGGCGACCTGGCGGTGGAGCGCTTTGCTGAGCTGCCGGTTCAGGTAAGGGCGAGCGGCGTTCCAGTCGGAACGTGACAGGAGGGCGACGCCGGCAGCGATGGGCACGAGCAAGGTGATCGACAGCCCGAGCAGAAGCTTCCGGTTGTGGTTTATTGGTGTTCTTGGGGTTTCCATACTGCGCTAAGGGTGGCGGCCAGCCAAGTATCTCTTATTTGCCCCGGGCGATGTGTATCCAGACTATACATGCCTCATCCAATTGGCGGATGTCGGTGTGGGAGCCGTGATTTTTACACTCGGGGGATGGAATGATACGGGGAGGCAGGCATGACGGCATTTGCGCGGGTGGTGTCGGGCATTTTTGGGTTGGCGTGGATGGTGTCGGGGGCATCCGTGGCCCAGGCGCAGAGCGCTGCGCCTTCGAAAGCCGTGGTGGAGCAGACCGTCAAGCGCTACGTCGAGGCGGCCAATCGCGAGGTCCAGGCCAATCAGGAAACTGTGGAAGCCAGCCAGACCGAAGTGGCGGACCTGAACGGCGATGGCAAGCCCGAGATCATTCTGTGGTCGACCCTGCTGGGTCCGACCTACTGGAGTCACGGTATCGTGGTGTTTGGCGACCGGGGGCGGGGCTACGAAAAAGTGGCCGAAACGAAGGAAGCCTTGGGGATGGTCGAGCGCATCGCGCTGAAGAACGGGCTGATCGAAGTGCGCGCCAAATGGCCCGCGCCCGGGGACCCGCGCTGTTGCCCGACACAGAACCGCATCACGTCGTACCGGCTGGACGGCGCGCGGCTGGTGAAAGCCGGACGGGACAAGGCGCCGATTCCTGAAGGGGCCGGCCCGGGCCGGCCATCGGGCCGCTCGGCCTGGGAGTTGCGGACGGTGGCCGGCAGGCCGCCGGTGGCGACGGTCGAAGGCCCGGGGGTCGTGCGCAGCCTCAGCCTGATGTGCAACGAGGGCCGTGCCGTGCTGGCGCTGGTGGTGCGGGCCAAGCCCCCGCTGGGGGCGCTGACTTTGAGTCTGGTCGTGGGCGGACGCACCATGAACCTGCCCCTCGTGCAGGGGTCGACCGACGGCAAGCTGTTGCTGGCGGATGTGTCGAAATCGGCCTTGCCGCGCTTACTGGCCCAGTATGGACGCGGAACGGCCACCTTGCGGATCAATGGCGGGTTGCAAGGCCCGCTCAGGCTGGATGGCGTGTCGGCGGCGTCGCGGGTGGCGTTGGCCGATTGCTACCGGTATTGAGTGGCGGCCCAGCCTGCCTTGACGATCTGCCGGCGGGGATTGGCGCCGATGGCGTAGGCGAGTTCGGCGGGGCGGTCGATGTTCCAGAGCACGAAGTCTGCCGCCTTGCCGGGCGCAAGGGTGCCGATGCGGTCGGCCAGGCCCAGCGCCCGGGCGGCATGGCGGGTGACCCCGGCAAGGGCCTCCTGGGGCGTGAGGCGGAACAGGGTGCAGGCCATGTTCATGGCCAGCAGCAGCGAGGTCATGGGCGAGGTTCCCGGGTTGCAGTCGGTGGCCACGGCCATGGGCACGCCCGCCTGGCGCAGGCCCTCGATGGGGGGCAGGCGGGTTTCGCGCAGGAAATAGAAGGCGCCCGGCAGCAGCACGGCGACGGTTCCCGCCTTGGCCATGGCGGCGATGCCGTCGGCGGACAGGAGTTCGAGGTGGTCGGCCGACAGGCCCTGGTAGCGGGCGACCAGGGCCGCGCCGCCCTGGTCCGACAGTTGTTCCGCGTGCAGTTTCACCGGCAGGCCCAAGGCCTTGGCCGCGCGGAAGACGCGTTCAGTTTGTGCGGGGGTGAAGCCGATGTTCTCGCAGAAGGCATCCACCGCGTCGACCAGGCCTTGCGCGGCCAGTTCAGGCAGGATGTGTTCGCACAGGTGTTCGATGTAGTCGTCGGGCCGGCCCGGGAACTCGGGCGGCAGGGCGTGGGCGCCGAGGTAGGTGGTGCGCACGTTCACCGGCAGGGTGGCCTCGAGCCGGCGCGCAACGCGCAGCATGCGTCTCTCGGTTTCCAGGTCCAGCCCATAACCGGATTTGACTTCCAGGGTGGTGACGCCTTCGTCGAGCAGGGCGCGCACGCGCGGCAGGCTGGCCGCCAGCAGGGTGTCTTCGGTCGTGGCGCGGGTGGCTTTCACGGTGGACATGATGCCGCCGCCTTCGCGGGCGATCTGTTCGTACGAAACGCCGTTGAGGCGCGCCTCGAATTCGTTGGCCCGGTTGCCGGCGTAGACGATGTGCGTATGGCAATCGATGAGGCCGGGGGTGACCCAGGCGCCGCCGCCATCGTGCTCGACGTCGGCATGCCCGGCTGCCGGAAGGTCTGACCGCCGTCCCACCCAAGCGATGCGGCCATTGCGCACGGCGATGGCGCCGTCGGGGATCTCTCCGTAGCCGTCGCTTTCCATCGTCGCCAGGTGGACGTTGCGCCAGAGTGCGTCCCAGCGGTCTTCGGATGTCGTCATGGGGTCTCCAGGGGCGTGGCGGCTCATGCGGCCGATGCGGCGGCCAGTTCGGCCAGGCGCGCGACGAGGCGCGCCGCCACGCGCGCGGTGTGGTTGTCGATGTCGAGTGCCGGGTTCAGTTCGGCGATGTCGGCCAGGCGCAGCTTGCCGCTGTGCGCGACCTGGTCGATCAGCGGCTCGACGACCTCCAGCGGCACGCCGCGCGCGGCGGGGGCGCTCACGCCGGGGGCGACCGCCGCCGGCAGGACGTCCAGGCAGAGGGTCAGGTAGACATGGTCGACGTTCTGCAGGAAGCCCGACAGCAGCGCACGGGTGGCGTCCAGTTGGGCGATGCCCATGTCTTCGTCCAGCCGCCAGTGCACGCCCAGGTCGCGTGCCCGCGCGAACAGGGCCTCGGTGTTGGCAAAGGCGCTGACCCCGAGGCAGCAATAATTGAAATCCCAGCCGCGGGCCTGGCAGGCTTCGGCAATCTGGCGGAACGGCGTGCCCGAGCTGGCGCGGGCATCCTGGCGCAGGTCGAAATGCGCGTCCAGGTTCACGATGCCGATGCGGGGCGGCGGCGAGGAAGGGGCTGCTTGCATGAAGCGCGCCAGGCCCTCGAACGATCCGAAGGCGATTTCGTGGCCGCCTCCCAGGGCGATCGGAAACAGGCCTCGCCGCAGCAGCATGGCCAGCCGGCTTGAGAGTTCATCCTGCGCGGCCTCCAGCCCGTCGCCGTCCGGCGCGGGAACGCACTGGATGTCGCCCGCGTCGAAGAGTTCGGTGCAGCGCCGCACCGGCATATTGCCCAGCATGGCGCGAATCGCCGACGGGCCGTCGCGCGCGCCCAGCCGCCCGTGATTGCGCGCGACCCCGGCGTCCGAGGCAAAGCCCAGCAGGGCCACGCCCGCGCCGCCGGCGTCTTCCGCCGGACGCACGATCTGATGCCAGCGGCGGCCCGCCGGGCCTTCCGCGTGGTCGTCCCGCCCGCGCCAGCGGGCCATGTCGGCGAGTTGATGCATGATGGAACCCTTAGCGGATCATGGGCAGTTTCAGGCCGTGGCGGCGGGCGCATTCGATGGCCTGCTCGTAGCCGGCGTCCGCGTGGCGCATCACGCCCGATCCGCAGTCGTTGATCAGCACGCGAGCCAGCCGCCGCTCGGCTTCTTCGGAGCCATCGGCCACGATGACCATGCCGGCATGCTGGGAGTAGCCCATGCCGACGCCGCCGCCGTGGTGCAGCGATACCCAGCTTGCGCCGCCCGCCGTGTTGAGCAGGGCATTGAGCAGGGGCCAGTCGGACACGGCATCGGTGCCGTCGCGCATGCTTTCGGTTTCGCGGTTGGGGCTGGCGACCGACCCGGTGTCCAGGTGATCGCGTCCGATGACGATGGGCGCCTTGAGCTCGCCGCGCCGGACCATGTCGTTGAAGGCCAGGCCGGCCACGTCGCGCTCGCCCAGGCCCAGCCAGCAGATGCGGGCGGGCAGGCCCTGGAAGGCGATGCGCTCGCGCGCCATGTCGAGCCAGCGCACCATGCCCGCATTGTGGGGGAAGAGCTCCTTGAGCTTGGCGTCCGTCTTGTAGATGTCCTCGGGGTCGCCCGACAGCGCCACCCAGCGGAAGGGGCCTTTGCCTTCGCAGAAGAGGGGGCGGATGTAGGCCGGCACGAAGCCGGGAAAGTCGAAGGCATTGGCCACGCCCGCATCGAAGGCGACCTGGCGGATGTTGTTGCCGTAGTCGACGGCCGGTATGTCCAGGGCGGCGAAGTCCAGGATGGCCTGGACGTGGGCGGCGCACGAGCGGCGCGCCTCTTCGGTCAGCCAGGCATGCTGGCCGGGGTCTTGCTGCGCGGCGCGCCATTGCTCCAGCGTCCAGCCCATGGGCAGGTAGCCGTTGATGAGATCGTGGGCCGAGGTCTGGTCGGTGACGAGATCGGGGCGAAGGCCGCCGGCCTTGGCGCGTCGGACCATTTCGGGCAGGACTTCCGCCGCATTGCCGAGCAGGGCGATGGAGACGGCTTCCTTGCGTTCGCAGTGGTATTGCACCATGGCCAGTGCCTCGTCGAGGTCCTTGGCCTGCTTGTCGACATAGCGGGTGCGCAGGCGGAAATCGATGCGGCTTTGCTGGCATTCGATGTTCAGGGAAACCGCGCCGGCGAGAGTCGCCGCCAGGGGCTGTGCGCCGCCCATGCCGCCCAGTCCCGCCGTCAGGATCCAGCGTCCGGCCCAGTCGCCGCCGTAATGCTGGCGGCCGGCTTCCACGAAGGTTTCGTAGGTGCCCTGGACGATGCCCTGGCTGCCGATGTAGATCCAGCTGCCGGCCGTCATCTGGCCGTACATGAACAGGCCCTTGCGGTCGAGTTCGTTGAAGTGGTCCCAGTCGGCCCACTTGGGAACCAGGTTGGAGTTGGCGATGAGGACGCGGGGCGCGTCGCGGTGCGTCTTGAACACGCCCACGGGCTTGCCGGATTGCACCAGCAGGGATTCGTCCTCGCCGAGCTCCTTCAGGGACGCCAGGATCTGGTCATAGCAGGCCCAGTCGCGCGCGGCGCGGCCGATGCCGCCGTAAACGACCAGGCGTTGGGGGTCTTCGGCGACTTCGGCGTCCAGATTGTTCTGGATCATGCGGTAGGCGGCTTCGATGACCCAGTTGCGGCAACTGAGTTGCGTGCCGCGCGGCGCGCGGATGTGGCGGCTGGGATCCAGGCGGGGATCGTCGGTGGCAGTGGTCGAACGAGTATCCATGGTCGCTTCCTCGATGTGTTCAGTGTATTGGGCAAGGCCCCGGGCGGGGGGCGGTGAAAATGGTCGGTTCAATGCAGCCCCAGGTAGGCGGCGGCAAGGGTGGGGTCGTTGGCGGCGGCCTGCGCGGTGCCGCGCCATACCGTGCGCCCCGATTCCAGGACGCAGATGTGGTCCGCGACGGCCAGTGCGCGGTCGGTGTTCTGCTCGACCAGCAGGATGGTCATCCCGTCCGAGCGCAACTGGCGCAGCGCCTGGTAGCACAGGTCGATGATCTTGGGCATGAGCCCCAGCGACAGTTCGTCGATCATGATGAGCTTGGGCCGGGTCATGAGCGCGCGGCCGATCGCCAGCATCTGCTGTTCGCCGCCCGACAGGTTGGCGGCCAGCGAGTCCAGGCGCTCGCCCAGGCGCGGAAACAGGCCAAGGACGTAATCGCGGTCGCGCTGGAAGTGGCTTGCGGGCTGGATCAGCCCGCCCACGCGCAGGTTGTCGTTGACGCTCAGGTCCTTGAAAAGGCGGCGCCCCTCGGGCGAGATGGCGATGCCGCGCCGCACGCGTTCGTGCGCCGGCAGGTGGCCGATGTCTTCGCCTTCGAAGAGGATCTGGCCCTGTTTCGGGGGTACATGGCCGGCCAGGCACATCAGAGTGGACGACTTGCCTGCGCCGTTGGGGCCCAGCAGGCCGGTGATGGTGCCGGCATCCAGGGTGAGCGAGAGCTGGTCCACGGCCTGGAATTCGCCGTAGCCGCAGGAAAGGTTCAGCAGTTCAAGCATGGGCGTCTCCGGTCAGGGTCTCGGTGCCGCCCTGCGCGGCGGCGATGGTGTCGCCCCCAAGGTAGGCGGCGCGCACTTGAGGCTGGCTCATCACATCGCGGGGCGGGCCCGAGGCGATGAGGGAGCCGTTGTCGAGCACCACCAGGCTTTCGCAGATGCGCATGACCTCGCCCAGATTGTGTTCGATCAGGACGATGGTGACGCCTTGCCGATTGATGTCCTGGATGGTGGAGGCCAGGGCGTGGGCTTCCTTGGAGTTCAGGCCGGCCAGGGGCTCGTCCAGCAGCAGGAGCTTGGGTTGCAGGGCCAGGGCGCGCGCCATCTCGAGCCGCTTCAGCACGCCCAGGGGCAGGATGCCCGGCCGTTGTTGTGCGTAGTCGGCGATGCCGACCCGTTCGAGCATGGCGTGGGCGACCCGCAGTTCGTCATCCCGCTTGCGATGCAGCAGCGCGGTCAGCGGAGTGCGCGTATGGCGCGAACCCGCGGCCAGCGCCACGTTATCGATCACCGAGATTTCCCGGAAAGGCCGGACCAGTTGTTGCGAAAGGGCCAGGCCCTTGCGGATGCGCTGGTGGACCGCCAGGCCGTCGAGGCGGTCGTCCTCGAGTTGAACAGAGCCGGTGGTGGCCTGGACCACGCCCGTGATGACACGCATGAGTGTGGTCTTGCCGGCGCCGTTGGGCCCGATCAGGCCGAGCAGCGTGCCCGGCGGCACGGAGAAGGACACGTTGTCGACGGCCGTCAGCCCGCCGAACTGAACGGATACCCCGGAGACTTGCAGCATGGGTTGAGCCGTCATGGGTGGATTCCTTTGGTGCGGGGCGCGGAGGCCGTATCCGGCTTGCGGGTTTCATGCGGACGGCGCGCCCGGAACAGGCGGCGCACGATGCCGGCCATGCCCTCGGGCGAGAAGCGCATCATGAGGAACAGCAGCCCGCCGTACATCAGCAGCTTGTAGTCGCCGACGAACTGGAACCAGGCGGGCAGCGCCGACAGCACGGCCGCGCCGAAGATGACGCCGGGGATGGACCCGATGCCGCCGAAGACCACCATGGACAGCACCGAGATCGATTCGATGAAGCCGAAGCTGTCCGGTCCGATGTACTTGAAGTGCTGTCCGTACAGCGCGCCGGCCAGACCGGCCAGCGCCGTGCCGATGGCGAAGGCGGCCAGCTTGTAGCGGGGCACGTCGATGCCCAGCACGCGCATGGTGTCCTCGTCCTCGGCGATGCCGTTGAAGACGCGGCCCATCCAGGACTTCTTCAGATAGACCGACAGCCCCGCGGTGGCGGCGGCCAGGACGATGGCCAGCATCATGAAGCCGGGCTTGTCCAGGCCCGAGGGCGGGATGTCGGAGATGCCCAGTTCGCCGCCCAGCCAATCCTGCTGGCGCACGATGCCGACGAACAGGAAGACCACCCCCATGGTGGTGATGGCCAGGAAGTCGGCCCTGACGCGAAGGCTGGCCAGGCCCACGACCGCGCCGACCAGCCCGGCCGTGAGCATGGCCGCGGGCAGGGTGGCGAAAAATGGCAGGCCCGCCTTGCACAGCATGGCCGAGGTGTACGCGCCGATACCCAGAAAGGCGGCGTGGCCCAGGCTGATCTGGCCGCACAGGCCGGTGATGAGGTTGAGCGACAGGGCGAACAGCACACTGATCGCCATGGAGGTCAAGAGAGAGATTTCATAAGCCATGATGGATACCCCTTCAGCGCCTGGCGAACAGCCCTTGCGGACGCAGCATCAGGACCAGGATCAGGAAGGCGAAGGCAATGGCGTTGCGATCGAGGAACTGGCTCAGGTAGATGGTGCCGAAGGCTTCGATGATGCCCAGCACCAGCGAGGCCATGAGGGTGCCCCGCACCGAGCCCATGCCGCCGAGCACGATGATGGCCAGCCCCTTGTAGGACGGCACGCTGCCCATGGTCGGCTCAACGAGGTTGTTCAGCAGGGCGACCCACACGCCGGCGAAGGCGGCCAGGGCCGAGCCGATGAAGAAGTTGAGGTCGCGCACCGTGTTGAGCTTGATCCCGAAGGACTGGGCCATTTGCGGGTCGGTGACGGTGGCCTGGCAGGCCACGCCGATGCGGGTGCGGTTCTGCAGATAGCCCAGCACGCCGATGATGGCGACGGTCCCGGCCATGACCAGAAGCTCGGCTTCGGAGAAGTGCAGGACGCCGAAGACCGACACCTGCTCCTGCAGGGGCGGTGCCTGATAGGACAGGCCCGACGCCCCGAAGACGATGCGGAAAAGCTCTTCGAAGGCGATGTACAGTCCGATGGAGGCAATCAGCGCCACGAAGGGCGGCTGCCTGAGCATGGGGGCGTAGCAGAGGCGGTACATGGCCACGCCGGTCAGGCCGGCGGCCACCATGGCGGCGGCGAAACCCAGCGGCAGGCTGCCGGTGGCATTGGTCACCAGCACTCCGATGTAGGCGCCCAGCGTGAACAGGGCGGCATGCGCCACATGCAGGATGCGCAACAGGCCGTACACCAGGGTCAGCCCCAGGGCGATGAGTGCATAGATACTGCCTTGCACGAGGCCTCGCGCGATCAGCTCCACAACGAGCATGATGGCTCCTTGAAACGGTGAGGTCCGGGCCAGGCGGCCCGGACCGGGGGGTCAGTCGGTACGGGTCCAGAGGACGGGGAAAATGGGGTCGTCCATGGGGGCGTCGGCGGGCAGACGGTCCTTCAGGCCCGGGAACTCGGGCGAGGTCACCCATTGGCGCGGGGTGTGCCGCATGTCATCGCCCAGGAAGCGCACCGAAAATACGCGCCGCCGGCGATCCTCGGCCACGCCGCCCGCGCCGTGCAGGGTCAGCATGTGGAAGCACACCACGTCGCCCGGTTCGATCTCCCAGCCGATGATGGGGTATTGGTCGCGCGCCGCCTCGATGTCGGGCAGGTCGGCCAGCGAGCCTTCGGGGAACCATTTGGCCTGGTTTTCCTTGAAGGAGCGCGGCATCAGCCACGGGCCCTTGTGGGAACCCGCGACGAACTCCAGCGTGGAGGCGCGCGCCACCGGGTCCACCGAGATCCACATGCTGCAGTTCTGCCGGCCGTCCACGTTGTAATAGGGCTGATCCTGATGCCAGGGGGTGCGCTGGCGCGTGTGGGGTTCCTTGACGAGCAGGTGGTCGTGGTACAGCCGGGCTTGCCGGCTGCCCATCAGCAGCCCCGCGGCTTCGCCGATCGGCGATTCGAAGATGAAGCGCCGATAGGCGTCATTTTCTTGCCAGTTGCAGAAATCCTGGAAGAAGCTGCCGGGGTCGTTCGCCTGGCTGGCGACTTTGCCGCGCGGGCTGGGCTGGGCAAGGTTTTTCTCGATGCCGGACTTGAGCAGCTCGATCTCGTCGGCGCTCAGCAACTGGCGCAGGCAGATGGCGCCATCGCGCTGAAAGGCCTCGATCTGCTCGGGAGTGACGCTTCGACGTATGCGCTCGGTCAGCGTTGCGTCGCTCAGGCTGGTGTTCATGGCGGGTCTCCAATCGAATCCGTGCGGTTCCGGGGGCGGAGGGCGGCACGTTGCCGAGCCCCTTCCCGATGGGAGGGGGCTGCGGCGGCGGGTGGTTGCGTGAAGTGGTCGGCTTACTTGGTGGGGGCGGCCAGCAGCTCGGGATCGTGGATGACGGAGTGCCGGTGCCAGGCTTTGTCTTTCACGATCTGGACCTGGATGTCCTTGTTGACCTCGTGCAGGTTGTTGAAGACCAGATGGCCGATGGGCATGTCGTAGGCGCCTGCCGCAATGGCGTCGCGCAGTGCGGCGCCGCCCTTGCCGCCGGTCTTGCGCAGGCCTTCGATGAGAATGGCCGTGGCGCTGTAGGACGAGGCCCCGACCATGTCGGCGCCGTAGCCCGCTGTCTTGCGGAAATCCTGCAGGAAGGCCTTGGTGATGGGGACGTCGGAGTCGCGGTCCAGTGAGGTGGTGATATAGGTGCCCTCGGCGGCCGGGCCGGCGATTTCGATGAATTTCTCGCCGTCATAGCCCTCCTGGCCGATCACGGGGGTTGTGACCCCGGCCGCGCGCAGTTGCGAGATGAAGGGGCCGGCATTGAAGTAATAGCCCGAGGCGTAGAGGATATCCGGGTTGTCCGACTTGATCTTGGCGATCAGGGCTCCGAACTGGCGGTCCTGCAGGCCGTATTCGTACTCGTTGACGATGTCGAGCCCGAACTTGGGGGCGGCTTCCTTGAAGCCGGCGGCGAGTGTCTTGCCGAAGTCGTTCTTGAGGGTGACCAGCACGACACGCTTCTTGCCCAGTTCGCTGACCAGTTTGGCGCCGCCGCGGCCCTGGACCTCGCCCATGGAGGAGACGCGGAACATGTAGTCGCCGGTGCGGGTGACGCTGGGGTCGATGGCATAGGCGACGACATACGGCACCTTGGCGTTCTGGAAGATGCCGGCCGCTGCGCGGGTGGAGGCCGAGTAGGACCCCGAGACGGCGCCGACCACCTGGTCCTTCTCGACCAGCTTGGTGGCGACCGGGGTGGCCTCTTTGGCGGAGGCCTGGTCGTCATAGACGACGAGCTCGATCTTCTGCCCGTTGATGCCGCCGCTGGCGTTGGCCCGTTCGACCGCCAGCTTGGCGCCATGCAGGGCCGAACCGCCGTCGAAGGCGGCAAAGCCGGTGAGCGGAACGTTGAACCCGATCTTGATGTCTGCAAACGCGGCCGAAGCCGAGAACAGCCCGCCGATGAGCAGTGCGGCAGCCAGCTTCTTGTGCTTGTATTGCATCATGTCTCCCTTCTCCTTGAGTGGTGTGGCCCTTGTCCTGGTGAGTGGCCTCGCCCGCCCCCCGCCGTGGGTGGCGGAGCTTGCGCTTTGGCGCAGGGTCAATTCATAGTAAATTGTATAGACAACTTCCGACAATCAGCGTTTTCCCCCACATCGACCGGCGTGCCGAAGGGGTGGGCGCGTTGCGGCACAATGTCGGAAAATACCCCCTTGATTTTGGAGAATCGGGTTTGGACAAGACTGTTCGCGACGGGCGGCCGCTGTATCAACGCATCAAGGATTATCTGCTGGCTGAAATCCGCGCCGGGCGCTGGAGGGCCGGCGACGCCGTTCCGTCCGAAGAGGCGCTGGTACGGCAGTTCGGAGTGGCGCGCATGACCGTCAACCGCGCCGTGCGTGAGCTCACGGCGCAGGGCATCCTGAACCGCATCCAGGGCTCGGGAACCTACGTGGCCGAAGAAAAGTACCAGGCCACGCTGGTCGCCATCCGCAACATCGCCGACGAGGTCCGGGCGCGCGGGCACGTTCACCAAAGCGAGCTTTGCCTGCTGGAAAGCGAACCGGCCAGAGAGCCGCTGACCAGCAAGTTCGATGTCCAGCCCGGGCATGTGCTTTTTCATTCCGTCATCGTCCACTACGACAACGACGTGCCCATCCAGGTCGAGGACCGCTGGGCCAATTCCGCCGTCGCGCCCGACTACATGAGCCAGGACTTTTCGGTATCCACGCCGAACGCCTACCTGATGGCGGTGGCGCCGCTGCAGGGGGCCAACTATCACATCGAAGCGGTGGGCGCCCCGGGCGAGATCGCCCGCATGCTGAGGATCCCCCCCGGCCAGCCCTGCCTCGTCCTGCACCGCAAGACACTGTCCATGGACCAGGTGGCCTCGGTGGTGACCATGTGGTACCCCGGCAGCCGTTACCAGTTCCATGGCAGCCTCTGAGGAGTTTCGCGTCGAGGGCTCGGAAACCCCCTCCTGCCTCGATCCCGAAACGATACAGGCCTATTGCCGTTGCGAGTACCGTGTTTTCGGGGCAAATCCGTTCACCTTGACGGTGGGCGTGCTGAGCCCGGAGCTGGCCCTTCTGCACGAACGGCATGACGTGCGGGAAAGCGCCTACCTGACGGCCTGCAACCCATGGGGCCGTTTGACCGATGCCGAATCCAATCGTCAGGCCCAGGCGCGTCTGGCGGCCGTTCTGGCCAGCCTGGGACTGCCGTGGCTGGAGGCAAAGGGTGTCGACCCCGACAGGCTATGGCCGGGGGAGGCCAGTTTTCTCGTCCTTGGCCTGGCGCGGGGGCAGGCCTGCGAGCTGGGGCGGGCGTTCTGTCAGAATGCAGTGGTATATTGCGGTGCACAAGCCGTTCCCGAGCTGCTTCTGCTGCGCTGAGGCCGGGGGCTTCCGGCTTGTTGCCTGCGTGCTTGAGCAGTATGCTCGAAGACGTCTGATGGGAGACCCACCATGAATATCGCAATCATCGGCGCCAGCGGTTTTGTCGGATCCCGCATCCTGGCCGAAGCCCTGGCCCGGCGGCATGAAGTCACGGCGCTGGTGCACAATCCCGCCAAGCTGGCGCCTGCCAAGGGGCTGCATCCCAAGAAGTGCGATGTCACCGACTACGCCACCCTGGTAGAGCAGCTCAAGGGCTTCGATGTCGTGATCAGCGCGTTCAGCGGTCATGCCCAGCAGGACATCTATGGCTATTACATGCAGGGGATCAGGAACATCATCGCCGCGGTCAAGCAGGCGGGCGTTCCGCGTTTCCTGGTGGTGGGCGGAGCAGGCTCACTGGAAGTGGCGCCCGGCAAACGGCTGATCGACACGCCGGAGTTCCCCGAACCCTGGAAACCCACCGCGCGCGGCGCCTACGACGCGCTGCAATTGCTGCGCGGCGAACCTTCGCTGGATTGGTGCATGCTGACGCCCGCGGCCATCATCGAGCCGGGTCGGCGTACCGGGCAGTTCCGCCTGGGCACGGATCAGTTGCTGGTCGACGGCCAGGGCCAGAGCCGCCTGTCGCTGGAGGATTATGCCGTGGCCATGCTGGACGAAGTCGAGAACCCGACGCATTCGCGCAGCCGGTTCACCGCGGCCTATTGATCGTCCTGCCCCGCGTCATTTCCGGGACACATACGGATTGTCTTCGATATAGAAGCGCAAAGGCTTGGCGGCCCATTCGCCTGCGTAGTCCACGCCCACCCGTGGCCGCGCCACGATATTGAAGGGCGTGGGCTCGGGGTCGCGTTCGAAATGGAAGCCCGGGCTGCACAGGTCGCGGCCGTAGTCCGAGAGGCTTACGCCCATCGCCTTGCACAGCAGGCCTGGCCCGCTGGCCTTGCCTGGCAGATTCCGGACGGGCTCCAGGGCGCGCAGCAGCACGGCCGTGCCGGTGCCTTCGGGTTCGGTGACGACGTTCATGCAGACGTGCATGCCATACACCAGATAGACATAGGCATGGCCCGGCGGGCCGAACATGGCGCGGGTGCGCGCCGTGCGGCCCCGCGACGTGTGGGCGGCCAGATCGCCCGGGCCCAGGTAGGCTTCTGCCTCGACCACGCGCCCGATGCGCTCCTGGCCATCGACGACATGAACCAGGCGCATGCCCAGCAGTTCCTGGGCGACGAGGGTGGTGTCCCGATCGAAGAACGAGCGGGGCAGTATCAGGTCGGATGGGGCGTGCGACGACACGGCGGCATTCTCCACAAAAAAATCCCCACTCAGCTTAACGCTTTGTGGGGATCGGGGCGAACGCCTCATGAAACCCCGGCGGAGAGCCGGGTTGGCGCGCGATGATGAATACGACCGAACTCAGGCGGCGGCGCGGGCGCGGGTGACTTCGGTGCTGAAGACGGCCTTGCGGTCCTTGTGCAGCGTGAAGTTGAAGTCGATGTGCGCGAACTCGCCATTGAGCTTGTACTTGGCCTGCTGCGCGGCGTCGGTGACCTTGGTGATGGCGGGCACCAGACCGTCTCGCGTGGCGAAGGCGAAGTCGTCCCAGAGGTAGGGATCGCCCTCGATGTTGATCTGCGTCGTCAGTTTGCGGTGGCCGTCGGCGGTCACGAAGAAGTGGATGTGCGCCGGGCGGTTGCCGTGGCGTCCGACTTTCTTGAGGATGACATCGGTGGCGCCGCCGGGAGGAACGCTGTAGCCGATGGGCACGACGCTCTGGAAGCAGTAGCGGCCATCCGCATCCGTGCGGATGCTGCGGCGCAGGTTGAAGGCGGGCTGCGAGGGGTCGAAGTAGGAGTAGTTGCCCAGATGGTTGGCATGCCAGACTTCGACCAGGGCATTGGCCAGGGGCGTGCCGTCCTCGGACAACACCTGGCCTTCCATGACCAGCGCCTCGCCGACTTCGTCGTCGCCGCAGAGGCGCGCAAACCCTTGGGATTCAGGAGCCCCCGCCACATAGAGCGGGCCTTCGATGGTGCGCGGTGTCGTGTTCTCGGACAGGCCCGCCTGGCGCTCGGCTTCGTCCATGCGGACGTCCAGCAGCCGTTCGAAGCCCAGGCCGGCGGCGATCAGGCCGAACTCCGGACCGGCGTTGGCCAGTAAGTTCAGGGCCGTCCAGAATTCGCTGGGGCTCACGTCGAACTCTTCGATCGTGTGGAACAGGTCGCGCACGATGCGGTTGATGATGGCCTTGACTCGCTCATCCGCCACGGGGCTTTCCGTGCCTTCGATCTGCGCAATGAGGTCTTCGACGAGTTGTTTGCTCATGGGTGTCTCCTTGGGGGGAAAAGAGCCGGGGCGCGGTTCAGCGGTCGTCGGCGTGGATGGAGGAGGGGTGGCGGCACAGGGCATCGACCTTGATGTCCATGTAGGGGTAGAGCGGCAGCGCCATCAGCAGGTTGTGCAGTTCCTCGGCGTCCTGGACGTCGAAGATGCTGACATTGGCGTACAGGCCGGCCACACGCCAGATGTGGCGCCATTTGCCCGATTTCTGCAGGCTTTGCGAATATTCCTTCTCGCGCTGCTTGATTTCGGCCATCTGGACCGGGTCGGCGTCCAGGGGGATATTCACGGTCATTTCAACTTTGAACAGCATGGTCTTGCTCCTTGTTTCGGGTCAGGGCTTGCGGGCGTAGAAGGCGATCTTGTCTTCATCCAGATCCACGCCCAGGCCGGGACCGGCTGGCAGTTTCAGGGTGAAGTCGCTGTAGTCGAGCGGCGTGGCGAGGATCTCGTCCTTGAGCAGCAGCGGGCCGAACATCTCGGTGCCCCATTCCAGCGTGTTGATCGTCGAGAACAGGTGCGCGGCGGCAACGGTCGAAATCGAGCCTTCCAGCATGGTGCCGCCGTACAGGGCGATATCGGCCGCCTCGGCGATCGCGATCACGTCGCGGGCGTTCTGCAGGCCCCCGGCCTGCTCGATCTTGATGGCATAGACGTTGGCGCTGTGCTGCCGGGCCAGTTGCAGGGCGTCCTGCGGGCCTTTCAGCGACTCGTCGGCCATGATGGGCACGATACCCAGGGCGGTCAGGCGTTGCAGGCCGGCCAGGTTTTTCTCGTGGATGGGTTGCTCGACCAGCTCGACACCGACGTCGGCCAGACCCTGCAGATAGCGCACGGCCTGGGTTTCGCTCCAGCCCTGGTTGATGTCGACCCGCACGCTGACGTCGTCGCCAACCGCGCGCTTGATGGCGGCGATGTGCTTGAGATCGTCCTTGGGGTCGCGCATGCCGATCTTCAGCTTGAAGATGTTGTGCCGGCGGATTTCCAGCATGTGCTCGGCTTCGACAATGTCTTTTTGCGTGTCGCCGCTGGCCAGCGTCCAGGCGACGGGGATTTCGTCGTGGATGCGTCCGCCGAACAGGTCGGCGATCGAAACGCCCAGACGCTTGGCGCGGGCATCGTAAAGCGCGGTTTCGATGGCGGACTTGGCAAAGCGGTTGTCCTTGATCGTTTTATTGAGCAGCTTGCGCAGCGCCGCGATGCCGTTGGCCGGCTTGCCGATCAGCAAGGGGCGGAAATAGGCGTCGATATTGGTCTTGATGCTCTCGGGGCTTTCGCCGCCGTAGTTCAGGCCGCCGATGGTGGTGGCCTCACCGATACCTTCGACGCCATCCGAGGCGGTGATGCGGACGATGACCATGGATTGCGCCCCCATGGTGGCCACCGACATCCGGTGTGGGCGGATCGTCGGGATATCGACGATCAGGGTTTTGATATCACTGATGATAGGTTGCACGTCGTACCTGTGTGTTATGGAGATACGACAGGAAGTATAGGAGCCCCCGCCAAGGCGGGTCTAATACTGTTTTTTGCCCTTGCTATACCTTTTAGGTACTGATTTGTTGCGTTTCGTAGGCATCGAGCTCGTCGAGCAGGCCCAGCCTTGCGCCCGCGTCGAGGAAGGACGCCTGGATGCTGTTGCGGGCGATGGCGGCAAGCTCGGCCCGCGTGAGGTCCAGCGCCAGCGCGGTGTCCAGATAGTTCTGCCCGATGTATCCGCCAAAATAGGCGGGGTCGTCGGAGTTGATGGTGACCATGGCGCCCCCGCGCAGCAGCCGGGCCAGATTGTGCCGGCGCAGGTCGTCGACCACGCAGAGCTTGAGGTTCGACAGGGGGCAGACGGTCAGCGGCACTTTTTCACGCACCAGGCGCTGCAGCAGCGCGGGGTCTTCTTCGCTGCGCACGCCGTGGTCGATGCGCTCCACCCCCAGCAGATCCAGGGCGTCGCGCACATAGTCGGGCGGGCCTTCTTCGCCCGCATGGGCGACCAGCCGGAATCCCAATTCTTTGCAGCGGCGATAAACCCGCTCGAACTTGCCCGGCGGATTGCCGCGCTCGGAGGAATCCAGGCCGATGCCCACCCACAGGTCGGCATACTGCTCGCGCAGGGGCAGGGCCGCCTCGAGGGTGGCAAAGGCATCTTCCTCGCTCAGGTGACGCAGGAAGCTGAGCAGCAGCAAAGAGGTCATGCCGGTCTGCTTCTGTGCCTGCCGCATGGCCCGGGCCATGCCGGCGAAGACAGTTTCCATGGCGATGCCGCGCGCCGTATGGGTTTGCGGGTCGAACATGATTTCCGCGTGGCGCACGCCGTCCGCGTGCGCGCGGCGCAGGTAGGCCGCCGTCATGTCGTGGAAATCCTGTTCGGTGATGAGCACCCCGGCCCCTGCGTAGTAGAGGTCCAGAAAGGACTGCAGATCGGTGAAGGCATAGGCCTGGCGCAAAGCCTCTTCCGAGGCGTAGGGAAGGGCGACGCCGTTGCGCCGCGCCAGCGCAAAGATGAGCTCGGGCTCGAGGGTGCCCTCGATGTGCAGGTGAAGCTCGGCCTTGGGCAGGCCTCGGATGAAGTCGGCGAGATCCGGGGCGGAAGTGTGGCTCATGGTGTTGTCTCGAATCGGTGGGTCGTCGTGTGATCAGTGGGAGCGCCATGCGGCCAGGGCGACCAGGCCCCAGGCGACGATGAAGGCCAGGCCGCCGATGGGGGTGACCGCGCCGAGCCACTTGGTGCCCGAAAGCACCAGCACATAGAGGCTGCCGCTGAACAGTATCACGCCCACCAGCATGAGTGTGCCGCTGAGCGTCATCAGCGGCGAGGCAAAGCGCGCGCTCAGCGCGGCGACGGCCAGCATGCCCAGCCCGTGCACCAGCTGGTACAGCACGGCCGTCTGCCAGATGGCAAGCATGTCAGGCGTCAGCACACGTTTGAGGCCATGCGCGCCGAACGCGCCGGCACCCACGCCGATCAGCAGCAGGATGGCGGCGACAGTGACGAGATGGCGTTCGGTCATGGTGGTGTCCTTGAGAGATCTTGCGGAATTCGGGCTTTCGGATTAGGTTTTAACATGGAGTCTCATAGAGGGCAGTCATACATGTCGATCGAAGCCGTGTCGGAAAACGCCGAGGCCAATCCCGTGATTGCCTCTGTCTTGTACCAGTCGGGCCAGGCGCCGCTCGAGGTGGCTCTGGACCGTCTGGAAGCCTTTCGCGGCAAGGGGCTGCTCTGGATAGGCCTGCACGATCCTTCCACCGAATTCATCCGGGCCTTGTGCGCGCAACTGGACGTCTCGCCGCGGGCCATCGAGGAGATCATCGAGCCCCACCGCCGTCCCAAGATCATCGAATACGATCGTCTCGTCCAGATCGTCGCGGTCACCATCGAAGTCTCGGGACACAAGCCGGTCTTCGGCGAGACGCAGTATCTCATCGGCTCCGATTTCCTCGTGACCATCCGCCGCGGCGCCATGGCGGGCCACCGCCAGTTGCGCGAGCACCTGGAAAGCCAGCCCGACATGCTGGCGCGAGGCAGCGATTATGTCGCCTCGGCGCTGCTCGACCTGCTTGTCGACCGTTACGTGACGGCCGCCACGCAGATGGAGTCCGTGGTCGAAAAAGTGGAGCAGCGGTTTCTGCTGCATGGCTTTCATGCCCACGATGTGCGGCGCCTGTATCGTCAGCGCCGCGACCTGCTGCGCATGCACACGGCCATTGCCCCCATGGTCGAGATCTGCCGCCGTCTGGCGAACGTCGACATGAAGCTCATCGATGCCGACTGCCGGCCCTATTTCGGGCAGGTGGCCGACCGCGTGGCGCGCGTCACGGAATTTCTCGGCAGCCTGCGCGAGGCCCTGGCGTTCGCCTTCGAGGCGGGCCTGATGATCGGCCAGGCGCAGCAGACGGACATCGCCAAGCGTCTGGCGTCCTGGGCGGCCATCCTTGCCGTGCCGACGGCGGTGGCCGGCATTTACGGCATGAACTTCAAGGACATGCCCGAACTGAACTGGCACTACGGTTATCCCGTCATCATGGGGGCGACGTTTGCCGTGTGCGGGATTCTCTTCTGGCGGTTCCGCAAATCGGGCTGGCTCTAGGGGCGGTCCCGTCAACGCAGGGGGCATCATTATGTGGAGCACGCATGAAGTCCTCAACCAGGTTCCGGACCTGGGCGATTACAACCTGTATGGCCGCGATCGCATTCTCCAGGAGGCCGTCCGCCGCGAGGGCGGACATTGGCATGAGGCGGAGCTCGAGCGGTACGGCGAGGCATTGGGCCGGCGATCGTTGTCTGAGCTGGCGCGGCAGGTCAATCGCCATGGCCCCGAGCCCGAGATTTTCGATCGCCAGGGCCACCGTACCGATGCCGTACGCTTTTATCCGGGATGGCACACATTCCTGGCCATGGGGTTCGAGCAGCGCATGCACGCGCTGCCCTGGAGCGAGCCTCGCCCCGGGGCGCAGGTCGCCCGGGCGGCGGCGTATCTGCTGCATGGGCAGGTCGAGGCCGGTTCGCTGTGCCCGCTGACCATGACCTGCGCGGCCATTCCCTTGCTGAGCCGCGAGCCCTGGTTCGACGCCCTACGGCCTTTGCTGTTCTCGCCGCACTACGATGCGGCCGACGCACCACTGGAGCAAAAGCGCAGCATGATGGTGGGCATGGGCATGACCGAAAAACAGGGCGGGTCCGATTTGCGTGCGGTGAGCACGCGTGCGGCGCCCGTCGGGGCGGGGGGCCGTGGCGGCGACTATCGGCTCACGGGCCATAAATGGTTCTTTTCCTCGCCGATGTCCGATGCGCATCTGGTGCTGGCGACCCACGAAGAACAACTGTCCTGCTTCTATGTGCCGCGCTGGCGGCCCGACGGCACCCGCAATGCGGTACGCATCCAGCGCCTCAAGGACAAGATGGGCAATCGCTCCAATGCCAGCGCCGAGGTGGAGTTTCAGGATGCCCATGGCGTGCTTGTCGGCGAACCGGACCGGGGCCTGTCCCTTTTGCTCGAGATGGCCTCATACACGCGCCTGGACTGCGTGCTGGGCAGTGCGGCCCTGCTGCGCCAGGCGACCGTGCAGGCTTTGCACCATGCGGCGCATCGTTCGGCTTTCGGACGGCCGCTCATCGAGCAGCCGCTGATGCGCAGCGTGCTGGCCGACCTGGCGCTGGAAAGCGAGGCGGCGACCCTGCTGGCAATGCGTCTGGCCAGGGCCTACGACGAATCCGATTCCGGGCTGGACCAGGCCATACGCCGCATCCTGACCCCGGCGGCCAAGTTCTGGGTGTGCAAGCGCACCATTGAAGCCTGTGCGGAAAGCATGGAGGTCTGGGGCGGCAACGGCTATGTCGAAGACGGCCCCATGCCCCGGCTGCTGCGCGAATCGCCGGTCAATTCCATCTGGGAAGGTTCGGGCAACGTCATGTGCCTGGATGTCCTGCGCGCCTTGAAGCGCCATCCTGGACTGGGGCGCGGCCTGCTGGATTTTCTGGCGGATGAAGCCCGCGGGGACACCCTGCTGGAGGCGGCGGTGGTCGAACTCCAGGCCCTGCTCGATCAGCCGGCGCCCGAACTGGAGCGGGCCGCACGTCTGGTGGCTCAGCTTTTCGTGCTTATCTTCCAGGCCCATCTCATGCGGCGTCATTCGGTCCAGCCGGTGGCCGACGCGTTTGTGCGCACCCGTTTTTCCGGGCGCTGCGGCCGCGTGTTCGGCATACCCAGCGGCAAATCCGCCGCGGTGGCCATCCTGCAGCGGGCATGGCAGGAGTGAGGGTGGCCTACGTATAATCCGAATGCATTGAAGCGCGGCACACGCGCCGGACTATTTTTCAAAGGGGAATGCATGCGGGTGGCCTTGGCGTGGACGAACAATATGAAGCGGTGCGTAGGGCCCGGCCGAGGCCGGTTCGCCTGGCTGGCCATGGCTGCGCTGGTCGTGTCCGCGGCGCTGCCGGGCACTGCGGCGGCGCGCAACTGGAACCCGTTTTCCGCCGAGTCCGCATACAAATTTTCCCTTACCGGGAAGGTGGTGCACGTGGCCGATGGCGATACCTTCACGCTGCTGGTCGAGGGCGAGCGGCAACGTATCCGCATGGCCAGCATCGACGCGCCCGAGATCACCAAGGGGCCGGACCGTCCGGGCCAGCCCATGGCGCAGGTCTCCCGCCGGACGCTCTCGGACCTTATCGCGGGCCGCACGCTGACCTTGCAATGCTTCGAAAAGGATCGCTACGGCCGCAATATCTGCGACGTGCCCCTGCCCGACGGGCCGACCGCCAATCGGCAGATGGTGGCCAAGGGCATGGCCTGGGTCAACATGGAAGGGCGGGGCAAGTTCATGCGCGACCGGGCCTTGCCGGAGCTTGAGCAGAAGGCCAAGCAGGAGAGGCTGGGGATCTGGCGCGACGCCACGCCCATCCCTCCCTGGGTGTGGCGCTACGATTGCTGGAAGCTGAGCCAGTGCGGGCGCTGAGGCGTGCCGCTGCTGTCCTGATTCTGGCCGCGCTGGCCATGGCGGGCTGTTCGCGCGAGGCGGTCAACAGCCCTTACCCGTCGCAAGCCATGGCCGAGAACGTCCTGTACACGGCGTTCTCGCAGCGCTCGCCCAAGTACCTCGATCCGGCCAGTTCCTATTCGGTCGATGAAACACCGTTCACGTATTCCATTTACGAACCGCTGTACGAGTATGCCTATCTGGCCCGTCCGTATCGGCTGACGCCCCGCGTGGCTACCGAGATAGCGCAACCGGTGTACTACGACAAAGACGGCGGCAGACTGCCTGCCGATGCGCCAGGGGCGTCCGTTGCGTTGAGCGTGTATGACATTCCGCTCAAGCGCGGGGTGATGTTCCAGCCGCATCCGGCCTTCGCGCGGGATGACTCCGGCCGTCATGTGTATTGGCCGATCGGGCCGGACGCCCTTGAGGGCAAGTTCGCGCTGACGGATTTCCCGCAGACCGGTACGCGCGAACTGACGGCGGACGACTTCGTCTATGCCTTCCGGCGCCTGGCCAGCCCGCGGGTGGTGTCGCCCGCCTTCTCGGTATTCGCCGAACATATCGTCGGCCTGCGCGACTACGGCGAGCGGCTGAAGGCGACGGATGCGGCCAACGGCCGGCAGGGCTGGCTGGACCTGCGCAAAGAGGGCTTCGAGGGCGTGCAGGCGCTGGACCCCCATACGCTGAGGATCAAGGTCAGGGGCAAGTACCCGCAGTTCAAGTATTGGCTGGCCATGACCTTCGTGGCCCCGATCCCTTGGGAAGCGGATCGCTTCTATCATCAGCCGGGCATGGCCGAGCACAATCTGTCCCTCAATACCTGGCCGGTAGGGACAGGGCCGTTCATGCTGGCGGAATCCATTCCGAATCGCCGCCACGTGCTCGTACGCAATCCCAATTTTCGCGGCGAACCTTATCCGTGCGACGGGGCGCCGGGCGATGAGCAGGCGGGGTTGCTGGCCGATTGCGGCAAGCCCACGCCGTTTCTCGATCGCATCGAGTTTTCGCTGGAAAAGGAAAGCGTCCCCTTGATGGGCAAGTTCCTGCAGGGCTACTACGATATTCCCGAGGCGGGCGGAGGCGGCTATGGCGTGGCCATGCGCGTGGCGGCCGACGACTCGGCAGAGAAGGCCGCGCTCTACAAGGACCATGGCCTGCAGTTGCTCACGTCCACCGAGGCGAGCATCTATTATCTGGGCTTCAACTGGCGTGATCCCGTGGTGGGCAAGGGTGATACGCCCGCGCAGCAGGAGCGCAACCGCAAGCTGCGCCAGGCCATCAGCATCGCCTTCGATTGGGAACAGTTCGTCGCCATTTTCCAGAATGGGCAGGGCCAGGTGGCGCAAGGCCCGATTCCGCCCGGCGTGCCCGGCTACCAGGAGCTGCCCGAGGGGCTGAACCGCAGCGTCTACGCCTATCAGGACGGCCATGCGCAGCGGTTGCCGCTGGACCGGGCGCGGGCCTTGCTGGCCGAGGCCGGCTATCCCGACGGCCGCGATGCCCGGACGGGCCAGCCGCTGATCCTGTATTTCGATTCGTCCGGAGGCATGGGTTCCAGCGCTACGCTGGACTGGATGCGCCGGCAGTTGCGCAAGCTGGGCATCGAGCTGGAGATCCGGGCCACCGATTACAACCGCTTCCAGGACAAGATGCGCAGCGGCTCGGCCCAGATGTTCATGTGGGGCTGGGTGGCGGATTATCCCGACGCCGAGAACTTCCTTTTCCTGCTTTACGGGCCCAACGCCAAGGCGGGCAAAGGCGGCGAAAATGCCTCCAATTATCAGAACGACGACTTCGACCGCCTGTTCGAGCAGATGCGCTTTCTGGACGACGGCCCCGAGAAGGACGCCGTGATCCATCGCATGGTGCAGATCGTCCAGGCGGACATGCCCTGGATGTTCGGCTATTTCCCCAATTCGGGCGGGGCCTATCAGGCCTGGGTACGCAATGCCAAGCCGACCCAGATGGTGCGCAATACCTTGCAATACCTGCGCCTGGACCCGGACATGAGAAAAGCCCGGGTGGAAACCTGGAACCGGCCGGTGTGGTGGCCCTTGTGGCTGCTGGCCGCCTTGGCGCTGGCGGGCATCTACCCCGCCTGGCGCATACTCAGCCGCCGCGAACGCGCGACGGCGCTGGACGAATCCGCAGCGGAGCGCGCACCATGATCGCCTATGTCGCACGACGATTGCTGTACGGCGTCTTCATCCTGATCGGCGTGAATGTGCTGACGTTTGTGCTGTTCTTTGCCGTGAACACCCCCGACGACATGGCGCGATTGTCGATCGGCGGCCAGCGCGTCAGCCAGGACGCGATCGAGAAATGGAAGGTCGACCGGGGCTATGACAAGCCCTTGTTCTTCAATGCGCAGGCCGAGGTCGGCGGCGTCGTGACCGACACCATTTTCTACCAGCGCTCCATCCCTTTGTTGCGTTTCGATTTCGGGTTTTCGGACAGCGGCCACGACATCGGCCATGAGATCGCCGCCCGCATGGGCCCCAGTCTTGCGCTGGCCTTGCCCACTTTTGCACTTGGCCTGTTCGTGTGCATCGTCTTTGCCCTGCTGCTGACTTTTTTCAAGGGCACCCGGCTCGATTTCTACGGGGTGGTCGCCTGCGTGGTGCTGTTGTCGATCTCCAGCCTGTTCTACATCATTGCGGGGCAATGGCTGTTTGCCAAGCTGTTGCGCTGGGTGCCGTACTCCGGCTATCTGGGGGGGCTGGACAGCGTGCGATTCCTGGCGTTGCCGGTTCTGGTGGGCATTGTGGCCCGCCTGGGCGGCGAGGCGCGCTTTTATCGCACCCTGTTTCTCGAAGAGGCCGGCAAGGACTACGTGCGCACCGCCCGGGCCAAGGGCTTGGCCGAGCCTGCCGTGATGTTCCGCCATGTCCTGCCCAATGCCTTGCTGCCCATCCTGACGGGCACCGTGACGGCCATCCCGTTGCTGTTCATGGGCAGCCTTATATCTGAGTCCTTTTTCGGCATCCCGGGCCTGGGCAGTTACACCATCGACGCCATCAACGCGCAGGACTTTTCCATCGTGCGCGCCATGGTGTTCCTGGGTTCGGCCCTGTATATCGCCGGGCTGATCCTGGCCGATATCTCGTATACGCTGGCTGATCCGCGCGTGAGGTTCGAGTAGCCATGCCCAAGTTCGTGTTTCTGTGGACCGATCTCTTCTTGTTTGCGCTTCTGGCGGGCGCCATCCTGTATGCCTTGCGGGCCCGGCGCAGCGTGGCCTTGCGGGCCGCGTGGGGGCGGGTGGGCGCAACGCCGTCGGCCATGTGCGCGGCGGTAGTGCTGGGCGCCTTCGTGCTGGTCGGCCTGCTCGATTCGGTGCACTACCGGCCGCGGCTGGACAGCGAGCCGGGCAAGCCGGTGGCATATTCGCCCGCCATCCGATCGGTTCTGGACGACCTGTTGTCCCATACCCGCATGGGCGCCGCCGAGGCCACGTACTCGGCGCCGCTGGCCGTGCGCCAGTTCACGAAAGAGACCCAGATCATCGACGGTGTCCCGGTGCGCGATTTTCCCCGGCTCAAACATGCCGGAACCCGCTTGCAGCAGGAATCAGACCGCCGCTCCGACATCCTGCGCCGCCTGGCCATCGGCCTGGCCTGGGGGGCGCTTGCCAGCCTGTTGCTGGCTGGGATCCTGACGGCGATGCACCGGCGCGGACAGGGCTGGACGGCGGCGTGGCGCGACTGGTGGCTGGGCCGCGAAGGGAGGCTGCCCTGGCGTGCCCTGTGGCTGACGGCATCCGTGCTCGCCCTGTGTGCGGCGGCGGCCGTTGCGTTGGGCATGGAATATCACGTTCTGGGCACCGACCGCAGCGGCAATGATGTCTTGCGCCAGTCGCTCAAAGGCATACGCACGGCCTTGGTCATCGGTACGCTGACCACGCTGGCCATGCTGCCCCCGGCCTTGTTGTTCGGCGTATCGGCCGGCTATTTCCGCGGCAGGGTGGATGATGCCATCCAGTATCTCTACACCACGCTCACGTCGATTCCCGGGGTGCTGCTCATTGCCGCCTGCGTGCTGATGATGCAGGTCTATATCGACAACAACCCGGGGCTGTTCCCTACGGTGGCGGACCGCGCGGATCTGCGCCTGTTCCTGCTGTGCCTGATCCTGGGCTTCACCGGCTGGGCCGGCCTGTGCCGTCTGCTGCGCGCCGAAACCCTCAAGCTGCGCGAGCTCGAATACGTGCAGGCGGCCCGGGCATTCGGCCTGGGGCCCTGGCGCATCATGGCGCGGCACATCCTGCCCAATGTCATGCATATCGTGCTGATATCGCTGGTGCTCGAGTTTTCGGGGCTGGTGCTGTATGAGGCCGTGCTGTCCTACCTGGGCATCGGGGTGGACCCCAGCACACCGTCCTTCGGCACCATGATCGACGCCGCGCGTCTGGAAATGTCCCGCGACCCCATGATCTGGTGGAATCTGCTGGCCGCCTTTGCGTTCCTGCTGGCGCTGGTGCTGGCCGCCAACGTGTTCGCCGATGCCGTCCAGGATGCTTTCGACCCCAGGGCCCGACGCTTCCGTCCGGTCAGGACGCCTGCCCGCGCAGCCCGCGGCGGGGCGGGAAGGGGATCGGCATGAGCAAGGGGCTATCCATGGAAGCCGCGCAAGACGCCGGCGTGTTGCTGGATGTCCAGGACCTGTCCGTGCAGATCGATGGCGAATCGGGCGTGCGCGAGGTTGTGCGCCGGCTGTACCTGACCGTGCGCCGAGGGCAGACTTTTGCCCTGGTGGGGGAATCGGGTTGCGGCAAGAGCATGACCGCCTTGGCGCTGCTGCGTCTGTTGCCCGAGGCGGGACGCATCGTCGCGGGCACGATACGCCTTGGGGGCGAGGATCTAAACCGTCTTCCCGAGTCGCGCATGCGTGCGGTGCGGGGCGGGCAGATCGGGATCATTTTCCAGGAGCCCTCGACCAGCCTGAATCCGGTCATGACCGTCGGACGTCAGATCCTCGATGTGTTGCATGCCCACACTTCGCTGCGCGGGCGTGAGGCGCGGCAGCGCGGCATCGACTGGTTGCGCCGCGTGGGCATTCCCGAGCCCGAGATCCGTTTCGATGATTACCCTTTCCAGTTTTCCGGGGGGCAGAAGCAGCGCGTCATGATTGCGATTGCCCTGGCCGCCGAGCCTCGGCTGCTGATCGCCGATGAGCCGACCACGGCGCTGGACGTCACCATCCAGGGGCAGATCCTTCAACTGCTGGCCGACATCCAGCGGGAGATGGGGCTGGCCGTCCTGCTCATCACGCATGATCTGGCCGTGGTCAAGAATGTGGCCGACCATGTGGCCCTGATGCGCGGCGGCGAGATCGTGCTGGCGGTCGACGCGGCGCGTTTCTTCGAAGCCCCCGACCATCCCTATGCGCGGCAATTGCTGGCGGCCGTGCCCACTTTCGAGAAACGAGGCCTGTCCTTGTCCTCCTCCCGCCCGATCGAGGCCGCCGCGGACCGGCAGGCCGTGTCCGCATCGCCGCTGCTCGAGGTCGAGCAGTTGAGCGTGTCGTACGGCGGCCGCGCCGCGTGGTGGCGCCGCGCCCCGGAGGCGCCGAAGGTGGTCGATGGGGTGTCGTTCGATCTGCGCGCCGGGGAGACGCTGGCGCTGCTGGGCGAATCGGGCTGCGGCAAGACCACGACGGCCAAGGCATTGCTGCGCCTGCTGGACGGCAGGGCACGGGTCGGCGGGAAGGCCCGGCTCGAGGGGGTATCGCTGCTTGACGCGCGTGGCGCCGAGCTCAAGCGGGCGCGTTCGTCGCTGCAGATCGTGTTCCAGGATCCCTATGCCTCCTTGAATCCGCGCATGTTGGTGGGCGACATTCTGGACGAGGGCGTGGCGGCATTGCATCCGGGCCGATCCCGTCAGGTGCGTGAGGCCGCGGTGGCCCGGCTTCTCGATCGGGTGGGCCTGCCGTCCGACACCCGAAGGCGATATCCGCATGAGTTCTCCGGCGGTCAGCGACAGCGCATCGCCATTGCACGCGCGCTTTCCGTGGAGCCCAAGGTGTTGGTCTGCGATGAGCCCACGTCGGCCCTGGACGTTTCCGTTCAGGCGCAGCTGCTCGAGCTGCTTCAAGAACTGCAGCGCGATACCGGCATGGGTTATCTGTTCATCACGCACAATTTCGGGGTGGTCGAATACCTGTCCGACCGCATTGCCGTGATGAGCAAGGGCCGTATCGTGGAAATCGGCGAAACCGCCCAGGTGCTTGCCCGGCCCGCCCACGAGGAAACCCGCCGCCTTCTGGCCGCCGTCCCAAGGCTATAATGCCCCGGTGGGCTTGATTTTCCAACATGCGGCCCCAGCTTAATGCCATGGCACTGAAAGTTTACGATCTGCAGTGCGAGCACGGCCACGTATTCGAGGGCTGGTTTGCCTCGCCGGAATCCTATGAAGAGCAGCGGACCCGCGGTCTGCTGTCCTGTCCTGTGTGCGACAGCCACGAGGTCGTGCGCAAGCTGTCGGCATCGCGCATCAATATGGGCCGCAGCCGACAAGAACCGCAAGCCGTGGCCGACCCGATGTTGCCGCAGGCCGCAAGCGAGGCCGTGGCGGCGCCGGGCACGCGCGAGCTGGCGCAACTGCAGGCCCAGGTCTTGCGCTATATGCGCCGTATCGTTCGCAATACCGAAGACGTCGGAGCCGGCTTCGCCCAAGAGGCGCGCCGCATCCATGCCGGTGAAGCCGAAGAACGCTCCATCCGGGGCACGGCAACGCCCGAAGAGCGGGAAGCCCTCATGGAAGAAGGCATCGCCGTCATGCCCATCCCCGATTTTCTTGATGAGGATCGGCTGCAATAAGCAAGAAGCAAAAAACCGCAAAAAACCGGGACAGACCCCGGTTTTCTAAGTAGAAGAAGCAAAAAAAAACCGGGGTCTGTCCCGGTTTTTTTGATTACATCACGCGGCTGCGGTATTCATTGGTGCGAGTGTCGATTTCGATCTTGTCGCCGATGTTGCAGAACAGCGGAACGCTGACTTCCATGCCGGTGTTGATCTTGGCAGGCTTGAGCACCTTGCCCGAAGTGTCGCCTTTGACGGCGGGTTCGGTGTAGGTGATTTCACGCACGATGATCGTGGGCAGTTCCACCGAGATGGCGCGGCCTTCGTAGAACACGACCTCGACGGTCATGCCTTCTTCGAGATAGTTCAGGGCATCGCCCATGCTCTCGGCTTCGACTTCGTACTGGTTGTACTCTTCGTCCATGAAGACATACATGGGGTCGGCAAAGTAGGAATAAGTGCATTCCTTGTGGTCGAGCACGACGATTTCGAACTTTTCGTCGGCTTTGTAGACCGATTCGCTGCCCGAGGCGGTGAGCAGGTTCTTGAACTTGAGCTTGACGACGGCGGCGTTACGGCCTGACTTGTTGTATTCGGCCTTGAGAACGACGAGCGGCTCGCCGCCGACCATCACAACGTTACCAACACGCAATTCCTGTGCGGTTTTCATCTTGGGGACTACTCCGGAAAATTAAGTGCTCCGTGGTTCAAGCCCGGGAGTTGAAGCCAGGTGGGCCGGAGCAGACTAGCAAAGCCAAGTATTTTACTCTTTTCGCCGATTGTTCGCGCAGAAGGCTGTCAAGGCCGTGGCCAGGTCGGTTTGCCGGGCCAGTTCCGCGCTCCATCGGCCCGCCTGCACGCACCATTGCGCCCAGGCGGAAGGGTTCAGCAGCTCGTCCAGATGCCGCGCTGTTGCCGTGGCGTCGGCCGTGTTCCAGGCACGCATCAGCGCATGGACTGCGGGGCTGTAGGGCGAGCGGTCGAGCCAGGCCTGCAGCTTGTCCAGATGGATGTTCTCTTCCTGCTCGTAGATCTGCCAGACCAGCGGCTTGCCTGCCCAGATTGCCCGCACCAGAGAATCTTCGCCGCGGACGAAGTTCAGGTCGCTGGACCACAGCAGCTGGTCGAATTCGGCCTGCGGCACGAATGGGATCTCCACCACGCGCACCTTGGCATCCAGGGGTTCGGCCAGATCGGGATACATCCCGCGGGGCCGCAGCACGACGGTCGCTTGCGGCTGGCGGGCCAGCGCTTCGATCAGCGCGCAGACCGGGGCCGAGGGGTAGCCGAACAGGAACACCTGGCGCCATCCGGATTGCAGGCCTTCGATGAGCCCGGAGCCCAGCCCAAGGGTGCGCAGCCAGTTCCAGCGCGTCTCGGGGTTGGCCAGCCAGGCATCGCGCGCGGCGATCAGGCCGGGCTCGCGCAGCAGGCCACCCGTGGCCGGCGTGAAGCCGGGAAAGAAGAAGCTCTTGCGCAGACCATTGGATTGGAGCGACGGCAGCGCATGACAGGACTCGACCCAGGATTCCGCGCTGAGGTATTCGAGGTTGATGCACAGGCTGTCCTGCGCGATCATCCGGCGGACAAAATCGTCTGGCGGATCGCAGGCGAAGGCTTCGATCACGACGGGGTGGGGGGTGAGGGCCGGCGCGTCGGCGGTCCAGTGGATGATGTCGACGCCGCCAAGGGGCTGGCGATTCCTGTCGGGGCTCACCCCGGGTTCGATGCGGGCGAAGGCTGTCAGGTCGTCGACCCAGAGCCGTACAGGGGCATGGAAGGGCGCGCCGGCCAACTGGCGGGCCAGCCGCCAGCAGACTCCGATGTCGCCGTAATTGTCGATGACTCGACAGAAGATGTCATAGCCCAGGGGAGCGGGGCTCACGGCCGTCAGTGCAGGTGCACGGGGTTGAGGTCGAGCTCTTCGGGCAGTTCCGGATGCATCATCTCGCCCAGCGGGTTGGGGAAAAACGGCGCGCCGCAGTCATCGCAGAATTCCATGGGGTACAGGCCCGAGAGCCGGCGCACATCCGTCACGCCCAACTCGTTGAGCAGTGCCGCGATCTCGTCGGGGACGTCGGCGCGTTCCGCATTGATGCTGTCCGCCACGGCTTCCTCTTTGCTGAGGATGGGCCAGATGCTGCCGTAGATGACGTCGGTGCTGCTGCGGGTGGTGAAACCCACCCGGTATTCCTCCACCACCTGCTCGCCGCAGGCGGCGATGGTGGCCTTGAGATCGCCGCCTTGCAGGTGGGCGACGTTCTGCAGCCAGGTGACCGCCGCGCGCAGGGCCTGGGGCCGGATTCGCCGGTCGGCGTCGCGGCTGCTGATGTAATAGGCGTCGGGTTGCAGGTACTCGATGCTGCAACCTGTAAAAAGGGGGCCCAGCACGGGCGTAATGCCGGTGATCCAGTCCTGCAGGCATTGGGCGCGGCTGATGGGCGCGTCGGCGTCGTCCTGCCAGCGGAACAGCGGGGCGCCCTTGGGCGCGACGATGGCCCCTACCACGAAACGGGCGTCGGCCAGCATGCCTTCGGAATTCGGCATAGGGTGCAGTTCACAGGAGTCCGTGCGCCGGCCCAGCGCCATCATGCCGAGGCTGCGCGTCCAGGCCCGGGCCTCCTGGAAGGTCTGGGGCATCTGGTCGAAGCAGACGAGCTCGTCCAGCAGGGCCAGACGGGTGCCGGAAGCCAGGATATGGGTCCGAAGCTGGTTGGCCACCGCTTCGGCGGATTTGTCGAGCGGATAGCGGGCCGGCAACTGGTAGCGCGTCCATGCCACGATGGGCGCGGCGAACAGCAGCACGTCATAGTCCTGGTCTTCGAAGGACAGGCCCAGCGATTCGGAATGCGTCTCTGCCTGTTCGACGAGGATCTCGTAGGCGTTGATATCCGCCGACAGCAGTTCGTCCAGGGCGGACTCGACTGTGCGGCCTTTCTTGGTCTGCAGGGTCTTCTCGAGCAATGCCCCGAGCTTGTTTTCCCAATACAGATCTTCGAGCCGGCTGCCGGACAGCGACAGGGCCTGGGCAAGCCGGATCAGCCGCTGCGCATCGCGGGAAAGGCGGGAGGTGTGGGGGGAGGACGTACGGAACATGTGAAAAAACGCTGTGTGAATACAGCTAGTGTAACCCGTCTGCCCGTGGCCCCCGGGGCTGCCGGTCGTCCCGGCCTTGGCCGGGACGACCGCTGTCGCTTACGCAGCGAGGAGCTCTCTCAGCACATAAGGCAGGATGCCGCCGTGCTCGTAGTAGTCGACCTCGGTGGACGTGTCGATGCGCAGGAGCATCGGGACTTCTTGCGTGGCGCCATCCTTGCGATGGATGACGAGGGTCACGTCCTGCTGCGGCGTGATTCCGGCTTCCAGGCCGCGGATGTCGTAGGTTTCCTCGCCGGTGATGCCCAGGGATTCGACGCTGTCCTGCCCCTTGAACTGCAAAGGCAGCACGCCCATGCCGACGAGGTTGCTGCGGTGGATGCGCTCGAAGCTGCGGGCGACCACGGCCTTGACTCCAAGCAATTGCGTGCCTTTTGCCGCCCAGTCGCGGGACGACCCCGTGCCGTACTCTTCGCCGCCGAAGACAATGGTGGGCACGTCGTCGGCGATGTATTTCATCGCGGCATCGAAAATCGAAAGGCGCTCGCCGGTGGGCTGGTGCACGGTTTCGCCGCCTTCGAAGCGGCTGCCGTCGGCATTGGCGGGGATCATGAGGTTCTTGATCCGCACATTGGCAAACGTGCCGCGCATCATGACCTCGTGGTTGCCGCGGCGCGAGCCGTAGCTGTTGAAGTCCTGCTTCATGACGCCATGCGCCTTGAGCCACTGTCCGGCCGGGGAAGATTCCTTGATGGAGCCCGCGGGCGAAATGTGGTCGGTCGTGACCGAGTTGCCGAAGATGGCCAGGGCGCGCGCATTGCGCACCCCGGGCATCGCTGCGGGGGTCATCGCGAAGCCGCTGAAGAAGGGCGGTTCGGCAATGTAGGTGGACTCAGGCCAGGTGTAGACGTCGCCCTTGACGCCGTCGATGTTCTTCCAGAGCTTGCCGGGGTTGGTCTTGATCTGGGCATAATTGCTGCGGAAGGCCTCCGGGTCCAGCGCCGTGCCCAGCAGGGCCTGGACTTCGTCGTTGGTCGGCCAGATGTCGCCCAGCCAGACGTCGCCTTTCTTGCCCTTGCCGACCGGTTCGGTCATGAGGTCGCGCAGCACCGTGCCGGCCAGCGCATAGGCCACCACCAAGGGCGGGGAGGCCAGGAAGTTGGCCTTGAGGTTGGGGTGGATGCGCGCCTCGAAGTTGCGGTTGCCCGACAGCACCGCGGCGCAGACCAGATCGTTCTGGACGATGGCTTCGTTGAGATCGGGGGTGAGGTCGCCCGCGTTGCCGATGCAGGTCGTGCAGCCATAGGCCGCCACGTTGAAGCCGAGCTTTTCCAGATAGGGCAGCAGGCCCGTCTTGGTGAGGTATTCCGTCACCACGCGGGATCCGGGGGCCAGCGATGTCTTGATGTGTTTTGGTACCTTCAGGCCGGCTTCCACCGCTTTCTTGGCCATCAGGCCGGCGGCCAGCAACACGCTGGGGTTGGAGGTGTTGGTGCACGATGTGATGGCGGCGATCAGGATGTCGCCATTGCGCACCTTGGTGCCCGCGCTGGTGGTGAACACCTGGCCCAGCCTTTCGGGCGGCTGGTTGAAGCCGTCGGCCGACTGCTCGGAGAACAGGCGCGTGAACGTGTTCTTGACCTGCCCGATTTCGATGCGGTCCTGCGGGCGCTTGGGACCGGCCAGCGAAGGCGCCACGGTGGACAGATCCAGCGTGATCAGCTTGGTGTAGGCGATGTCCTTGGCGCGGGGGATGCCGTACATGCCCTGGGCCTTGAAGTAGGCCTTGAGCGCATCGATTTCGGCCTCGCTGCGTCCCGTGCCCTTGAAGTAGTCGAGGGTGCGGTCGTCCACCGGGAAGAAGCCCATGGTGGCGCCGTATTCGGGCGCCATGTTGCCGATGGTGGCGCGGTCGGTGACCGACAGGCTGGCCGTGCCGGGCCCGCAGAACTCGACGAACTTGCCGACGACCTTTTCCTTGCGCAGCAGTTCGGTGATGGTGAGCACGAGGTCGGTGGCGGTGACGCCGCCGCGCAGCTTGCCCTTGAGCTCGACGCCGACGACATCGGGGGTCAGGATGTACAGGGGCTGGCCCAGCATGCCCGCCTCGGCTTCGATGCCGCCCACGCCCCAGCCCACGACGCCGATGCCGTTGATCATGGTGGTGTGGCTGTCGGTGCCGACCAGGGTGTCCGGGTAATAGAGGTTGTTGGCGGCATCCTGGTGGACGCCGCGCGCCAGATGCTCCAGGTTGACCTGGTGCACGATGCCGAAGCCCGGGGGGACGACGCCGAAGGTATCGAAGGCCTGCATGCCCCATTTCATGAACTGGTAGCGTTCCTGGTTGCGCTGGAACTCGAGCTTCATGTTGAGGTCCAGGGCGGACTTGGTGCCGAAATAGTCGATCATGACCGAGTGGTCGACGACCAGATCCACCGGGACCTTGGGTTCGATCCGCTTGGGATCCTTGCCGGATTTGTCGGCCACCGAGCGCATGGCGGCAAGGTCGGCCAGCAGGGGCACGCCGGTGAAATCCTGCAGCACCACGCGGGCCACCACAAAGGGAATTTCGTCGGTGCGCTTGGCGTTGGGCTGCCATTTGGCCAGTTCGCGCACATGCTGCTCGGTGATTTTCTTGCCGTCGCAATTGCGCAGCACCGATTCCAGCACGATGCGGATGGACACCGGCAGGCGGCCGATGTCGACGCCCAATTCCTTGCCCAGCGCGGGCAGCGAATAGAAATTGGAGGTTTTCTTGCCGATCTTGAACTGCTTGAGACTATTCAAGGTGTTATTGGACATGTCTTGCTCCGGGCGAAGGGGTGTCGAAGGTAGCCGTTCATGCAGCGGCGAGGCGGCCGCGCTGGAATGCCTAATTTTAGGCTCGATCCGGTGGTTTGGGTATGGAAGAGATGGCGGCGGCCTCAAATGAAAAACCCCGCAACGGGGTGCGGGGTCGGTGTCATGCGAGGTTCAGGCGGGGCTTACACGCCGACCGAGTCCGCAATCTCTTTGTATTCCTCGATCTGGTCGAAGTTCAGGTACTGGTAGATCTGGTCGCCGCTCTTGTTGATGACGCCCATGTCGTCCATGTACTCGTCCTTGGTCGGGATGCGTCCGAGGCGCGAGCAGATGGCGGCCAGTTCGGCCGAACCGAGGTAGACATTGGTGTTCTTGCCCAGGCGGTTCGGGAAGTTGCGGGTGCTGGTCGACATGACCGTCGCGCCTTCGCGGACTTGCGCCTGGTTGCCCATGCACAGCGAGCAGCCGGGCATTTCGGTGCGGGCGCCGGCTGTGCCGAAGACGCCGTAATGGCCTTCCTCGGTCAGTTGCTGGGCATCCATCTTGGTGGGCGGGGCCACCCAGAGCTTGACCGGAATGTCGCGCTTGCCTTCCAGCAGCTTGGAGGCTGCGCGGAAGTGGCCGATGTTGGTCATGCAGCTGCCGATGAATACTTCGTCGATCTTGGCGCCGGCGACTTCGGACAGCGTCTTGACGTCGTCGGGGTCGTTCGGGCAGGCCACGATGGGCTCGTGCACGTCGGCCAGGTCGATCTCGATGACGGCGGCGTATTCGGCGTCGGCATCCGGAGCGAGTAGCTTGGGATCGGCCAGCCAGGCTTCCATGGCCTTGATGCGGCGGGCCAGCGAGCGTTCATCTTCGTAGCCGTTGGCGATCATCCACTTCAACATCACGATGTTGCTGTTGATGTATTCGATGATGGGCTCTTTGTTCAGGCGCACCGTGCAGCCGGCGGCCGAGCGTTCGGCCGAAGCGTCGGACAGTTCGAACGCTTGCTCGACCTTGAGGTCGGGCAGGCCTTCGATTTCGAGGATGCGGCCGGAGAAGATGTTCTTCTTGCCTTGCTTGGCCACCGTGAGCAGGCCCTGCTTGATGGCGTACAAGGGAATGGCATTGACCAGATCGCGCAGCGTGACGCCGGGCTGCATCTTGCCCTTGAAGCGCACCAGCACCGATTCAGGCATGTCCAGCGGCATGACGCCGGTGGCGGCGGCAAAAGCCACCAGGCCCGAGCCGGCCGGGAAGGAGATGCCGATGGGGAAGCGGGTGTGCGAGTCGCCGCCGGTGCCCACGGTGTCGGGCAGCAGCATGCGGTTGAGCCAGGAGTGGATCACGCCGTCGCCGGGACGCAGCGAAATGCCGCCGCGGGTGCTGATGAACTGCGGCAGGGTGTGATGGGTCTTGACGTCCACGGGCTTGGGATACGCCGCCGTGTGGCAGAACGACTGCATGACGAGGTCGGCCGAGAAGCCCAGGCAGGCCAGGTCCTTGAGTTCGTCGCGGGTCATGGGGCCGGTCGTGTCCTGGCTGCCCACCGAGGTCATGCGCGGTTCGCAGTAGGTGCCCGGACGCACGCCCTTGCCTTCGGGCAGGCCGCAGGCGCGGCCGACCATCTTCTGGGCCAGGGTATAACCCTTGCCGCTGTCGACGGGGTTGTTGGGCAGGCGGAACAGCGTGGAGGGCGGCAGGCCCAGGGCTTCGCGGGCCTTGGCGGTGAGGCCACGGCCGATGATCAGGGGAATGCGGCCGCCGGCGCGCACTTCGTCGAACAGGACGTCGGACTTGACCTGGAATTCGGAAATGACTTCGCCGTTTTTCAGGGCCTTGCCGTCATAGGGGCGCAGCTCGATCACGTCGCCCATTTCCATCTTGGAAACGTCGAGTTCGATGGGCAGGGCGCCGGCATCTTCCATGGTGTTGTAGAAGATGGGGGCGATCTTGCTGCCCAGGCAGACGCCGCCGAAGCGCTTGTTGGGAACGAAGGGGATGTCTTCGCCCGTGAACCACAGCACCGAGTTGGTGGCGGACTTGCGCGAAGAGCCGGTGCCGACCACGTCGCCGACGTAGGCGACCAGATGGCCTTTTTCCTTCAGCGACTCGATGAACTTGACCGGGCCGCGCTTGCCGTCTTCTTCCGGCTGGAAGGCCGCGCCTTCACGCTTGTTCTTGAGCATGGCCAGGGCGTGCAGCGGGATGTCGGGACGCGTGGTGGCGTCCGGCGCCGGGGACAGGTCGTCGGTGTTGGTCTCGCCGGGCACCTTGAAGACCGTGATCGTGAGGCTTTCAGGCAGGGCGGGGCGGCTGGTGAACCACTCGGCGTCGGCCCAGCTCTGCAGCACGGACTTGGCGTTGGCATTGCCCTTGTCGGCTTTTTCCTTGACGTCGTGGAAGGCGTCGAACATGAGCAGGGTTTTCTTGAGCGCATCGGCCGCGACGCTGCCCAACTGGGCGTCGTCCAGCAGCTCGACGAGCGGGCTGATGTTGTAGCCGCCCAGCATGGTGCCGAGCAGTTCGGTGGCCTTGCGGGCATCGATCAGCGGACAGGTTTCCTTGCCGAAGGCGACGGCGGCCAGGTAAGAGGCCTTGACCTTGGCGGCATCGTCCACACCGGCCGGCACGCGATGCGTGATCAGTTCGAGCAGGAAGGCTTCTTCGCCGGCGGGCGGGTTCTTGAGCAGCTCGATGAGATCGGCCGTTTGCTGGGCCGAAAGAGGGAGGGGGGGAATGCCTAGCGCAGCGCGTTCGGCGACGTGTTGGCGATATGTATCCAGCATGAGACGTGCCCTTAGGGATCGTGTTGGGGAAGAATTTGGCTGCCTAGATTGTAAGCGTTCGGCTGTTTCGAGGCAAATGTCTTATATCTTATATAAGACTTACACCACCAGGTCGGCGTATTCGTCGTAGCGGCGGATGTAGGCCGCGGCGTAGGAGCACAGTGGGCGCACCTTCCAGCCGTTCTCGCGCGCCGTGTCCAGGGCGCAGCGCGTCAGGTCGGCGGCGATCCCGCGGCCGCCGACAGGGCGGGGCACGCCGGTGTGTATGATGGTCATCACGTTGTTGTCCAGCTCGTAGTCCAGCACGCACAGCATGCCGTTTTCTTTCCACTCGAAGCGGCGCGCCTCGGGATGGTGCTCAATATTGCGGCTCAAGGATCTCTCCAGAACGGAAGGAATGTCTGTCAGGCGATGTTCTGCAGACGGAGGAAGGTCAGCGCCCAGACCAGCAGCATGACGGCGATGCCGGCAAAGCACCCGCCCCACATGCCGATCAGCGGCCATTTGATCGCGGTCGGAACCTCTTTGGGACGGACGTGCTTCAGAAGGCGGTTGGCGTTGCCGACCAGCCAGAACTGGCTGTTGGGCAGCACCAGCCTGAAAAAGTAGTCCAGCAGGATGGCCAGGCGCACGGGAAAGGGGAAGCGTTCGAAGGACTGGTGGTCCAGGTAGGGGTGGCGGAGCAACTGGTTGGTGCGCCGCAGCCGGAATACGAACAGCACGATGGCCGAAGCCAGCGAGGTGAGGGCGCACGCGATGAGCACGGCGAAGGCGATCGGCAAGGCGGTTGAAGTGAAGCTCATTGATTCTCTGGTTTAAATTACAAAAAGGTCGACGTATTCGTGTACCGGCATGGTCTCCAGCCGGCGTTGGTCCAGGGATGTTGCCAGAATCCGCTCTTGTTGGCGCTCCGGAAACTGCAACCCGAGGTTGCGGCGGAACTTCGCTTCCAGCAGAGGCATGCCTTCTTTCCGGCGGCGCTTGTGGCCGATGGGGTATTCGCACACGATTTCGTCCAGCCGGCTTCCGTCGCGGAACTCGACGGTCAGCGCGTTGGCGATGGAGCGCTTGTCCGGGTCGTGGTAGTCCGCCGTGAAGGCGGGGTCTTCCGCACAGACGATTTTCTCGCGCAAGGCGTCGATGCGGGGATCCGCCGCGATGCCGTCTTCGTAGTCGGCGGCGGTCAGGCGGCCGAAGAGGATGGGGACAGCCACCATATATTGCACGCAGTGGTCGCGGTCCGCCGGATTGGCGAGAGGGCCCTGCTTGTCAATGATGCGCAGGCAGGCTTCGTGCGTGCGGATCGTGATCCGCGCGATGTCGTCGCCATGCTTGCCCAGCCGTTTGAGCTCGGCGTGGACCTGCATGGCGCACTCGACGGCGGTCTGGGCATGGAATTCCGCCGGAAAGGCGATCTTGAACAGCACGTTTTCCATGACATAGCTGCCATAGGGCCGCTGGAAACGGAAGGGCTGCCCCTTGAACAGGACATCGTAGAAGCCCCAGGTCTTTGCCGTGAGCACCGACGGATAGCCCATCTCGCCGCTGCGGGCGATCAGGGCCAGGCGCACCGCCCGGCTGGTGGCATCCCCTGCGGCCCAGCTCTTGCGGCTGCCCGTGTTGGGGGCATGGCGATAGGTGCGCAGGCTCTGGCCGTCGACCCAGGCCAGGGACAGGGCATTGATGATTTCGTCGCGATCCAGTCCCAGCATGTGGGCCACGACGGCGGTGGACGCCACTTTCACGAGCACCACATGATCCAGCCCGACCCGGTTGAAGGAGTTTTCAAGGGCGATGCAGCCCTGGATCTCGTGGGCCTTGATCATGGCGGTGAGCACGTCGCGCATGACCAGCGGCGGCTTGCCGGCCGCCACGGCTGTCCTGGACAGCCAGTCGGCCGTGGCGAGGATGCCCCCCAGGTTGTCGGACGGGTGGCCCCACTCGGCGGCCAGCCAGGTGTCGTTGAAGTCCAGCCAGCGGATCATGGCGCCGATGTTGAAGGCCGCCTGCACGGGGTCGAGCTGGAATGGCGTGCCGGGCACTTTGGCGCCGTTGGGCACGACGGTTCCCGGCACGATGGACCCGAGCAGCTTGCGGCACGCCGGGTACTGCAGGGCTTCGAGGCCGCAGCCCAGGGTGTCGATGAGGCAGTGTCGGGCGGTCTCGTAGGCCAGGGAGCTTTCGATGCGGTAATTCAGGACGTAGTCGGCAATGTCCACGAGAACCTGGTCGGGTGCGGGACGGGCGCTGGAAATGGAAGCGGACATGGGATTTCCTGAAGCGGGCCGGCGGTGGGCGGCCATGGCGACAAAGACGGCACATTGTAGTCCCGTGGCATCACTTGCGTTTGGCCAGGGGGACGAACTTGCGGTCGTCGGGGCCCACGTATTCGGCGGTGGGGCGGATGATCCGGTTGTCGGCGCGCTGCTCCAGGACATGGGCCGCCCAGCCGGCACTGCGCGCCAGCACGAACAAGGGGGTGAACATGGCCGTGGGTACCCCCATCGCATGGTAGGCAACGGCCGAATACCAGTCCAGATTGGGAAACATCTTCTTGGCATCCCACATGACGGTCTCGATACGCTCGGCAATGTCGAACAGTGCCATGTCGTGGGCATCCTTGGTCAGTGCGCGGGCCACTTCCTTGATGATGGGATTGCGGGGGTCCGAGACGGTGTAGACGGGGTGTCCGAAGCCGATGATGACTTCTTTTTCGTCGATGCGCCGAAGGATGTCGGCCTCGGCTTCGTCGGGTGTCGCATAGCGTTTCTGGATGTCCAGGGCGACCTCGTTGGCGCCGCCGTGCTTGGGCCCGCGCAGGGCGCCTATGCCCCCTGCAATGGCGGAATGAATGTCCGAGCCCGTGCCCGCGATGACGCGGCAACTGAAGGTGGACGCGTTGAATTCGTGCTCGGCATACAGGTTCAGCGATGTGTGCATGGCCCGTACCCACGCGGAACTGGGCCGCTCGCCGTGCAGCAGATGCAGGAAATTGCCGCCGATGCTGTCGTCGCTGGTTACAACGGAGATCCGTCGGCCGCTCTGGCTGTAGTGATGCCAGTAGAGCAGGGCGGGCCCCAGGCAGGCCAGCAGGCGGTCGGCGATATCGCGGGCGTCGGCCGGGTTGTGGTCGGCCTTTTCCGGCAGCACGCAACCGAGCACCGAGACGGCCGTGCGCATGACATCCATGGGGTGGCTGGCGGCCGGCAGGGTTTCGAGCACCTGCTGGAGCAAAACGGGCAAGCCGCGCAAGCCTTGCAGCTTGCGCCGGTAGGCGGCCAGTTCGCCGCGATTGGGCAGTGTGCCGTGAATCAGCAGGTGGGCGACTTCCTCGAACTCGCAGCCGGTGGCCAGGTCCTGGATGTCGTAGCCGCGATAATGCAGGTCGTTGCCGGCGTGGCCGACCGAGCACAGCGCGGTGCGGCCCGCCACGACGCCGGACAGGGCGACGGACTTCTTGGGTTTGAATGCGGCTTCTTCTTTCTTTGTCACGGTCGCCATGTCTGCCTCCTGAGAGCGTGGGGTGGGCCTAGCGGGACCGGCTTTGCCGGAACAGCGCATCCAGCCGGGCTTCGAAGTCGTGGTAGCCGATGCTTTGGTAGAGCTCCTCGCGGGTTTGCATCATGCCGAGGACGTTTCTTTGGTGGCCGTCGCGGCGTATGGCCTGGAAGACGGTCTGCGCCGCCTTGTTCATGGCGCGGAAGGCCGACAGCGGGTAGAGCACCATGTCGACGCCGGCGTGCGCGAGGTCGGCCAGGTCGAACAGCGGGGTGCGTCCGAACTCGGTCATGTTGGCCAGGACCGGAACGCCCAGGGCGTCAGCGAAGGTCTTGTAGGTGCCCAGATCGTGCGAGGCTTCGATGAAGACGGCGTCCGCGCCCGCCTCGACGCAGGCCTGGGCGCGCTCGAGGGCTGCTTCCACGCCCTCGACCGCAATGGCATCGGTGCGGGCGATGAGGTAGAAGTCAGGGTCGTGGCGGGCGTCCACCGCGGCCTTGATGCGGTCGGCCATTTCGGCGGCGGCGACGATCTCCTTGCCGGGCCGGTGACCGCAGCGCTTGGCGCCGACCTGGTCCTCGATATGGCAGCCCGCCGCGCCAAACCGGATCAGGCTCTTGATCGTGCGGGCGATGTTGAACGCCGAGGGCCCGAAGCCCGTGTCCACGTCCACCAGCAATGGGGTGTCGCAGACATCCGTGATGCGCCGCACATCGGTCAGGACGTCGTCCAGCGTATTGATGCCCAGGTCGGGCATGCCCAGCGACCCGGCAGCGACCCCGCCGCCCGACACATAGATGGCGCGAAAGCCGGCCCGCTGCGCAAGCAGCGCGTGGTTGGCGTTGATGGTGCCGACGATCTGCAGAGGGGTTTCTTCTTTGAGGGCCTGGCGAAAGAGGGCGCCGGCCGAGACCTGTTCTGACATGCTTGACCTCGGATGATGGGGCATGCACGGTGCCGCAGTGCACGCGGGCGGATGGCGGCGGTGTGGAGGAACAGCCTTGATTCTAGAGAAAGTTTGCCGGAATGCAAAAGAAAGACGGGCCACCCCAGGGGGTGGCCCGTCTTGCAGCCGAGGCGGCAGGAACCTGCGATTACTTGAGCAGGTCCTTGACGCCGTCGCGCTCTTCGAGCAGCTCGTTCAGGGTGAAATCCATGCGCTCGCGCGAGAAAGCGTCGATTTCCAGGTCACGGATCATGGTGTATTCGCCGTTGGCGGTCGTGACGGGGAAGCCGTAGATGATGCCTTCGGGGATGCCGTAGGAGCCATCCGACGGGATGCCCATGGTGACCCACTTGCCATTGGAGCCCAGGACCCAGTCACGCACGTGGTCGATGGCGGCGTTGGCAGCCGATGCGGCGGACGACAGGCCGCGCGCTTCGATGATGGCGGCGCCGCGCTTGCCGACCGTGGGGATGAACACGTCGCGGTTCCACTGGTCGTCGTTGATCAGTTGGGCCAGGCCCTGGCCGCCGACCGTGGCGAAACGGATATCGGGGTACATCGTGGGCGAGTGGTTGCCCCAGACGATGAGTTTCTCGATGTCGGCGACTTTCTTGCCGGATTTGCCGGCCAGTTGCGACAGGGCGCGGTTGTGGTCCAGACGCAGCATGGCCGTGAAGTTCTTGGCGGGCAGGTCGGGGGCCGACTTCATGGCGATGTAGGCGTTGGTGTTGGCGGGGTTGCCGACGACCAGAACCTTGACGTTGCGGCTGGCGACGTCGTTCAGGGCCTTGCCCTGTGCCGTGAAGATCTGGGCGTTGACCTGCAGCAGGTCCTTGCGCTCCATGCCGGGGCCGCGGGGACGGGCGCCGACCAGCAGGGCGACGTCGGCATCCTTGAAGGCTTCGCGCGGGTCGCTGTGGGCGGTCATGCCGGCCAGCAAGGGGAACGCGCAGTCTTCAAGCTCCATCATGACGCCCTTGAGCGCCTTCTGTGCTTTTTCGTCGGGGATCTCGAGCAATTGGAGGATGACGGGCTGGTCTTTGCCCAGCATTTCGCCCGAGGCGATACGGAACAGAAGGGCGTAGCCAATTTGGCCGGCGGCACCCGTGACGGCGACGCGCATGGCGGGTTTGGACATGGAGAATCTCCGGAAAGTGGTGGGTGAATTTTGAAATACCCGACAGTTTAAATCCGTTTGAAGGTTAGTGGAAAACCCGGGGTCAGTCAATTGTCTTATATCTTATATAAGATAGAGGAGTGTTAGACAGAATCGGCGAAGCGTGCGAGAATAGCGGGCGTTTTTCCCTGTGTGCGCCTGTCGCAACGCCATGTCCGATACTCCTTCGACCGATCACGTTCCGGATGCCGATCGCACTGCCAGCAGTGCGGCGTATAGTCCGTTGTATCAGCAGATCAAGGGGTTGTTGCTGCAAAGCCTGGATCGCGGCGAATGGAAGCCCGGCGAGGCGATACCCAGCGAGCTCGAGCTGGCTGCGCGGTTCCAGGTCAGCCAGGGCACCGTGCGCAAGGCCATCGACGAACTCGCCGCCGAGAACCTGCTGCTGCGCCGGCAGGGCAAAGGAACCTTCGTGGCCACGCACAGCGAGGCCAAGGTCCGTTTCCGCTTTCTTCGCCTGACATCCGACGATGGTCAGCCCAAGCCCTCCAGCAGCCAGATTCTCGATTGCCGCCGTGTCAAGGCGCCCGCCGACATCGCCCGGCTGCTCGAGCTGCGTGCCATGGATTCCGTCATCAATGTGCGTCGCCTGCTGTCGTTCGACCAGGAGCCGACCATCCTGGACGACATCTGGCTGCCGGGGGCGCTGTTCAAGGGGCTGACGATCGATTCCCTGGCGCGCAACCGCAGTCCGATGTACGCGATGTTCGAGTCGGAGTTCGGCGTGAGCATGGTCAGGGCCGAGGAAAAGATCAAGGCGGTTTCCGCCGACGACGAGCAGGCCGGTCTGCTCCATGTGCCGTCCGGCAGCCCCTTGTTGCAGGTGGAGCGCGTGTCCTACACCTACGGCGATCGTCCGGTCGAAGTGCGGCGGGGTTTGTACGTCACGGAGCACTTCCATTACCGGAACAGTTTGAATTGATAAGGTTTTTTGTCTCGGGTTCCGGCTGATTTGATAGCGGTTCCCGAAATCGGTGAAAATACCAGTAGCGATTTACAACAAATTAATTGTTATAACTTCGAGGCCATCATGTCCGATTCAGCGTCCAAGCAGCGTCCGCAGTATCGCAATATCAGCGTGCCGCAGATCCTGCGCTATCACCTCCCACTCGCAGGCAAGTCCTCCATTTTGCACCGCGTCAGCGGCGCCTTGCTGTTCCTTGCCCTGCCCCTGGTCATTCTTCCTCTCTTTGCGCTCAGCGTCACCTCGGCCGAGAGCTATGCCTCGATCCAGGGCTGGTTGGCGAATCCGCTGTGCAAGCTCGTCGTGCTCGTGCTCATCTGGGGCTTCCTGCATCACTTCTGTGCAGGCATCCGTTACCTGATCCTCGACCTGCACATCGGCAATGACAAAGTCACGGCGCAGAAGAGCGCAGGTTTGGTTTTCGGCGTCAGCCTCGCGCTGACTGTGATCTTCGGTCTTAAACTGTTTGGGGCTTGGTAAATGGCTACTCAAGAACGTCTTGGCACGAAACGTCTGGTGGTGGGCGCCCATTACGGCACGCTCGATTTCATCGTCCAGCGCTGCACGGCGGTCATCATGGCCGTGTACACGCTGGTCCTTTTCTTCGGCTTCGTTTTCTCGTCCGGAATGAGCTTCGAAGTCTGGCAGAACCTTTTCACCTTCCATTTGGGCGCGCTGCCTGTCGGTCAGCTGCTTGCCACGCTTGCTTTCCTGTCGCTGGCATGGCATGCCTGGGTCGGTGTGCGCGACATCTGGATGGATTATGTGCACGCGGACGGCCTGCGCCTGCTCCTGCAGGTCCTGACCCTGTTGTGGCTGGTGGGTACCGTCGTCTATTTCGCTAAAATTCTCTGGAGTCTATAAGCCGTGGCTGCTGTCAAAAAATCCTTACCTCGCCGCCAGTTTGACGTGGTGGTCGTAGGCGCCGGTGGATCCGGCATGCGTTGCTCATTGCAACTGGCGCAGGCGGGCTTGTCGGTGGCCGTTCTGTCCAAAGTCTTCCCCACCCGCTCGCACACCGTTGCAGCGCAGGGGGGCGTCAGCGCTTCGCTGGGCAACATGAGCGAAGACAACTGGTACTGGCACATGTACGACACCGTCAAGGGGTCTGACTGGCTGGGCGACCAGGACGCCATCGAATTCATGTGCCGCGAGGCTCCCAACGCGGTTTACGAGCTCGAGCACTTCGGCATGCCGTTCGACCGCAACCCGGACGGCACCATTTATCAGCGTCCCTTTGGCGGCCACACCGCCAACTTCGGCGAGAAGCCAGTGCAGCGCGCCTGTGCCGCGGCCGACCGTACCGGTCACGCCATGCTGCATACGCTGTACCAGCGCAACGTCGCCGCCCGCACGCAGTTCTTCGTCGAGTGGATGGCGCTGGACCTGCTGCGCAACGAAGCGGGCGACGTCCTGGGCGTGACCGCGCTCGAGATGGAGACCGGCGATATCTACATCCTGGAAGCCAAGCAGACCGTGCTCGCCACGGGCGGCGCCGGCCGTATCTGGGCTGCCTCGACCAACGCTTTCATCAACACCGGCGACGGCCTGGGCATGGCCGCGCGTGCGGGCCTGCCGCTCGAAGACATGGAGTTCTGGCAGTTCCACCCGACGGGCGTGGCCGGTGCCGGCGTGCTGATCACCGAAGGTGTGCGCGGCGAAGGCGGCATCCTGCTGAACAAGGACGGCGAGCGTTTCATGGAACGCTATGCGCCCACCTTGAAGGATCTCGCCCCGCGTGACTTCGTTTCGCGCTCGATGGACCAAGAGATCAAGGAAGGCCGCGGCTGCGGTCCCAACGGCGATCACATCCTGCTCAAGCTGGATCATATCGGCGCCGAGACCATCATGAAGCGTCTGCCGTCGATCCGCGAGATCGCGATCAAGTTCGGCAACGTCGATCCCATCAAGGATCCGATCCCCGTCGTACCGACCATCCACTACCAGATGGGCGGCATCCCGACCAACATCTACGGCCAGGTCATGGACTGGCGCAATGGCGAGAGCAAGCCTGTGCAGGGCCTGTACGCCGTGGGCGAATGCGCCGCTACCTCGGTGCACGGCGCCAACCGCCTGGGCACCAACTCGCTGCTCGACCTCATCGTGTTCGGCCGCTCCGCCGGCAACCACATCGTCGAGTCGCACCCCGAGCGTCAGCATTCGCATCAGCCGATCCCGCAGTCGTCCATCGACTACTCGCTCGACCGCGTCGATACACTCGAGACGCGCGCCTCCGGCGAGAACGTCTACAAGGTGCACAACGACATGCGCGACAGCATGCAGGCGCACTGCGGCGTGTTCCGTACGCTCAAGCTGCTGAACGAAGGCGTCACCCAGATGGAAGAGATCGCCGATCGTTGCGACAACGTCTACTTCAAGGACAAGTCCAAGGTCTGGAACACCGCCCGCATCGAGGCGCTGGAACTGGCCAACATGAAGGAAGTGGCCCTGGCCACGACCAAGTCGGCCGCCGCCCGCACCGAAAGCCGCGGCGCCCATGCTCTGGACGACCATCCCGAACGCGACGACGAAAACTGGCTGCGCCACACGATGTGGTACTCCGAAGACCGCCGACTCGAATACAAGCCTGTGCAGATGAAGCCGATGACCGTCGAAAGCTTCCCGCCCAAGGCCCGGACCTTCTAAGCAGGATAAGGAAATGAGCGAAAAACGTATCGTCAAATTTGAAATCTATCGCTACGATCCGGACAAGGACGAGCGTCCTTACATGCAAAAGCTCGAGGTCGAGCTGCATCCGAACGACAAGATGCTGCTGGACGCCCTCGTGCGCATCAAGCACGACGTCGACGACAGCCTGGCGCTGCGCCGCTCGTGCCGCGAAGGCGTGTGCGGCTCGGATGCGATGAACATCAACGGCAAGAACGGCCTGGCCTGTACCACGAACCTGCGCGACCTGAAGGAGCCCATCGTCCTGAAGCCGCTGCCCGGCCTGCCCGTCGTGCGCGACCTCATCGTCGACATGACGCACTTCTTCAACCAGTACCATTCGATCAAGCCTTACCTGATCAACAACCAGCCCCCTCCCGAGCGCGAGCGTCTGCAGACGCCCGAGGCGCGCGAGCAGATCGACGGCCTGTACGAGTGCATCCTGTGCGCGTGCTGCTCGACGTCCTGCCCGTCGTTCTGGTGGAACCCCGACAAATACGTCGGTCCGGCCGGCCTGTTGCAGGCCTACCGTTTCATCGTCGATACGCGCGATGAAGCCACCGGCGAGCGTCTGGACAACCTGGAAGATCCTTACCGTCTCTTCCGCTGCCACACGATCATGAACTGCACCAGTGTCTGTCCGAAGGGGCTCAATCCTGCCGCGGCCATTGGCAAGATCAAGGAACTCCTTGTTCGTCGCAGTATCTGAACGCAGTCTTTACGTACATGGAAAAACTGCCTGAACTCGAGCGCGCCCGCCTTCGCTGGCAGGCGCGCCGCGGTCTCCTTGAAAACGACCTGATCATCACGAAATTTCTGGATCAGTTCGAAGACCAGTTGACCGCCGCCGATGTTTCCGCCCTGACCCTATTGTTTGATATGGGCGACAACGAATTGCTTGATGTGCTGCTGAGCCGCGCCGAGCTCTCGGGTATCTACGATACGCCTGAGTCGCGCCGTCTGGTCGCACAAATGCGAGCACTTTAATCATTGAGGAATTAGTGATGCAACTGTCTGATAAAAAAGCTATCTTGTCGTTCTCGGACGGCAGCGCACCGGTCGAATTCCCGGTTTACTCGGGCACCATCGGCCCGGACGTCATCGATATCCGCAAGCTTTACGGCCAAACCGGCATGTTCACCTACGACCCCGGCTTCCTGGCCACGGCGTCGTGCGAATCGGGTATCACCTATATCGACGGTGACAAAGGCCAGTTGCTGTATCGTGGCTACCCCATCGACCAGTTGGCGCAGAAGTGCGACTTCATGGACGTCAGCTACCTGATCCTGAATGGCGAGCTGCCCAGCGCCGCCCAGAAGGCCGAGTTCGATTCCATGGTCACGCATCACACCATGGTGCACGAGCAGCTGCAGTTCTTCCTGCGCGGCTTCCGCCGCGATGCCCACCCCATGGCCGTGCTGACCGGCCTGGTCGGCGCCCTGTCGGCGTTCTACCATGACTCGACCGACATCACCAACCCGCGCCATCGCGAGATCTCGGCCATCCGCCTGATCGCCAAGATGCCGACGCTGGTCGCCATGGCTTACAAGTATTCCCAGGGCCAGCCCTACATCTATCCGCGCAACGACCTGTCCTACACGGGCAACTTCCTGCGCATGATGTTTGCCACGCCTTGCGAAGAGTACAAGGTCAATGACGTCGTCGAGCGCGCTCTGGACCGCATCTTCATCCTGCACGCCGATCACGAGCAGAACGCCTCCACTTCCACGGTCCGCCTCTGCGGTTCGTCGGGCACCAATCCGTTCGCCGCCATCGCGGCCGGCGTGGCCTGCCTGTGGGGTCCCGCTCACGGCGGCGCCAACGAAGCCTGCCTGCAGATGCTCGAAGAGCTCCAGGCCAACGGCGGCGTGGCCAAGGTCGGCGAGTTCATGGAGAAGGTCAAGGACAAGAACTCGGGCGTGCGCCTGATGGGCTTTGGCCACCGCGTCTACAAGAACTACGACCCCCGCGCTAAGCTGATGCAGGAAACCTGCAAGGAAGTGCTGGGTTCCCTGGGCCTCGAGAACGACCCCCTGTTCAAGCTGGCCATGGAACTCGAGCGCATCGCGCTGGAAGACGATTACTTCGTGCAGCGCAAGCTCTACCCGAACGTCGATTTCTACTCCGGCATCGTCCAGCGCGCCATCGGCATCCCCACCTCGCTGTTCACCGCGATCTTCGCGTTGGCCCGCACGGTCGGCTGGATCGCCCAATGGAACGAGATGCTGTCCGATCCCGACTACAAGATCGGCCGTCCTCGCCAGTTGTACACCGGCTCTGTCGTGCGCGACGTGCCCGCCCAGCGTTGATCCGACGCATTGTGTAATGCAAGCCCCGGTTTCCGGGGCTTGTTTGTTTTTGCCGGACTGTATTGCCCATGAATGTCGCCCCACGGAACTCCCGACCCTTGACGCAAGGCCTCAGCGTGCGTCAGACCTTGCTGGCCATGCTGGGCCTGTGCTGCGTGGTGATGATGGTGGCCATCGACCAGACGGTCGTCGGCACTGCGCTGCCCACCGTGGTGGCCGAATTGAACGGTTTCGAGCTGTATGCCTGGGTTGGGACATCCTACCTGCTGGCTTCGGTCATCATGGTGCCGGTGTTCGGTCGCCTGGGCGACTATTACGGCCGCAAACCCTTCGTGATCGCCGCCATTGCGGTGTTCAGCATCGCGTCCGTGCTGTGCGGCATGGCCGGGAGCATGTTGCAGCTGGTGCTCGCCCGGGGCCTGCAAGGCGTGGGCGGCGGCATGCTCGTGGGTACGGCCTTTGCCTGCATCCCGGATCTTTTTCCCGACCCCAGAGTGCGTCTGCGCTGGCAGGTGATGTTCAGTTCAGCCTATGGGCTGGCCAATGCCGTGGGCCCGACCTTGGGCGGCGTGCTGACGCATCACCTGGGCTGGCGCTCCGTTTTCTATGTCAACGTGCCGATCAGCCTGTTGGGCCTTTGGCTGATCGCCGTGTATCTGCCGCGTATTCGTCATCAGCAGGGCTCGGCAATTCGCCTGGACTGGCCGGCGGCCTTGCTGATCGCCGCCTGCATGACCAGCCTGCAGCTCTTTGTGCAGTTCCTGCCTAACCGAGGCCTGGATGCAACGGTGGCGGCGTGTGGCGCGGCGGTGGTTCTGACGGGGGTGGCGCTGTATTTCCGCGAGCGCCATTGTTCCCACCCCTTGCTGCCGCTGGAGCTCTTCCACAACCGAAGCATGGCGACGCTTTTCGGCTTGTCGGCCCTGCTGGGCGTGGCCATGTTCGGCATGCTGTTCTATGTGCCTCTGCTGCTGCAGGGCGGCTTTGCGCTCAGCCCGCAAGTCGCAGGCTTTGTCATCACGCCTCTGGTGGTCTGCATCACGGTGGCCAGCATCTGCAACAGCCGCATTCTCATGCGCCTGCCCAATCCCACCGTCATGCTGTATGTCGGGTTTGCATTGCTGGTCGTCGCCACGGCGGGATTGCTGGTGGTGGGGCGTTCGACCTCTTTGTGGCTCATGGCCGGTTTCCTCGTCCTGGGAGGTCTCGGCATGGGTTTCCTGCTGCCCAATCTCATGGTCTTCAGCCAGGAGATCGCCGGCCGTGCTCATCTGGGCATCGCTACGGCGGTCCTGCAGTCCACGCGGATGATCGGCGGGATGATCGGCATGGCTACGGTGGGCTCGTTGGTAAACTACCATTATGTGAACCAGATTCGTCGGGCCGCGGCGGATCAGGGCTTGCCCTCGCCGGCGAGCCGGCTCGAAGATCCCCAATTGCTGGTCAATGCCCATCAGCAGGCGGATTTTGTTTCCGGCATGCATTCCCTGGGGATCGACGGCGCCGCCCTGATCGAACTGGCCCGCTCTGCCATGGTTTCCGCCGTCCACTGGGGCCTCGTTTTGGTGGTTCTGGCCATGGTCGCGGGCTTTTTCTGGGTCAGGTGCGTCGGCAAGGTGGTTCTGGTTCGGGATGCAGGCAGCGCCGGCAATTGAATTGGCCGTTCGCCACCTCCGCGCGGCGGCTGTGGGCAGGTACAATCAAGCCTTTCTTGCTTCCGCGCCGGGGCCGGAAGCTGAAGTATCGTTACGCTAATCAAGACAGGATTGTCAATATCATGAGTGCTATCGTAGATATCATCGGCCGCGAAATTCTCGACTCGCGCGGTAACCCCACCGTCGAATGCGATGTGTTGCTGGAATCCGGGGCCATGGGCCGCGCAGCGGTGCCGTCGGGGGCCTCGACCGGCTCGCGCGAAGCCATCGAGTTGCGCGATGGGGATGCCGGCCGCTATCTGGGCAAAGGCGTCCTGCGCGCGGTTGAGAACCTGAACACCGAGATTTCCGAAGCGCTCATGGGCCTGGACGCCCAGGAACAGACTTTCGTCGACCGCACTCTGATCGAACTGGACGGAACCGAATCCAAGAGCCGCCTTGGCGCCAACGCGCTGCTGGCTGCCAGCATGGCCGTGGCCCGCGCCGCCGCCGACGATTCGGGCCTGTCGCTGTATCGTTATTTCGGTGGCAGCGGCCCCATGCAGATGCCCGTTCCGATGATGAACGTCATCAACGGCGGCGCGCACGCCAACAACACGCTCGATCTGCAGGAGTTCATGATCCTGCCGGTCGGCGCGACCAGCTTCCGCGAGTCGTTGCGCATGGGCGCCGAAGTCTTCCACGCGCTCAAGAAGCTCATCCACAAGCAGGGCATGTCCACCGCCGTCGGCGACGAGGGCGGCTTTGCCCCCAACGTGGCCAACCACGAAGCCGCGATCCAGCTCATCCTCCAGGCGATCGCCGAGGCAGGCTACGAAGCCGGTTCGCAGATTGCGCTGGGCCTGGATTGCGCCAGCTCCGAGTTCTATCGCGACGGCAAATACCATCTGGCCGGCGAAGGCGGCGTCACGCTGTCGTCGCAGGATTTCTCCAACCTGCTGGCCACCTGGTGCGACAAGTATCCCATCATCACCATCGAGGACGGCATGGCCGAGAATGACTGGGAAGGCTGGAAGCTGCTGACCGATCAGCTCGGCAAGAAGGTGCAGCTGGTGGGCGACGATCTCTTCGTGACCAACACCAAGATCCTCAAGCAGGGCATCGACCAGGGTATCGCCAACTCCATCCTCATCAAGATCAACCAGATCGGCACGCTGACGGAAACCTTCGCCGCCATCGAAATGGCCAAGCGCGCCGGCTACACGGCCGTCATCTCGCACCGCTCCGGCGAAACCGAAGACTCCACCATTGCGGACATCGCCGTGGCGACCAACGCCATGCAGATCAAGACCGGCTCGCTGTCGCGTTCGGACCGCATGGCCAAGTACAACCAGTTGCTGCGTATCGAAGAAGAGCTGGCGGAAGTGGCTTCGTATCCCGGCCGCGACGCCTTCTACAATCTGCGTTGATCCTTCCGGAAGGCCCGGCGCCAGCCGGGCCATTGCTAAGGCGCCGCCATGCGATTGCTCCTGCTTTGCCTGATCCTGCTGACTGCCGCCACCCAGTACCCCCTGTGGTGGGGCAAGGGGGGGTGGCTGAGGGTCGGGGAGCTTCAGAAACAGATTGCCGCCCAGCAGGAAACCAATGATGCCCTGGTTGCCCGGAACAACGCCTTGGCTGCGGAAGTCCAGGACCTGAAGTCGGGCACCCAGGCAGTCGAGGAGCGGGCGCGCGGCGAATTGGGCATGGTCAGGCAGGACGAGGTCTATGTCCAGATCCTGTCGCCCCACGAGAAGGAACCCGAGGTAAGGCTCCCCGCCGCTACCCAGGGAGCGAAAAAGGGGCGCTAGCCCCTCGTAGTGCATCAGGAAGTAAACGGTGTAAAGCCCCCGGCTGTCTGGCCCGGGTTTTCACGTTAAGGACGTTCGATTCGTGGGGCCTGGATCTCGCACTTTCGCATCCGCTTGATGATACCGGGCGCTATTCTCAAAATACACAGGAGAAGATAATGCCCGGTCAGGTCATCAACGCGGCAAGTGCCGAGGTCGCTCATGGATAATCCAAGCGTCGCGGTCGCCGACAAGGATGCTCCCCTGGCGGATGATATCCGCGTGTTGGGGCGTTTGTTGGGTGATGTCATTCGCCATCAGGAAGGCGAGGCCATTTTCGAGCTGATCGAAGCGATCAGACAGGCGGCGGTGCGTTATCGCCGCAATGCCGACTTGCAAGCCGCCGTTGAGTTCGATCAAAGGCTGAAAAGGCTGAGCCAGCAGGAAACGATGCTGGTGGTGCTGGCATTCTCCTGGTTTTCACACTTGATCAACATCGCGGAAGACCAGCATCACAATCGCCGTCGTCGCATACACGCTCTGGCGGGATCGGGGCCGCAAATGGGCAGCATCGCCTATGCCATGGACGGATTGCGGACGAAGGGTGTGACGCGTGAGCAAGTGCTGGCGTTTCTCGACAAGGCCTTGATATCTCCGGTGCTGACGGCTCACCCCACTGAGGTGAAACGCGCCAGCGTCCTGAGAGCGGAACGCGACATTGCGCGGGTCTTGGCGATGCGCGATGCGCGCATGACGTCGGAAGAGGCGGAAGATGCCGCTGAGTCACTGCTTGCGAACATCACCACGCTTTGGCAGACGCGTATGTTGCGCCTGTCCAGGCTGACTGTCGCGGACGAGATCGAAAACGCGCTCGCCTATTACAAAATTACGTTTCTGCGCGAATTGCCCAAGCTGTACAGGACGCTTGAGTCGGAGATATGCCGTTGCTTTGACGAAGACGGCAAGCGCCCGGCAAGACCAAAATTGCCGGCGATGATCCAGATGGGCAGCTGGATGGGGGGAGACAGGGACGGCAACCCATTTGTGAACGCGTCAACGATGCGGCACGCGCTCACGAGGCAGTCGAACGTGGCACTCGACTTCTATCTTGATGAAATTCATGCCTTGGGGCAGGAATTGTCGATTTCCTCGCATAATGTCGCGGCCAGTCCGCGTCTGCTGGCTCTGGCGGAATCTTCGCCGGACAATTCGCGGCATCGGGCGGACGAGCCGTACCGCCGGGCCCTGATCGGCATTCATGCCCGCCTGAAAGCCACTGCGCGCGGGTTGGTTCAGGACAGGGGGGATGTAGAGCTCTGCGCGGATGCTGAAGCCTATTCTGGTGTTGAGCAGTTCATCGAAGATCTTCAGGTCATTGAGGATTCGTTGCTTGCAAATCATGGCTCAGCGCTCGTCAAACCACGCTTGCTTCCCTTGAAACGAGCCGCCGGCATCTTTGGTTTTCATCTGGCATCGCTGGATTTGCGGCAAAGCTCTGATAGGCATGAACAGACATTGGCCGAGCTTTTTGCGCGAGCCAATGTCGAACTGGATTATGCAGCGCTCGATGAAACGGCCAAGGTGCAATTGCTCTTGGGCGAGCTGAGTCAACCGCGCCACTTGTGTCTGCCCTACACGGATTACTCCGAGGGCACCGCTTCGGAGCTCGAGGTGTTATGTGCGGCGCGCGCCATGCGTGTCCGTCATGGCGCGCCTGCGGTTCGCAATTACATCGTTTCCCATACTGAAAGCGTTTCCGATCTGCTCGAGGTCATGGTGCTGGCAAAGGAGGCTGGACTGTTGCGTGTCGTGGCACAAGGCGATGGCGACTGCGTGCTTCAGTCTGCGATGCCGGGCCACGCGATCATGGTGGTTCCCTTGTTCGAAACGATTGCCGATCTGCGCAATGCCTCCGAGATCATGGCGCGCCTGTTCGAGCTTGCTCCTGTCCGCCATCTGCTCCCAGACCAGGGGTATCTGCAGGAAGTCATGCTGGGGTATTCCGACTCCAACAAGGACGGTGGGTTTTTGACGTCCAACTGGGAGCTCTACAGAACGGAGCTCGATCTGGTCAAGGTTTTCAGGGATGCAGGCGTGACGTTGCGCCTTTTTCATGGCCGCGGCGGCACGGTAGGACGAGGCGGAGGGCCGAGCTATGAGGCGATTCTCGCCCAGCCTCCTGGAACGGTGAATGGGCAGATCCGCCTGACCGAGCAGGGGGAAATCATTGCCTCGAAGTTCTCAAACGCCGAAATCGGCCGGCGGAATCTTGAACTTCTTGTTGCCGCGACATTGGAGGCCAGTCTTGCGCCGTTGAGCCGTCCGCTGCACGAAACCTGGACAGGCGCCCACGCCACCTATGAGGCCGTGATGGCCCAGCTTTCCGAGCGCGCCTATCAGGTCTACCGCGATCTGGTCTACGGTACGCCAGGTTTCAATGAGTACTTCTTTGCCGCCACCCCGATCCTGGAGATCGCCGAATTGAATATCGGCTCTCGGCCGGCATCGCGCAAGACCGGACGCCGTATCGAGGACTTGCGCGCCATCCCCTGGGGATTTTCGTGGGGGCAGTGCCGTTTGCTCTTGCCCGGGTGGTACGGCTTTGGGAGCGCCGTGAATGGATGGCTGGGCGATGATGCCGAGCGGCTGTCGCAGTTGCGCATCATGGCGAGGGATTGGCCGTTCTTCGCGACACTTCTTTCGAATATGGACATGGTCCTCTCGAAAGTAGATATGGCCATTGCGCATCGATACGCTCAGTTGGTGCCGGACGTTGAGTTACGTGATTCGATCTGGCGGCGCATTGTCCAGGAATTTGAGAAAACCAAGGAGAGTCTCGAGCTGATCGTCGGCACAGACAAGCGCTTGAGCGCCAATCCCTGGCTTGCGCGGTCCATCGTGAATCGGTTTGCCTATATGGATCCGATCAATCATCTGCAGGTCGAGTTGCTCCAGCGGCATCGCGAAAGCCTGCGGCGTGGCGAGGACGTCGACGAGCACATGCGTCAATGCATCCATCTGACAATCAACGGCATCGCTGCGGGTCTGCGCAACACGGGCTGAGGGTTGGTCCTGCGGTCAACCTTCAATACAGCACAGCGTCACGCCGCAGGCGGGATCCGGTGGGTCCGCCGGTAATGTCTGCGCAGCTTCGCCGTCGAGTGCTGTTGATGGGGATGAATCGATGGGGGTGACCCCAGCCTCATCGCTGTTCCGGCACCAGATGCCCACGCAAGGTGCAAGTGGTGGCGCGCCGGGGTTCGTTTCAGTAGGTTGGGGGAGCCCAACCTGGCCACGCCCCCCAGCCGGCCAGTCGATGGCGTGCGACTGCATGCCCAGCCGGATTTCGCGCCGTATGGGCAGGTAGCCCGTGCGCATGGCGCGGGCGGCGAAGTCAGTGCGGGCCGGCGCGAGCAGGCGCATGAGCGGCCGCATACCCGGTGTGAGCGGCTCATGCAGCCAGGTCAGGTGCAGGATCAGGGTGTTGGCCTCGTAGATGGTCTGGCCGGAAACGGGGCCGCGCCCCTGAGGCCAGCCGCGTTGCCTGTGCCGGTCGTGCTGTTCGGCCTGGTAATCGCTGTCGATCACGGCGTGTCCCTGGCCGATCCGGGCCTGAAGGCTGGCATCGTGAAAGTCCGCGAAGCTGCCAGGCCCGGGGTTGAGCACGTCGATGCGCCAGGCGACGCCTTGCATGTGCTGTCGGCGGCGAGCCAGAGCGGCGCCCAGTCGGCGAGCGGATTCTTCAGGCGTGGGGGCGGCGTACAGAGGCAGCAAAGCCTGCTCGAAGGCGGCTTCGATGGTGTCGGGCCTGGCGTGCCGGGTCGCGCCGGCCCTGGCCGCTTCGGCCAGGGCGAGGCTGACTGCCTGCCGGGTGAAATGCCAGTGAGCGAGCTCGATGCCGCTCAGCCCGGCCAGCAGCAGGGGCGTGGCAAGCAGTGCGAATTCGGCAAGCGCCTGGCCTTTTTGCAGCGGGCGCCGCCGGAAGGGAATGAACGTCAGGAGGGGCATCCGGCCAGTCTGCCGGCATGCCGTTGCGCTGTCGATTGTGGGAAATGCGCGGCGTCAGTGTACGGTGTCGCTGCCGTCTGTATCGACATGCTGCAAGAACAGGCCCGCGCAGTCGATGGCATCGAAGCGGTAGGGTTTGCCACAGAAATTGCAGGAGACTTCGATGTGGTCCTGTTCAGCGAGGATGGATTCGACCTCGGGACGGCCCAGCATGCGCAGCATGTTGGCCACGCGTTCGCGCGTGCAGGGGCACCACCAGCGCACCTGCATGGGTTCGAAAGCCTGCAACTGCTCTTCCCAGTACAGGCGGTGAACCAGCGTGTCCGTGCTCAGAGTCAGCAACTCGCCGTCCTGAAGGGTTTCCGCCAGCATGCAGGCGCGTTCCCAGGTGGCCTGGGCTTCGGCCGCATCGACGGCATTGTGGCCGCCATGGCCGGGCAGGCGCTGCAGGAGCAGTCCAGCCGAGCACGAGGAGTCGGCCACGAGCCACAGACGGGTGTCCAGTTGCTCGGAGTTGCGCATGTAGTGCTCGAGCACTTCGGAAACGGTGTCGCCTTCGAGGGGGACGACACCCTGGTAGGGCTGCATGCCGGTATTACCGCGTGCCGGGTCGAGAACGACGATGAAACGTCCTTGGCCATTGCCGTTGAGCAGGCTTTGCAGGGTGCCATCGGCAGGAATGTCGTGGCCTTCCCGCAACGAAGCCGTGGCGCGGATGGACAGATCCGACGCGCACTCGACGACGATCAGCGCAACCGGCCCGTCGCCCTGCAGCTGCAGCACGAGGGAACCGTCGAACTTGAGGTTGGAAGCCAGCAGCACGGCCGCCGAGGTCAATTGCCCCAGCAGGTGCTGGACGGAGTCAGGGTAGTGCTGGTGCTCAAGCCCGGTACGCCAGGCGGTGTCCAGCCTGACAGCCTGAATCTTGGTGCTGTGATCCTGGAACAGGTATTTTTTAAGTTGATCGCTCATGCGGGGATTTTAGCCCATTCGGGCCGGCCGGCCGGGTCGCGGCGCACGGCCCGAGGCGGTCGCGGCCACCTCGCGCAAGGGCGGCTTCAGGCGATGCGCACCAAGCCCTTTTTGTATTCGCGCCCGCGCTGCACATAACGCCTGTTGCCCTCCTGGAAGGCGCGGATCTCGTCTTCAGAGAGTTCGCGCACAATCTTCCCGATGCCCACGACCAGCGAGTTGTCGGGGATTTCGCGGCCCTCGGGCACGATGGCGCCGGCGCCGATCAGGCAGTTGCGGCCGATGACCGCGTTGTTGAGCACGATCGCCTGCATGCCGATCAGGGCGCCATCGAGTATGGTGCAGCCGTGCAGCATGGCCTGGTGGCCCACGGTGACGTTCTCGCCGATGGTCATGGGCACGCCTTCATCCACGTGCAGCACGCTGCCTTCCTGGATATTGCTGTTGCGGCCGATGATGATGGGTGCGTTGTCGCCGCGGATGCTGACATTGGACCAGATGCTCACGCCGGCCGCGAGCCGCACGTCGCCGATGATGTCGGCGCTGTCAAAGACGAATGTGTCCTCGTCGATCGAGGGGATGAGGTTTTCGAAGCGATAGATGGCCATCGACGGTCCTTACAGTGTGTTATGCCGGCCGGGGTTCGACATGAACCGCATGATAGCGGAAAGGACGAGTGCCTTCAGGGGCGGTGCGTCGATGTCTCGGCCTTGTGTTGCTCTTCGCGCTGGCGCAGGACATGGCGCCGGATCTTGCCGGTGGAGCTGATCGGCAGTGCATCGGTGAAGGTGATTTCGCGCGGGGTCGATTGGGCCGACAGGCCGGTGCGCACGTGTTCTTGCAGCGTCTGTTCGAGCGCTTCGCGCTCTGCGCCGCGCCATGCTTCTGCGAGCACCACGTAGGCCTTGATATAGGCCCCCCGCGAGGTGTCCGGTTTGGGTACGACGGCCACATTGGCGACCGCGGGGTGGGTCATCAGGCAGTTCTCGATGAGCCCTGGACTGACGAGGTGGCCGTTGCTGAGAAAGACGTCCTCGCGGCGTCCGACGTGCCAGAAATCGCCCTGGCGGTCGACATAGCCCAGGTCGCCGGTGAGGTACCAGTCGCCCCGGAAGCGCGCCCGCGTGGCGTCGTCGTCATTCCAGTAGCCCAGGAACAAGGCGGGATCGCGATGCCCCTGGATATCGTAGCGGTTCACGCAGATTTCGCCGACCACGCCGGCGGGACAGGGCCGCTCGGATTCGTCGAGCACTGTGACCAGATGGCCGGGATAGGGACGGCCCAGGCTTCCGGCCACCGCCGGCCATTTGACGAAACTGTTGCCCACCACGTAATTGGCTTCCGTCTGGCCGAAGGCTTCGTTCGGAGTGATTCCCAGCGCCTGCCGGCACCAGGAGATCAGATGCGAACCCACGTTTTCGCCTGCCACCGTGATGCCTCGCAGGGACAGATGGTAGTGCTCGCGCGGCGCATGGACTTCCTGGATCATGAGCTTGATGGCGGCGGGAAACAGGAAGGTGTTGGTGACGCGGTAGCGCTCCATGAGTTCGAAGGCATGGGGCGCCGAAAAACGGGCATTGGTGGCCACGATGGGATGGCCGAAGTACAGGGTGGGAAGCAGCCCGCCCATGAGGCCGGCCGCCCAGGTCCAGTCGGCCGGAGTCCAGAAGACGTCCATCGGCAGCGGGAACCAGTTTTGCGACGCGACGAAGCCGGGCAGGTTGCCGATGAGGGCGCTATGGGCGTGCAGCACCCCCTTGGGGGCGGCGTCGGTGGTGCCGGAGGTGTACAGCAGCAGTGCCGGGCTGTCGGAGCGGGTGGGCAAGGGCTTGAACGTGTCGGGCTGGCGCGCCAGCAGGCTGCGCCACGGAATGATGCTTTCGTGCTGGAAGCCCAGGCCGATGATCTGGCTCAGGGCCGGGCAGCGTACTTGCGCCTGGAGCAGGTCGGGGCCGCAGGCCGCATCGACGATGGCCACGCGGCTGCCGGCATCGCGCAGGCGCATGCCCAGGCCGTCCGGCCCGTACTGGGCGGTCAGGGGCACGACAATGGCCCCCACGCTGAAAGCCGCCATATACGCAGCGGCCAGTTCGGGGCGTTGCTCCATGACGACAGCGACGCGGTCTCCCGGCTGAACCCCCATGCGGATCAGGCCATTGGCCAGTCGGTTGCTGGTTTCGGCCAGGCGCGAATAGCTCCAGGTGTCGGCCTGGCCGTTGGCGTCTTCGAAGAATATGGCGGGGCGGCGCCCTTCATGGGAGTTTTCGGCCCAACGGTGCAGGCAGACCTGAGCGATATTGAACTGAGAAGGGACAAACCACTGATAAGTCGAGTAGAGCTCAGCGTATTGGTCGTTCATTGTCTTTTTCTAGGCTGCAACAGGGCAAGAAAGACGCGGGCGTCCTTTCACTATGAGAGCATGAACGACAAGGCGGTTCTGTGCAATCCCTCCTTCCAGATAAAGTGAGGGATATCACCTAGGGTTTACACTGGGCCGGCAAGTCAGGCGGGGGTGACCGCCACGAGACGGGTGCCGAGCAGGCGGTCGTGCAGAAATTGGCGGTCTTTGTCCAGCCAGGTCCAGAGAAAAATGCTGAACGGCGCAAAAACGATGAGCAGATCGGTCGAGGCATAACCCGACAGGTGTGAGGCGCCGCGCACGGCCAGGGCCGCCAGCAGAGGCAGGGTCCAGGCCAGCACGTAACGCATGATGAGGCGAGGGACGGAGGGCACCGTGCCATCGCGCTCCGCGATGCGGATATTCCACGTCTTCATGGGCAACGTCTGTCCGCCTTTGCGCCAGCACAGGACGAAATAGACTCCGATGGCCAGAAACAGCACGGCTTGCCGGCCATGACGGAACATCAGGCCGCTGCGGCTCTGCGTGAGGGTGTCAAAGGTATATGCGGCCAGGAAGACCACGCCGAACAACAGCACGCCTTCGTACATCATGCAGGCAAATCGGCGCCAGCGGCTGGGAGTGGGGACGGCGGTGGACGTGGTCATCGGGCAGTGGCGGGGATGCGGTGGCCGCCATTATCGCGCGTTTTGCGTGCTGCAATGCAAAAAGCCGCTGACGCGGCTTTTGGTCTTGGGCTGGATGAGGCGTCAGCCCGGTACTGCTGGTGGGAATATCAGCCGCGGGCGGCGGATTCCACTGTCTTGCGCACGACGGTCTTGGCGGGAGCTGCCTTGGAGCCGCCCAGCTTGGTGAACAGGTTTTTCAGGGCAACGCCGGGCTTGAAGCGGTTTTGTTCTTCGATGGCTTCTTGCATCAGTTGGCGTTCGAGTTCGTCGGTAAGGCGGATGTCGCTGGACAGATGGATCATGGTAAGCCTCTCTTTCTTTCGGTTAATGCATCGATCAGGGTTAACCCTATTATAGGGGTTAACCCTAGATTTAAGCAAGGCCACGTTTTTGCGTTGCATCAAAAGAGAGGGCGGCCCGAACTGGAGTGTGGTTTTTATGCACACCGCCTACGACATTCCGCCGGAAGGCGGAGGCGATCAGCGCCGATAACTCGCCTCGACCATTTCGAAACTGAAAAGCCGGCAGTCCAGGGGGCCGTTGTGCACGGGGTAGCGGCGGCGGGGTTTGAGCCGCATCTTCTGGGGCAGGTCAAGGTCGCTGGTGATGACAGCGACTTGCCAGCCGCTATAGTGCTGCTTGAGGTTCTGCGCCCAATCGCGCCACATCTGGGTGTCGTCGCTGGGCATGCGCTCGCCGTAGGGCGGGTTGGTGATCAGCCAGCCGCCCGCTGCGGGAGGCTGCACGGTACGGGCATCGCCGACTTCAAAACGGATGGCGTCGTTCGTCAGCCAGGCGCGTTCGACGTTCTGGCGCGCAGCCTCGATGGCCGCCGGGTTGATGTCCACGCCGACCAGGGGGCTTTCCAGCTGGGTGCGGATATGCGTGCGGGCTTCGTCCTTGATGTCGCGCCAGCGCCGGTCATCATGGTCGCGCAAGCGTTCGAAGCCGAAGGGACGCCAGATGCCCGGCGGCACGCCCAGGGCGATCCAGGCGGCTTCGATCAGTATGGTGCCGCTGCCGCAGAACGGATCCAGCAATGGCATGGCCGGATCCCAGCCGGCCAAGGCCAGGATGCCGGCTGCCAGATTCTCGCGTATGGGGGCTTCGCCTTTTTCGAGGCGCCAGCCCCGCTTGAACAGGGATTCCCCACTGGTGTCCAGATACAGCGTGGCGGTGTCTTCGGTCAAAAACAGGTGCACGCGGGCGTCGGGGCGAACCGTGTCGATGTCGGGGCGGGCGCCTTCGAGCTCGCGCAACCGGTCGCAGATGCCGTCCTTGGCCCGCAGATTGCAGTATTGCAGGCTGCGCATGGGGCTGCGGATGGCCGAGGTGTCGACACGCAGCGTCTGCTCCGGGCCGAACCAGCGTTCCCAGGGCGTGTCGCGGGCCAGTTCGAGGATGTCGTCCTCGCTGTGCACGGCGGCCTTGGCCACCTGCACCAGGATGCGTGTCGCCACTCTGGAATACAGATTGGCGCGCTGGACTCCCATCCAGTCGCAGCGGAAAGCGCAACCGGCACGACCGGCCTGTACATCGTCAAAGCCCAGGGCATTCAGTTCGGCCTCGAGTACGGCCTCCAGGCCTTGGGGGCAGGGCGCGAAGACCGAGAAGATTTCGGATGCGGATGGCGGGCGTGGCCGGGATGGACGCCGCTGCGCGCGGGCAGGGGCGGGCTTTGCCGCCTCGGCGTTTCGGGGTCTGGCTGGCGGCGGTTCGGGGATGCGCTTTGCCTGCAGTTTGTCGCGCTCTTGTTCGAGCTGGGCGACCTGGCGGGCGCGGGCGCCCGAGCGCTTGCGTTTTGCGTTAGCGCTGTCGCCTGCGTCGGCGTCGACGGGTTTGGGGCGGGCAGTCAGCGTAAGCGTCTTGCGCGGTTTGGGGGAGTCGGTCATGAAGAAAGGCTCAGAAGGGACGGACGACGACCAGGGCGAGGACGCACAGGAGCAGCAGGACGGGGATCTCGTTGAACCAGCGATAGAAGCGGTGGCTGTGGGTGTTGCGGCCCGCCTCGAAGCGGGCCAGCATGCGGCCGCAGACGAGGTGGTAGACGCCCAGCAGGATCACCAAGGCAAGCTTGGCGTGAAACCAGCCCTGGCCGGTGCCCAGGCCGTAGCCCAGCCACAGCCAGAGGCCGAAGGCCACGGCGAAGACGGCAAGCTGGCTCATGAAGCGGTACAGGCGGCGAGCCATCCCGAGCAGGCAGGCCTGGACGTCGGATCCTTGGCTTTGTGCGAGATTCACATAGATGCGGGGCAGGTAGAACAGCCCCGCAAACCAGGCGACGACGAACAGAATGTGAAAGGTCTTGACCCAGAGCATGTCAGCCGCGGAGTTGGCCGTCGCCGGTCAGGACCCATTTCAGGGTCGTGAGGCCTTCCAGGCCGACAGGGCCGCGGGCATGCAGCCGGTTGGTGGAAATGCCGATCTCGGCGCCCAGGCCGTACTCGAAGCCGTCGGCGAAGCAGGTGGGCAGGTTCACATAAACCGAGCTGGAGTCGACCTCCCGCTGGAAACGCGTGGCGGCCCCGAGGCTTTCGGTCACGATGGATTCGGTGTGGCCGGAGCTCCAGCGGGCGATGTGATCCATGGCTTCCTGCAGGGTGTCGACCACGCGGATGGCCAGAATGGGGGCGAGGTATTCGGTGCCCCAGTCTTCGTCGGTGGCCGGAACGGCCTGGGGGATCAGCGCCCGGGTGCGTTCGCAGCCGCGCAGCTCCACGCCCTTGTCGAGCAGGCTGCGGGACAGCCGGGGCAGGAAGTCCGCCGCCACGGCCTGGTGCACGAGCAAAGTCTCCATGGCCCCGCAGATGCCGAAGCGGTAGGTCTTGGCGTTGACGGCGATGTCATGGGCCTTGTCGAGATCGGCGGCCTCGTCCACGTAGACATGGCAGTTGCCGTCCAGGTGCTTGAGCAGGGGGACGCGCGATTCTGCGGCCAGGCGCGTGATGAGGCCCTTGCCACCGCGAGGGATGATGACGTCGATGTAGTCGGTGAGCGTGACCAGATGTCCGACCGCTGCGCGGTCGGTGGTGCCGACCACTTGCACGGCATGGGCAGGCAGGCCGGCGTCCGCCAGCCCGGCCTGGATGACGGTTCCCAGCGCTCGGTTCGAATGGAAGGCTTCGCTGCCGCCGCGCAGGATGGTGGCATTGCCGGATTTCAGGCACAGGGCGGCCGCGTCGATGGTGACGTTGGGCCGGGATTCGTAGATGATGCCGATCACGCCGATGGGAACGCGCATCTGACCGACCCGCATGCCGTTGGGGCGCGTCGAAGAGGCCGTCATGCTGCCGACGGGGTCAGGCATGTCGGCGATCTGCAGCAGGCCTTTGGTCATGATGTCCAGCGCCTTGTCCGACAGCGCAAGGCGGTCGATCATGGCTGGCGCCAGCCCGTTGGCGCGCGCTGCCTCGAGGTCCTTGGCGTTTTCCGCTTGCAGCATGGCGCGCTCGTCCTGCAGGCGCGCCGCCATGGCGCGCAAGGCCTCGGCCTTGGCCTGGCCCGTGGCGGTCAGCAGGTGACGGGAGGCCTGGCGGGCTTGCCTGCCCAAGGTGGTGATTTCCTGGGCCAGCGTATCGGCCCGGACGACGGATTCGGTGGTGCTTTGAGACATGATCGGAATTCCGATACGGAGATAAATGAGCTGAATAAGTAACTATAACGCGAGAAGGCGTGGCAGGTGGCCTGTCGGCTCAGTGCGGAGGGTTCAGTCTTGCCTTGCGCCGGCATTGGCGATGCGCAGGGTCAGGCGGGCCAGCTCTTCCCAGGGGTCGTCCATGCGGCCGGGGGCCTTCAGCCCCTTGATCAGCCGGTCGATGTCGTGAGCGTGCTGCACGGCGGCAGGCCAGCTGCGGGGCGGTACGCGGCGCAGTGTCTGGCGCACGAGCTGTTCGCGTTGTCCGAAGATCCTGTGTTGGCGCATGGCGGTGCCCAGGTCCCGGCCGGCGGAGTTGTCGGCGGCCAGGCGCGCCAGTACGCGGATCTCTTCGCCGACGGCCCAGAGTACCAGCGGCAGCGCCTCGCCTTCGGCGCGCAGTCCCGCCAGGATGGACAAGGCCCGCGCCGGCTGGCCTGCCAGCATGGCGTCGCGCAAGCCGAACACGTCGTAGCGTGCGACATTCAGGACCGCCTGTTCGACCTGTTCGGGGCTGATGGGGCCTTCGGGGTAGAGCAGGCCGAGTTTCTGGATTTCCTGGAAGGCGGCCAGCAGATTGCCTTCGACCTTGTCGGCCATCCATTCGAGCGACGCCGGCTCGAGCTGCTGGTTCTGGCGGGCCATGCGCTGCTGTATCCAGCGCGGCAGTTCCGAGCGGCCGATGGAGGGCAGTTCGACACTGGTCGAGGCATCGAACAGGGCGGTGGCCCATTTTGCCGAGCGCGTGGCCTTGTCCAGGCGGGGCAGGCTGATGACCACCAGCGTGTCGGCCAACGCGCCTTCCGCGGCCATGCCGGCCAGGCGGGACAGCGTCTCGCCGCCTGTCTTGCCGGGTTTGCCGCTGGGGATTCGGGCTTCGACCAGGCGGCGGTCGCCGAACAGGGAGATGTTCTGCGTGGCGGAAATGAGGGCGGACCAATCGCTGCGGGCATCCAGCACAAGGCTGGTGCGTTCGAGATAACCGGCCTGCCGGGCCGCAGCGCGCAAGCCGTCCAGCGCCTCGGTGACCAGCAGGGGCTCATCGCCGGTCACGACGTAGAGCGCATCCAGCGGCGCGGCCTTGTCCAGTTGGCCCAGCAGGCGATCGATGTCGACCCGGCGTCCCATGAGGCGTCAGAGTCCTGTTCCGGGGGCGGCCCCTGGAATGGACAAGGGCGTCGGCACGGGCGAGCCATAGCGGTTGGGCGACAGGTTTCCGGCCGGTGGCGTCCTGCCCGGTTCTGTCATCGGCAGGCTCTCCGGATCAGCATAGGCCTTCGCGACCTCGGGGGAGGCCAATCGCCGTACGATCCGGTCGATCAGGTTCTGCTGCATTTCGACGAACAGGCTGCTGATTTCGCCCTGCTTGGCTTGCAGGATGGAGGGATCGTAGGGGATCTCGCGCGTGGACTGCAGCGTGGTGGGCGGCAGGATCAGGTGCCCTTTGGCATCGGTGAGCTGGAACACGAACTCGAGGTTGAGTTCGTATTCCTCGACCTGGCCGCGCGGGTCCAGCGACACTTCTCGCAGGCCCTGGTTGTTGGCGAGCTGTGTCAGCCGGGCCTGAGCCTGCTGGGGGTCTTCCACGAAGCGTGTGTTCGGGGAGGCCGCGACGATGGCTCGCCGCAACTGCGCCCCGAACGCCGAGTTTTCGGCGATGTTGGTGTACAGCGTGTCGAATGGAAGCGGCGTGGCGCCCCGAAGGTGGAAGCCGCAGGCGCTGAGCAGGGCAATCAGCGTCAGCCCCGCCAGCCCGCGCAGCCAGTGTCGGGAAATCAGGGCAAGGGAATGCGCAAGGTGGCGATAGGGCATGATGAGCGATTATCCGACGATGTTGACCAGCTTGCCCGGCACGACGATGACGCGCTTGGCCGGACGGCCTTCGAGGAATCGAATGGCGGCTTCGTGGCCCACAGCGGCCTGTTCGATGTCCGCCTTGGAGGCCCCGTTGGCGACTTTCAGCGAACCGCGCAGCTTGCCGTTGACTTGCAGCATGAGTTCGATCTCATCGGCGATGAGGGCGTTGTCGTCGACGAGCGGCCAGGGCGCATCCAGCAGGTCTCCATGGCGGGCATCCAGGCCGATGTCTCGCCAGATCTGCCAGGTGATGTGCGGCACGACCGGGTAGAGCACGCGCAGCAGGATGGACACCCCTTCGGCAATCGCTTGCCGGGCCACGGCGGTATCCGGCAGTTGGGCGGACTCGAGCGTGTTCAGCATCTTCATGCAGGTCGAGACCACGGTGTTGTACTGAATGCGCTGGTAGTCGTAATCGGCCAATTTGAGCAGGCCGTGGATTTCACGGCGCAGGCTCTTGCTGGCTTCGTCGGCCGTCGACCAGTCGGGCTCGGATTGCGCCGCTTCGCGGATGGCGTCCCGCTGGCCATGGCTGTATGCCCAGACGCGGCGCAGGTAGCGGTTGGCGCCGTCCACGCCGGAATCCGACCACTCGAGTGTCTGCTCGGGCGGACTGGCGAACATCACGAACAGGCGCGCGGTGTCGGCGCCCATGGTGTCGATGAGCGACTGGGGGTCCACGCCGTTGTTCTTGGACTTGGACATGGTGCCGATGCCGCCGTAGTCGACCGGGGAGCCGTCCTTGAGGAGCTTGGCGCCGACAATGGCGCCTTTGGCGTCGTAGACGTTTTCGACTTCTTCGGGCCAGAAGTATTCGATGCCGCCCTGCGCGTTACGGCGCGAATAGATATGGTTGAGCACCATACCCTGGGTCAGCAGGCGGGTGAAGGGCTCGTCGAACTTCACCAGGCCGAGGTCGCGCATGACGCGGGTCCAGAAACGCGCATACAGCAGGTGCAGCACAGCATGCTCGATGCCGCCGATGTACTGGTCCATGGGCATCCAGTAATCGTTGCGGTGGTCGACCATGGCGTGATCGTTGTCCGGCGAGGTGTAGCGCATGAAGTACCAGGACGAATCGACGAAGGTGTCCATGGTGTCGGTCTCGCGCCGCGCCGCAGCGCCGCACTTGGGGCAGGCGCAGGACAGGAAGGCCTCGTGCTTGGTCAGCGGGTTGCCGCTGCCGTCGGGGATGAGGTCGTCGGGCAGCACCACCGGCAGGTCTTTCTCGGGCACAGGCACTGGCCCGCAGTCGGGGCAGTGGATGATGGGGATGGGGGTGCCCCAGTAACGCTGGCGCGAGATGCCCCAGTCGCGCAGGCGCCAGGTGGTCTGTTTCTCGCCCAGCCCCTTGGCGGCAAGGTCGGCGGCCACCGCGTCGACAGCCTGGGCATGATCCAGGCCGTCGTACTTGCCGGAGTTGACCGTGCGGCCCACCTGCTTGTCGCCATACCATTCCTGCCAGGCCTGGACCGAGTAGGACTTGCCATCCACGGCGATCACGTCCTTGATGGGCAGGCCGTATTTGTGGGCGAAGGCGAAGTCGCGTTCATCGTGGGCCGGAACGCCCATCACGGCGCCATCGCCGTAGCTCATGAGCACGTAATTGCCCACCCAGACGTCGATGCTCTCGCCCGTGAGGGGGTGCACGACTTTCAGGCCGGTGTTCATGCCTTCTTTCTCGCGGGTGGCCATCTCGGCTTCGGTCGTGCCGCCCAGCTTGCAGGCTTCGATGAAGTCGGCCAGAGCGGGGTTGTCGCGGGCGGCGTGCGTCGCCAGCGGGTGCTCGGGAGCGACGGCGCAGAAGGTCACCCCCATGATGGTGTCGGCGCGCGTCGTGAACACATACATGCGGCCGTCCTGGATGAGGGAGCCGTCTTCGTCGCGGATGTCGTGCGTGAAGGCGAAGCGCACACCCTGGCTCTTGCCGATCCAGTTCTCCTGCATGAGCCGCACGCGCTCCGGCCAGCCGGGCAGGCCGTCCTTGAGTTTGTCCAGCAGCTCTTCGGCGTAGTCGGTGATGCGCAGGTAATAGCCCGGGATCTCGCGCTTTTCGATCAAGGCGCCCGAGCGCCAGCCGCGCCCGTCGATGACCTGTTCATTGGCCAGGACTGTCTGGTCGACCGGATCCCAGTTGACGGTTTGCGTCTTGCGGTAGGCAATGCCTTTTTCCAGCATCTTCAGGAACAGCCACTGGTTCCATTTGTAGTACTTGGGGTCGCAGGCGCACATTTCGCGTGACCAGTCGATGGCCAGCCCCATCGCCTGCATCTGCTTCTTCATGTAGGCGATGTTGTCGTAGGTCCATTTGGCGGGCGGCACGCCGGACTTGATGGCGGCGTTCTCGGCCGGCATGCCGAAGGCATCCCATCCCATGGGCATCAGTACGTTGTAGCCTCGCATGCGCAATTGGCGCGCCATCATGTCGTTGATGGTGTAGTTGCGCACGTGGCCCATGTGCAGCTTGCCGCTGGGGTAGGGCAACATGGAACAGGCATAGAACTTGGGCTTGAGCGAGCCGTCGAGGTTGGTGGCGCCTTCTTCGACACGATAGGCGTCGCGCTCCTTCCAGTTGTTCTGGGCCGCGGCTTCGACGGCGTTGGGATTGTAGCGTTCCTGCATGGGATGGAGTTCGGTTCCGAGAGGTTCTGTGCAAACCTCACATTATAGGACGTGACGGATGCCTTCCGGGAAGGGAAGGTCCAGGAAACAAAATCTATGGTCAGCCCGATTTTTGCAAGGCAGGTTGGTGAGGAGTAAAGTGGGTTTGCTTAAATCTATCCGGAGTCGATATGGGGGGCTGTATCCCCGCTCCTTGATGAGAGCCGCGCCT
>Ga0182743_1000281_pt1 | contig 72486 bp, 60 predicted proteins | sample eDN3rd30CKraftOP_FD_128522 | JGI IMG/M metagenome (GOLD analysis project Ga0182743, IMG submission 128522) | Enriched Organic Plus compost microbial communities from Emeryville, California, USA - eDNA 3rd pass 30_C Kraft OP (version 2) (version 2) ... | reverse complement strand
GCGGCGCAGGGTTGTGATCGACACGCCCAGCGCTGACGCCGCGACCCCGATGCTAACCAATCTCTCCATAATGGATAGTTTAGCATAGTTTTGCGCAGATACTGTTCAAGCTGTTAAAGCCCCGGTGTTCAGTCCAGATGCCTATGAGGTCAGCGGTGGGGACACGACATTGATGGGTTTGCCTTCATGGAATGCCTGTAGGTTGGCGGCAATACCTTTGGCCAGGTTGGCCAGGCCCGTTGTCGATGCCCAGGCAACGTGTGGCGTGATCAGTAGGTTCGGGTGCTTGCAGCGTAACAGAGGAGAGCGACCGTCTGGAGGTTCAGCTGACAGGACATCCAGTGCTGCGCCACCCAGATGACCGCTGTCCAGACCATCGATCAAGGCACTTTCATTGATTAGGGCACCCCTAGCTGTATTGATGATCAAGGCACCGGGCTTCATGTGCGCGATCTCTGCCTGGCCGATCATGCCTGATGTCGATGGTGTCAATGGGCAGTGCAAGGTAATGATGTCGCTTCTGGCAATGACTTCCTCGTAGCGTGTGTAGCCGGGCCGGATGTCGTGCCGGCCCTTGTGTTCGGCAAACAGCACCTGCATACCAAGCGCTTGAGCCATGCGGGCAACTTCCGAGCCGATGGCACCATTGCCGAAGATGCCCAGGATGCTGCCCTTGATGTCAAGGATGGGGCGGTCATGGACGCAGAAGTGCTTGGACTGCGGCCAGCGAGAAACGCCAAGTCTGGCATACAGTTTCAGGTTGCGTCGCAAGGCAAAGATGTAGCCGATGACGCTTTCCGCAACGCTTTGGCGCGAGTAGCCGGGGACATTGACCACGGTGATACCCTGCTCACGGCATGCTTGCAGGTCGATGCAGTCGTATCCGGTGGCTGCAACGCAGACAAGACGCAACTTTTTGCACTGCCTGACAATGACAGGGGTGATGCGTATCTTGTTGGTGATGCAGATGTCTGCATCGTGCAGCACGCTGACGACTGCTTCGGTGGTTTGAGGTGTTGCAGGGCAGTTGATCCATTCGCGTACCCAGATGGGCTTGTCAATGGGAAGTGGCAGTGTGTCGCTGTCCAGAAAAACGATTTTCATGGGGTGATCACCGGTTGGGTACAAAAACAAGTCTCTGACTTGTTGCATATTGCAGCAAGGAATCCGGTGCTGCAAGAGATACGTCTGCCAGCAGGAGTTCCCGCAGGATCAACGCTGATGGATAATCCACGGGTTCCTTGTCGTGAAGTCAAAGAGGTGGTTTGTGCTGGAAAAGCGTTGGTTCAGGGCTGCAGTGGTTTTTATGGCGACTGCTGTGCTGTTGCTGTTGCAGGACGCTCTGCGTGGGGGAAAGCCTGCTGGCAATCATCACGCCCAGTCTAAGGAGGAGCACTCGCTTGATGCAGGAACCTATTTTCTGGAAGGTGAGGTCGTGGAAGTGATCGATGGTGATACGCTTAGGCTTCGTTCGGAACCCTCTGGAATTCTGGTTGTCAGACTAGCCAGCATTGACGCCCCGGAAAAGACTTCGGGAGTTGAACGACCGGGTCAACCCATGGCCGATGAATCCAGGGATTTTCTGGCATCACGTGTGCTTGGGGCACAATTGCAGTTGCTCTGTTATGAGCAAGACAGGTATGAAAGGCATGTGTGTGATGTGCCCGACCCAAAGTCAGATCCTGTTCAGACGGTTAACCGGACAATGGTCCAGGCAGGAATGGCATGGGCCAATACTGAGGGTGGCGGCAAGTTCATGCGGGATGATGAGCTACCAGGTTTGCAGGACCAGGCCCGTGAACAGGGTAAAGGCCTTTGGAGGCAATCGGGGCCGGTAGCTCCCTGGCAATGGAGATATCAGTGCTGGAGAAATGGACAGTGTGGGTAGACAAACTAGCAAGGTGGCTGCTATTTGCAATGGTGGGCATGCTGGTTGCGGCCTGTAGCGATGAGCCGATCAACAGCCCTTATGCCGATGGCGCCTTATCGGAAAATACGCTATATACCGCTTTCGTACAGCGCTCGCCAAAGTACCTGGATCCGGCTCGCTCCTATTCCACTGATGAAACGCCCTATACGTACAACATCTACGAACCACTGTACGGCTATCACTACCTGAAGCGTCCATACGAACTCATTGCCCGTGCTGCGCAAAAAGTGACCAGCCCGGTATTCGTCGATGAGCAGATGCAGCCCGTGGACGCGACTGCTGACCCTGAGAAGGTGGCTTACAGTATCTATGAAATCCCGATCAAGCGCGGAATCCTGTTTCAGCCGCATCCGGCATTTGCCCGTGAGCCCGACGGCAGCTATACCTATTACCCACTGTCTGCACAAAGCCTGGCAGACAAGTTTGCTATCACGGATTTCGAGAAGACGGGCACGCGGGAACTGACGGCGCACGACTACGTGTATGCGTTTCGCCGGCTGGCAAGCCCGAGGGTTGCATCGCCAATCTATTCGACGCTGGCACAGCACGTGGTTGGCTTTGCCGAGTATGGTAAGCACCTGGCCCAGATCGACAGGGAACTGAGGCAGGCGGCAGAAGGATCTGCAGCGTTGCCCTGGCTGGATCTGCGGCAGTATGGGTTTGATGGTGTCAGCGCGGTGGATGACTACACCTTGAGGGTGGTTGTCAAAGGCAACTATCCTCAGTTCAAGTACTGGCTGGCCATGACATTTACCGCACCTGTGCCATGGGAGGCCGATCGCTTCTATAGCCAACCAGGCATGGCCAATCACAATCTGTCGCTCAACACGTGGCCAGTCGGAACCGGGCCTTACATGATGGTTGAGTCGTTGCAGAACAGGCGTCATGTACTGGCTCGCAACCCCAATTTCAGGGGCGAGCCATACCCATGTGAAGGTGAGCCTGGCGATGCCGAGAAGGGGTTGCTTGAGGACTGTGGAAAACTCACGCCATTTATCGACAAACTGGTATTCAACATCGAGAAGGAAAGCATCCCTTTGCAAGGGAAGTTCCTGCAGGGTTACTACGACACACCTCAGGCTGACAGTGGGGACTGGGGTGTTGCCATGGTGGTGGCTGCGGGCGACTCTGCAGAAAAGGCAGAACTGTTTGCCGAGCATGGCATCCAGCTTCCAACCACGGTGGAGGCTTCGGTTTTTTACTTCGGGTTCAACTGGCTTGACCCGGTTGTCGGGCAAGGGGACACACCAGAGCAGCAGGAAAAGAACCGCAAACTGCGCCAGGCTCTGAGCATCGCTTTTAACTGGGAGGAGTACATCACGATCTTCCAGAACGGTCAGGCGCAGGTCGCCTATGGCCCTGTGCCGCCAGGCATCCTTGGTTACCGTGAGGCACCCCAGGGCGTGAGCCCCTACGTGTATGACGTGGTTGATGGCAAAGTGGTGCGCAAGTCCCTGGATGTGGCACGCCAGTTGCTTGCAGAGGCCGGCTATCCGAATGGACGCCATGAGAAGACAGGCGAGCCGTTGGTGCTTTATTTCGATTCAGCAGGCGGGGCCGGTGGGTCAAGTCCGGCACTTGACTGGATGCGCAGGCAGTTTGCCCAGATCGGGGTCCAGCTTGAGGTCAGGGCAACCGATTACAACCGGTTTCAGGAAAAGATGAGCAACGGTGTGGCTCAGATGTACATGTGGGGTTGGGTAGCAGACTACCCGGATGCCGAGAACTTCCTGTTCCTGCTTTATGGCAAGCAAGGCAAGGCCAAGCTCGGTGGAGAAAATGCCTCGAACTACTTCAATCCTGAATATGACGCATTGTTCGAGAAAATGCGCGACATGCCCGATGGCCCGGAAAAAGCTGCCATCATCGACAAGATGGTTTCCATTGTCCAGTATGACACGCCGTGGATTCTTGGCATGTTTCCCAAGTCCGGGGGTGCTTACCAGCAATGGGTTGGCAATGCCAAGCCTACGCAGATGGTACGCAATACCCTGCAGTACATGAAGGTTGACCCGAAGCTCAGGACAGAAAAAGTCCGTGAATGGAATATGCCGGTCTGGTGGCCGCTGCCTTTGCTGCTGCTGGCTGTCGTGGTGGTGGTCTGGCCGGCATGGGTGACGGTCAGGAACCGGCAGCGGCGCACGGCATTCGGAGAAAGCGCTGATCAATCCAGGGAGAAACGTCCATGACAGCATATATCGCGAGAAGGCTGATGTATGGGGTGCTGATCCTGATCGGGGTTAACCTGATCACGTTTGTCCTGTTTTTTGCTGTGAATACCCCGGATGACATGGCACGACTGGCCATTGGTGGGCAGAGGGTCAGTGCTGATGCCATCGAGAAATGGAAAGTCGAGCATGGCTACGACAAGCCTTTGTTCTTTAATGGCGAAGCCGAAGGCTCCGGCAAGCTTACCGATACGATTTTCTACCAGCGATCGGTGCCGTTGCTGAAGTTTGACTTCGGCTTGTCTGACGGGGGACTGGACATCGGCCATGAAATCAAGACCCGGATGTGGCCAAGCCTTGCGCTGGCGATCCCGAGTTTTGTACTTGGGCTGGCCGCAAGCATTGCGTTTTCACTGCTGCTGGTGTTCTTCAGGAGCACCAAGCTCGATTTCTGGGGTGTTGTCCTCTGTGTGGTGATGCTCTCGATTTCCGGGCTTTTCTACATCATTGCCGGGCAATGGTTGTTTGCCAAAGTCCTGCGCCTGGTGCCTTATTCGGGCTTCATGGAGGGTATGAGCATGGTCAAGTTCCTCGCTTTGCCCGTGCTGGTGGCGGTGATTGCCAGGTTGGGACCGGAGGCGCGTTTCTACAGAAGCCTTTTCCTTGAGGAGATCAGCAAGGACTATGTGCGTACAGCGCGGGCCAAGGGCCTGGGAGAGCATGTTGTGCTCTTTAAGCATGTGCTCAGGAATGCCATGCTGCCAATCCTGACTGGCACGGTCTCGGCATTGCCACTGCTTTTCATGGGAAGCCTGATCTCGGAATCGTTTTTTGGAATTCCAGGTCTGGGCAGCTACACGATCGACGCCATCAATGCTCAGGACTTCTCGATTGTCAGGGCCATGGTGTTCCTGGGCTCGGCGCTATATATCGTTGGCCTGATCTTGGCTGACATTTCATATTCGCTGGCTGATCCGCGAGTGAGGTTTGCATAGCCATGCCCAAGTTTGTATTTCTCTGGACTGATATTGCACTGTTTTTACTGGTGCTTCTGGTGATCGCCTATTTCTGGCGGGTTCGGCACTTGGCGCAGTCACGCGCAACCTGGCGCAAAGTCATCCAAAGACCATCGGCCATGTGCTCGGCCGTGGTTCTGTCTTTTTTTGTGGTCATCGGCTTGCTGGATTCCATCCACTTTCAGCCAAGGATTGACAATGTACAGGGGGCAGCTGGTGCGTCCTCGAAAGCTGTGTATTCACCTGCGGTTGTGTCCTTGCTGGATTACCTTCTGGAGGATACGGCTTTGCTGCATAAGGAAAAGACCTATTCGGCACCGCTGGCCTGGCGACAGTTCACCAAGGAGTCGATTCTGCAAGATGGTGGTGAGGTGGTCAGGGATTTTCCGCCATTGCGTTTTGGTGGCCAACACCTTGATGACCCAGAGGCACAGTGGCTCTCAGATGTGATGCAGCGTTCAAGCCTTGGGGCGCTTGCGGGTGTGGTTGTCTGGTTCGTGCTGATGATCGTGGCGACATTCCTGATGACGCGTTCCAGGAAAGTGTCGGGCAATGCTGTGTCTGGCATGGGACAGGTCTGGGCAGAAGTCTGGTGCGGACAATCCGAATTGCCATGGCGCGCCATGGCAATCACGATGCTCGTCATGGCGGTGCTCATGGGCGTGGCATTCGGGTTGGCCAGCGGCTACCACGTTCTGGGAACAGACAGGACCGGCAATGATGTGCTCTGGCAGGCGCTCAAGAGCATCCGTACCGCATGGGTCATCGGAAGCCTTACGACCGTGGCCATGCTGCCACCCGCCATTGTCTTCGGGGTGGCTGCAGGGTATTTCAGGGGTTGGGTCGATGATGTCATCCAGTATCTCTATACAACTATGACATCGATCCCAGGGGTGTTGCTGATCGCTGCGTGCGTGCTCATGATGCAGGTTTACATTGACACGCATGCCGATCTCTTTCCGACCAGTGCGCAGCGAGCTGATCTGAGGCTATTCCTGCTGTGCATGATCCTTGGCCTGACAGGTTGGGCGGGTTTGTGCAGGTTGCTGCGTGCAGAGGTCATGAAACTTCGGGAGCTGGAGTACATCCAGGCGGCCAGGGCTTTTGGTGTCTCGCATATCCGGGTGATGGCCAGGCACTTGCTGCCAAACCTTATGCACATCATCCTGATTACAGTCGTGCTGGAGTTTTCCGGATTGGTGCTGTACGAGGCCGTACTGTCCTACCTTGGGATCGGTGTCGATCCGAGCATGAATTCATTCGGAACCATGATCGACAAGTCACGCATGGAAATGTCCCGGGATCCCATGATCTGGTGGACGCTCCTGGCTGCATTTGTCTTCATGTTGGCGATGGTCCTCTCGGCCAACTTGTTTGCCGATGGCGTGCGTGATGCTTTCGACCCCAGAAGCTCACGCATTCGGGGCTTGATGGCGTTGCGTCGCCGAGACAGTAAAGTAAAGGAGGCTTGATGGCTGACCGTACTGAGAACGGGCAAGGCCGCCCTGTACTTGAGATCAACAACCTGTCGATCGCCATCGACCATGATGAGGGTGTGCGCATGGCAGTCCAGGCCCTGGCGCTTGCCGTGCACCGCGCAGAAACCTTTGCGCTGGTGGGTGAGTCCGGTTCTGGCAAGAGCATGACGGCGCTGTCAATCCTCAGGTTGTTGCCGGAGGCATTGTTTGTGACCGAAGGCCAGGTAAAGATAGAAGGGGAAGACATCAATCTGCTGCCCGAAATGGCAATGCAAAGGATCCGGGGTGTCAGGGTTGCCATGATTTTTCAGGAACCGGGTACCAGCTTGAATCCGGTGATGCGGATTGGCGAGCAACTTATCGAGTCGATCGAAAAGCACACTTCCCTCAGAGGCAGCGAAGCGCGAAAGCGTGCAATACACTGGTTGGAACGGGTCGGCATCCCGGATGCACCAAGGCGCATAGACGACTATCCGTTCCAGTTCTCTGGCGGACAAAAGCAGCGCATCATGATTGCCATGGCATTGGCTACAGAACCCGCCTTGCTGGTGGCCGACGAACCGACCACGGCGCTGGATGTCACCGTGCAGGCCCAGATCCTGGATCTGCTGGCGGATATCCAGAAAGAGTACGGCATGGCGGTCTTGCTGATCACACACGACCTTGCCATTGTCCGTAAGGTCGCCGATACCGTTGCTCTGATGCGGCATGGCAAGATTGTCGAGGTTGCTGCAGCTCAGCAGTTCTTTGAGGCTCCTAGGCATCCTTATGCCAGGGAACTGTTTGACGCCATACCCGCCTTTGAAAAGCGGGGCAGGCCGCTCTCGGCCAAAGCGCAGGCCATCGGGTCGCAAACGGGGGCTCAGCCTATAAGCTCTGCGGGCAAGCTTGCCCCAGAACAGCCCGTCCTAGTCGTGAAGGATCTGCAGGTCGGCTATCCCGGCAGGCAAAGCTGGCCATTTGGCAAGGCACACGTCAATCAGGTTGTACAAGGCGTGGACTTTGATCTTTATCCTGGAGAAACACTGGCTTTGCTGGGTGGATCAGGTTGTGGCAAGACAACAGTTGCGAAGACGCTCCTCAGGCTTCTGGATGGCACTGCCCAGGTCAGTGGCAAGGTCATGCTAAGCAATGATGATTTGCTGGCAGCCAAGGGCAGACAACTGAACAACCTGCGATCCAAGATTCAGATCGTGTTCCAGGATCCATTTGCGTCACTGGACCCGCGCATGCGTGTGGGAGAAATCCTTCAGGAAGGAATTGCCGCCTTGATGCCGCAAAAACCAAAGAAAGCTCGTGAGGAAACTGCAGCGCACCTGCTTTCCAAGGTGGGTTTGCCCGAGGATTCCATGATGCGCTTTGCCCACGAGTTTTCTGGGGGGCAGAGACAAAGGATTGCCATTGCCAGGGCGTTGGCCGTAGAGCCACAGGTGTTGATCCTTGACGAGCCAACTTCGGCGCTTGACGTTTCTGTGCAGGCGCAGATCCTTGACCTGCTCAACGATCTGCAGCAAGAGTCAGGAATGGCCTACCTTTTCATTACCCATAACTTCGGGGTTGTCGAATATTTTGCTGACCGCATCCTGATCATGGACAAGGGGCGCATTGTCGAGTCAGGTACCGCAGAACAAGTTCTCCTGAATCCGCAGCATGAAGTCACCAGGGCGCTGCTTGACGCAGTGCCCCGGTTGCAGTTCGGCGCTTCAGCTCACGAATGAGACCGGCTCCCACTGCTGCTCGACAGCGTGGCAGGCCACTTCGACCTCTTCGTTATCGGCCGGGCGTATCAGCTTGGGTGACTGCTGCTTGCAGATATCCCTGGCCAGTGGGCAGCGAGGATGGAAGGTGCAGCCTGATGGTGGCTGCAACGGGTTCGGCACCTCACCGGCGACCGGTGTACGCGATTTGCCATGACCTTCCATGTCCGGGATGGCTGAAATCAGCATCCTGGTGTAAGGATGCCGCGGATGGGCAAAGAGCTCATCACGTGGCGCGATCTCGACAATTCTGCCCAAGTACATGACACCAACCCTGTCGGCCACATGGTGCACAACGGCCAGGTTGTGTGAAATGAACAGGTAGGTCAGGCCGAGTTGGCGCTGCAGGTCCTTCATGATGTTCAGAACCTGTGCCTGCACCGAAACGTCCAGGGCCGACGTGGGTTCATCGCAGACCAGGAATTCCGGACGTACAGCCAGTGCCCGTGCAATCGAGATACGCTGGCGCTGTCCGCCAGAGAACTGGTGCGGATAGCGCTGCTTGTCAGCAGGATCGAGGCCGACTTGTAGCAAAAGCTCATCGACTCGCTGTTCCTGTTCCTTCGGTGTCATGTTGGTGTGGGCCTTGAGCGGTTCAGCAATGATCCGGCCGACACGCCAGCGTGGGTTCAAGCTTGCATAAGGATCCTGAAAAATCATCTGCAGCCTGCGCCGAAGGTCCTTTCCTTGTGGGCCGTGCAACTCTGCGATGGATCTGCCATCAATCAGAACTTCGCCACGCGTGAGCGGATACAGTCCGACCAGCAATCTGGCCATTGTGGACTTGCCACAGCCCGATTCACCAACCAGGGCGAGTGTCTCACCGCGATTGATGGTAAAGGACACGCCATCGACAGCCTTGAGCATGGTTCTGGGTTTGCCAGAGAGTACGCGCTCCAGCCAGGGGGCTGAGACATCGAACCAGCGGGCGGCATCTTTGACCTGTACCAGTGGTGTGGTCTGGGTCATGTTGTTACTCCTTCGTACAGCCAGCAGGCAGCTTGGGATGATTCTGCAGGCATCAATTCAGGCCGATCCTGTAGGCACCGGTCGAACCGGCGTTGGCACCTTGGATTGAAAGCGCATCCTTTGGGTATGGCATTGAGCCTTGGCATGCTGCCGTCGATCTGGACCAACCTTTCAGTGTGCCTGTGAATGCTGGGAATCGATCCCATGAGGCCAACCGTGTAGGGGTGTTTGGGGTTGTGGATGACATCGTTGACTGCACCGATTTCAGCCACTCTCCCAGCGTACATGACCACCACCCTGTCGGCGGTCTCGGCGATCACGCCCATGTCATGGGTGATCAGCATCACGGCGGCTGAGTGCTCACGACAGAGCTTTTTCAGAAGTTCGATGATCTGTGCCTGAATTGAGACGTCCAGTGCAGTGGTCGGCTCATCGGCGACAATCAGCTTGGGTTCTGCAGCCAGTGCCAGGGCAATGACGACGCGTTGCCGCATGCCGCCAGAGAACTGGTGCGGATAATGGTCGATACGCTGCCTGGCTGCAGGGATACCCGTGGCTTCCAGCAGTTCAATGGCGCGTTCACGGGCCTGGGCGTAGCTGTAGGGCAGATGCGTGGTAATTGTTTCGGCAATCTGGTGACCAACGGTGTACAACGGGTTGAGCGAGGTCAGGGGATCCTGGAAGATGGCACCGATTTCACGTCCCCGAATCTTGCGCATCTGCGCGTCAGGAAGATTGTCGATACGGCGTCCATCCAGCAGGATTTCTCCGGACGCGATTCTTCCCGGGGGCTCAAGCAAGCCAATGATGGCAGCGCCCGTCATGGATTTGCCAGCGCCGGACTCACCGACCACACCGACGATCTCACCTGCCTTGATGTCGAACGAGACTTCGTCAAGGGCTCGCAAGGTACCTCGTCGGGTTGGAAACTCTACGCACAGGCGCTTGATTTCTAATACGTTACTCATAAAAGGAACACGCCTTTAGTTCAGTTTCGGATTGAGGGCATCACGCAACCAGTCGCCCAGCAGGTTGACAGAAAGCACCAGCAATACAAGGGCAATGCCTGGAAAGATCGTGACCCACCATTCACCGGAGAACAGGAAGTCGTTGCCGATGCGGATCAACGTGCCAAGCGACGGTGAGGTTGGTGGGACACCCACGCCCAGGAATGACAGCGTGGCTTCGGTGATGATCGCAGTGGCCAGGTGAACCGTTGCCAGTACCAGCACCGGGCCCATGACGTTGGGTAGCACATGCCGGAACATGATGACTGGTGAAGAAATACCGATGACTTTTGCGGCTTGCACGTATTCACGGTTTTTTTCCACCATGGTCGAACCGCGGACAGTCCTGGCGTATTGTGGCCAGCCTGCCAGTGCGATGGCCCCGACCAGCACAGGGAAAGCAATGACCTCATGCATTTCCTTGGGAACAACAGCGCGCGCCACGCCATCGATCAGCAAGGCAATCAGGATGGCAGGAAATGACAACTGCACGTCTGCAATACGCATGATCAGTGCGTCGATACGGCCACCAAGGTATCCGGAGATCAGCCCGAGCACGATTCCGATCAGCATCGACAGCACGACCGAAGCCAGACCGATCAGCAAGGAGACACGGGTGCCGTACATGATGGCTGAGAGCAGATCCCGTCCCTGGCTGTCGGTACCCAGCAGATAAGCCGGATCGGCATCCTCGTAGCCGACAGGAGGCTTGAGGGCATCCAGCAGGTTCAATGTGCCAAGGTCGAAGGGGTTGTGCGGCGCCAGCCATGGTGCGCCAAATGCCGCAATCATCATGACCAGGAAAACCACGGTCGAAGATACGGCTAGCCAGGAATGGCGCCAGGACCAGGCAATGTCACTGTCCCAAAAGCGTTGCCAGCGGTTCATCAGTGACCTCCTGATTTGCCCATGCCAACGCGTAGCCTGGGGTCAACAACAAAGTAAAGCAGGTCAACAATCAGGTTGATGACCACAAAAATCAAAGCAATCAAGCATAGATAGGCTGCCATGACTGGAATGTCCACGTACTGGACCGCCTGGATGAAAAGCAGCCCCATGCCGGGCCACTGGAAAACGGTCTCGGTCACGATTGCAAAAGCGATGATGCCTCCCAGTTGCAGGCCAGTGATGGTGATGACCGGCACCAGGGTGTTCTTCAGAGCATGGCCGAAATGGATAGCGCGCTTGGTCAGACCACGGGCGCGGGCAAACTTGATGTAGTCGGTGCGCAGCACTTCCAGCATTTCCGAACGCACCAGGCGCAAGACCAAGGTCAACTGGAACAGCGATAGCGTGATGGCAGGAAGAATCAGGTGCTTCCAGCCACTGGCAGTCAGGAGACCTGTGGTCCACCAACCGATCCTGACAACCTCACCACGGCCATAGCTTGGAAGCCAGCCAAGTTGAACTGAGAATACGAGGATCAGCAGGATACCGATCAGGAATGTTGGCAACGAGATCCCGATCAAAGAAAACGCAAGCACAGCATTGGCTGAAGCGCTTTTAGGCTTTAATGCGGTGTAGACACCGAGCGGCATGCCAACGACCAGGGCAATGACGGCGGCTGCCATTGACAGCTCAAGCGTAGCCGGGATCCTGGCAAGCAGCAGTGACGAGACTTGTTGTCCTTGGCGTAGAGAAATGCCGAAGTCTCCCTGAACGGCATTAAGGACGAAATGGTAGAACTGGACGATGACGGGTTGATCCAGCCCGAGTTCATGGGTGAGCCTGATCCGGTCTTCAGGCGTGGCATCCTGGCCCAACATGATTGACACTGGGTCACCCACAAATTGGAACAGCATGAAAGCGATAAGGCCGACCACAAGCATGACGATACAGGCTTGTATGAGCCGTTTGATGATGAAGGCAAGCATGAAATTTAAATGGGGCTGGGGCAATCCTTCCTGTTGGACAGGACTGCCCCAAGGAACCCAGCCTTATTTAGTCGATGATGATCCAGTCTGGAACAATACGGTTTTCAGCGCGATGGGGCATGCTGACATTCTTCTTCATGGCCCAGGGGATAACCTGGTCATGCAAGGGAATATGTCCAACGTCTTCGTTGTGCAGCTTGAGTGCCTGCTCAATCATCTCATTGCGTTTCTTGGGATCGGTCTCCGTCTTGATCTTGTCGATCAGAGCATCGACCTCAGGGTTGGAGTATCCACCATAGTTGAATGAACCATCAGCACCTTGTCCTTTGCTGCGGATCAGGGCTTGCAGGCTGTAGAGAGCATCAAATGTCGGCACGCCCCAGCCAAGCATGTAGGCACTGGTATCGCGTTTTTCCAGCTTGGGGAAATAGGTGGAACGTGGCAAGGTAACGAGGTTGGTCTTGACACCGACTTTGGTCCACATGGCGGCGATCGCCTGGCAGATGGCTTCGTCGTTGATGTAGCGGTTGTTCGGGCAGTCAAGTGTCAGTTCAAACCCTTCTGGATAGCCAGCTTCCTTGATCAGGGCAGCAGCCTTGGCCGGGTCATACGGCAGGCGCTTGGCCACAGCTTCGGTGTAACCATTGACCTGCGGTGAAATCATGGCACCTGTTGGCAGTGATTCGCCACGCATCACAGCCTTGCGGATGGCTTCGATGTCGATGGCATGATAGAGCGCCTGACGCACACGCTTGTCTTGCAGCGGGTTCTTGCCTTTGACGTTGCTGTACTTGAGTTCGGGGCTGGACTGGTCCATACCGATGAAGATCGTGCGGTTCTCGTTGCCGTTCAGAATCTTCGCTTGCTGTTCGATGCGTTTGAGGTCCTGAGATGGAGGATCGAGAACGAAATCGACTTCACCTGAAAGCAGGGCTGCTGTACGGGTTGCGTTCTGCTTGATCGGTGTGTAGATGATTTCGGTGACGTTGCCGACTTTATTGGCTTTATTCCACCAGTTGGGGTTTTCTACATAGACCGTGCGCACGTCAACTTCACGTTCCTTGAGCATGAACGGGCCGGTACCGTTTGTATTGCGCGATGAGTAGGTTTCCTCGTGGTCCTTGAAGTTCTGTGGCTGCAGGGCATTGTGCTTTTCCGCCCAGGCCTTGCTCATCATTCCGAGCACAGGGAGTTGGCGCATCAGAACCGGGTTGGGGCCGTCAGTAATGACTTCCACAGTCAGAGGGTCAATGACATTGACGGACTTGATGCCGTTGACGTAGGACTTGTACTGCGAAGTCGGTGCTGCAGCACGCTCCAGTGTGAACTTGACATCTTCAGCAGTAAACGGGCTGCCATCATGGAAAGTGACGCCGGGTCTTAGCTTGAAGACAACCTTTTCAGGGGTCACTTGCTCCCAGGATTCGGCCAACCAGGGGATGATGTTGTAGTTCTGGTCATAACGCACCAGCGGATCGTAGACAAACAGGTTGGCTGCGATGTTCAGACTCTCATTCTGTGAATGAGGGTCCATCGTCATGATGTCGCCCTGGCTGGTCCATTTGAAAGTCTTGGCAAAGACAAAGCCGGGGGATAGCGCAACGACTGTAGCCGCAGTGGCTGCAATGATGAAACGGCGCATATAGTGCTCCTATAAAGCTCAAGTACTTGCGAAAAGACACTTTGCCCATTGGGTTTGATGACATGCCAGCCAGGAGCCAGAAGTCAGTCATAAAACAAGGACTTCGTGCCGGGTTGAAAACACATCGGGTACAGCAAGGTCCCCTGAGTTGAGGTAGAACCGGTATTGTCAAAAAAACCTTGGTATCAAGGAAAGGTAAAGATAGTCGTTTTAGGGTTGATAGGCAAGCAAACTTGAGTGCTGGCATGGGGGAAATCAAGTTTGCCTGCCTGGCCATGCGATTTCTCGTTTCTAGTCGACGATGATCCAGTCTGCGACTACACGATTTTCAGCGCGGTGTGGGATATGGAAGTTTTTTTCATGGCCCATGGTATGACCTGGACATGTAGTGGAATGAAACCGACATCTTCATTGACCAGGCGATAAGCCCTGGCAATCAGTTCATTGCGTTTGTCGTGATCGGGTTCGACCTTGATATGGTCAATCAGTGCGTCGACTTCCGGGTGGTGATAGTTGCCATAGTTAAACAGGCCGTCAGCGCCTTTGCCTTTGCTATGCACAATAGACTGCAGGTTGAACAGGGCATCGAAAGTTGGCACCCCCCCCCAGCCATGCATATAGATGCTGGTATCGCCCTTGTCGAGCTTGGCAAAATAAGTGGCTCGCGGCATGGTCACGAGCGTTGTTTTGATACCGATTTTTGTCCACATGGCAGCGACGGCTTGGCAGATGGCTTCGTCGTTGATGTAGCGGTTGTTCGGACAGTCAAGGGTGATGCTGAATCTGTCAGGGTAGCCGGCATCCCTGAGCAGTTCCCTTGCTTTTTCAGGATCGTATGGCAGACGCTTGGCATTTTCTTCTGTATAGCCATTGACTTGCGGAGCGATCAAAGATCCTGTTGGAATGGATCTGTCGCGCATGACGACTTTCTTGATGGCTTCAATGTCTAAGGCTTGGTAAAGCGCCTGGCGTACACGCTTGTCTTTGAAGGGATTTGTACCTTTTACATTGCTGTACTTGAGTTCTGGGCTTTGCTGGTCCATGCCAAAGAAAATTGTCCTGTTCTCGTTTCCATGGACGACTTTGACTTGGCGTTCCAGCCGTGCGAGATCTTGTGCAGGCAGATCAAGCACAAAATCGACCTCACCAGACAGAAGGGCCGCAGTGCGAGTGGCGTTTTGTGAGATGGGCACATAGGTGATCTCGGTCACGTTGCCGACTTTGTTGTCCTTGTTCCACCAGTTGGGGTTTTCGACATAGACGGTTCGCACATCAAGCACGCGTTCTTTGAGCATGAAAGGACCCGTGCCGTTGGTGTTGCGCGAAGCAAAAGTTTCCTCCATCTCACGGTAGTTCTGTGGCTGCAGCGCACCATGTTTTTCCGCCCAACTCTTGCTCATCATGTATACCAGTGTCAGTTGCCGTAAAAGGGCTGGGCTTGGGCCATCGGTAACAATTTCGATGGTCAGGGGATCGATGATGTTGATTTCCTTGATCTCGTCAACATAGGCGCCAAATCGGGAGGTCGGGGCTGCAGCACGTTCCAGGGTGAATTTCACATCTTCGGCCGTAAAGGGGCTCCCATCGTGGAACTTGTCGCCAGGCCTGAGCTTGAACAGTACAGTTTCAGGATCAGTCTGTTCCCAGGATACCGCTAGCCAGGGAATGAATTGGTAGTCTTGGTTGTAGCGGATGAGGGGTTCGTAGACAAATTGGGTAGCAGTATTTGTCAGCCCCTCATTCTGAGCATGCGGATCCAGGGTCATGATGTCTGCCTGGCTGGTCCATTTGAGAGATTTGGACAGGGCCGTGATCGGCGTGAGTGCAATCAGTGTTGCAGCCAGAGTTGCGGTGATTGTGAGTTTGCGCATGGCATTCTCCTTTGGTTGAGACCGATGTTGAGGGCAAAGCGGATCCATGCCAGTCGCATTGGACGACTGACGCGATGGGTCTGTTTTAGGTGCCGTGGCGGTGCCGTCTACCGTCAGCTTGCTTTGGGGTTGCCTGAAAACCTGGGTGGATGGGCTTTATGGTTTCAGGCAGTTTTGCCTGGGCTTGCCTGAGCTCTGTTTAAGGACGGCAGCGATTGCGGGCTGTGCAGGACTAAGCAGGATCGATTCCAGATAGTCGTGTCATGCGGAGCATGCCATGCGCGATGGTGATGTCGCCCAGGCTTCTCAGTTCTATTTGTGTAATAGGGGTGGTGCTCTGGTAAAGGCGTACTGCTACTTGCTTCAAGGAAATGAGTTCAGCCATTTTGTCTTCTCCAAACCATAGCTGCAGGACAACTCCCCTCCATTTGCCGTAAGGCTCCTCCTTCAGCTTTATGGTATGTCCGAAAGAAATTTGAAAAGGCCGACTTCAATCTTGAAAATTGTTTTGGCGGAGCCAGACGGTGATTGTTTTATATTAAGTTTAGTTTAATTTTATATGGGGATTATAGTTTCCCAATAAAAGACAACTACACCGCTTGAATCCATATCATTGACCCGGTGCGCGGCAATCCCCGCCGTTTGAGAGCGGGGAAGGATAGCGCACACGGCGTAGCCGTCCTGGGGCTTCAGTGTGGTGTCGGCTGCTGTTCGATGTACCGGCGCACGATGCAGTCATGTCGCCAGCAGCAGGAACCCACCGAAGCGACTCAGGAGCGGTTCAATGCCTCGCCTGAGCGCAGTAGGAATCTCCGGCCTTCAGGTTGGGGAGGATGTCAACAAGGTTTGTCAGAGAATAGCCAATGGCTATACTAGGCAGATTCCGAGGTCGCACATGACAATTCGGGCAGTTGAAATCTGAGAACATGACCTCATATAACCAGCATGGGACTGAAAGTATTTAACTTGCAATGTGATTCCGGCCATCTCTTTGAAGGGTGGTTCGGATCTCATGAAGACTACGATGACCAGAGCAGGCGAGGCCTGATAGAGTGCCCTGTCTGTCAGAGCAAGGCTGTCGAGCGTATGCCGTCGGCCCCGAGGATTGCCAAGAGCAGGGATTCCAGTTCTCATGGCATGTCGCATGGCGCAAGTGAAACGGCCGCCATGATGGCCGGTGCATCTGAAGAACTGGCACGGCTTCAGGCGCAGATTCTGAAGCAGTTCAGGGAGTTCGTGCAGAGTACTGAGGATGTCGGTACACAGTTTGCTAGTGAAGCACGCCGGATTCATGAAGGAGAGGCTGAGGCCAGGCCTATTCGGGGTATTGCAACTGCAGAAGAAAGGCAGGAATTGCAGGAAGAAGGAATTTCAGTGGTTGTCTTGCCGGAGTTTCTTCTTGATGACAGACTCAACTGAACAGAATGTTCTGTCTTTGTCTGTGAAAACACCTCCAGGGCTGCTGCCCGGAGGTGTTTGAGTTTTGACGAGTTTACCGTATACGGTTCTATTTCAGGTATTCTTCGGCGAGGCAAGCCCAGTATGCGCCGCCAACGATGATGTTTTTATCATTGAAATCGTAATGGGGACTATGGACATGGCAGGAGCCGTGTGCTGAGCCTTCACCGTTACCAATGAACAGATAGCATCCTGGCACTTCTTCGAGCATGTAGGCAAAATCTTCGCTGCCATAGCGCGATTCGGTTTCGGAAACGTCAGCAGGTCCAACAAGCTTGGTTGCAACCTGTTGGGCAAAGTCAGTCTCTGCTTTGGAGTTGATCAGAACAGGACAGCCGTGAATGTACTCAATATCGGCAGTGACTCCATAGCTGTGCGCCTGCATGTTCACCAAGTCTTTTATTCGCGTTTCAATCAAGGTCCGGATCTCGGGATTTAAGGTGCGAATCGACAGTTTCAGTGTGGCTGTTTCTGGAATGACGTTGCTGGCTTCCCCCGCATGAATGGCACCTACGGTGATAACGGCATGTTCCTTGGGGCTTACATTTCGCGACACGATGCTTTGCAGCGCCATGATGATGGAGGCGGCGGCAAGGACAGGATCTTTTGTCAGATGGGGATAGGCTCCATGGCCACCAACGCCGCGCAGGGTGATCGTAACTCTGTCAGATGCTGAAAGGGTGGGTCCACTCCTGAAAAGGAATGTTCCTTGGCGATAGCCTGGTGCATTGTGCATGCCAAAGACCGCATCACAGGGGTGGTCAGAGAACAGTCCGTCCTCAATCATGCGCTTGGCACCGTTAAGTGCCTCTTCTGCAGGCTGGAATATGAGGTTCAGGGTTCCGGAGAACTCTCCTTTTTCAGCAAGATATTTGGCGGCTGCCAACAACATGGCTGTATGGCCATCGTGACCACAGGCGTGCATGGTGTTGGGTTTGCTGCTGCTATATGGGAGGTTTGTTTTTTCCTGGATAGGCAATGCATCCATATCAGCGCGAATGCCGATGCGTTTTTTACCCGTGCCACGTTTGAGAACGCCCACCAGTCCGGTGTCGCCATAGCCAGTGTGGACGGTATATCCCCATTCATTCAGAAGTTTTTCAACAATCTTGCTTGTTCTTTTCTCATCGAATCCGAGTTCCGGATTTTGATGGATGTCTTGGCGGATGCTGACAAAAAAATCTTCATGAGAGCGCAGGTATTGAAAATATTTTTCCATGCTCATGATCACCGATAATCTGTGTAAAACATTTCATGCAAAGTCAAACTTAGCAAAAATTGGTGATCAATTCGTCAAACTGGACTGTAACCTGCTGTTATTGAAGGAAACTCATGTTCTCGGTGCTATCATGGCAGACCGTGGGAATGCAAAGGCTGTCCAGGAGCGAACCTGATTTGAGGTGCTGGCTCTAGGTAAACAGGCTTGTTGTTTACAGTCTGGTAGGAGAGATCTTTGGCAGGAACAGTTGCAAAAAAGCCTGGAACGTCAAACGATTCCAGGCTTTTGCATTCAGTGCCTGCACGAGTGGCAGGCTGGTGGCTGGGAGCCGGAAGACTTACATCACGCGGCTGCGGTATTCGCCTGTGCGTGTGTCAACTTCAATCTTGTCGCCAATGTCACAGAACAGTGGAACTTGGAGTTCGTATCCGGTGTTCAGGCGTGCAGGCTTCATGACCTTGCCCGATGTGTCGCCACGGACAGCAGGTTCTGTGTATTCGATTTCACGAACAACAATAGTTGGCAACTCGACCGAAATGGCACGGCCTTCGTAGAACACGACTTCAACAGGCATACCTTCTTCAAGGTAGTTCAGTGCGTCGCCCATGCTGTCGGCTTCCACTTCATACTGGTTGTATTCTTCGTCCATGAAGACATACATGGGGTCAGCGAAGTAGGAATACGTGCATTCCTTGCGGTCAAGAATCACAACCTCGAACTTTTCGTCGGCCTTGTAGACCGATTCGCTGCCAGAGCCGCTCAGCAGGTTCTTGAACTTGAGCTTGACGACCGCCGCGTTGCGGCCAGATTTGTTATATTCGGCGCGTTGAACAACCAACGGTTCGCCACCGACCATCACGACGTTACCGACGCGCAATTCTTGGGCAATTTTCATCTTGGAAATAACTCCGTCCTGGGGCATCCTGCCAGTCGACAGGAGAGGTGTAAAAAACTGAGCCAATTATTCTAACCCGTACTTGGCATTTATGGGAGTATCTGCTGCTTCCTGGAGTACCGATCCTTGAGCAACCTGTGAGCAAGATCACTCTGGGACAGCAGTTGCCCGCGATGCTTGAGGCAGGCCTCAAGCCAGTCCTGTCGGGCTTTTCCGGTCAGCAAAGACTTCATTTCCGGCGACAGTTGGCCACGGGACCATTCATGCATGACTGTGCACACGGGCAGTGGCATTTGTGCGAGATCCAGCCAGGCTTGCAGCTTTTTGTGGTGTTCATCTTCGGACTGCGGATAGATGTTCCAGATAAAGGGCTTGCCTGCCCAGATGGCACGCACGAAAGAGTCTTCTCCCCGCACCAGATTCAGATCCATACAGGCCAGTAGCCTGTCATACTCGGGTTGGCGAAGAAACGCAATGCTGGCCCAGCTTACATGAGAAAACTCTTCCGGATTGAGTTCGCCAAGCCTGTTCCTTACACCTTGGGGTAGCAGAAAGGTCGTGCGTATGCCCATGTCTTCAAGCATCCTGGCCAACTGGTCGACAGGCGCATCCGGGTATGTGAATACGGAAACCAGCTGGCGATTGTCGATCAAGTCAGGTTGCAGGCCAAGGGTACCGAGCCACTGCCTGTTGTCCTGGAGGTCATGACTTCCGATCAACTTTTCCCTTATCAGTCCGCCGGTTTGCTCAGTGAATCCTGGGAAGAAAAACACGGGTTTCAGGCCATCGGCACGCAAGGATACCTGCAGGTGAAACTCGGGTACCCAGGATTGGGCGCTGAGGTATTCGAGTTGGTACCAGACAGTTGTGGGGTGTTGTCTGAGTCTGTCAATGTAAGCGTCTGGCAGTTCGCATGAAAACGCAGCAATGACGATGTCAGGCATCTGAAGAGTGAGCTTTGCCCAGTCTGTGCCGGCAGACCAATGCAGCACCTGTATGCCGCACAGTTCTTGCTGTTTGCAGTCAGGCTTGCATTCAGGTTCAAGCTTGGCCAGGCTTGCAAGCTGATCAAGATATAGCCGAACCTTGGCACCATGTTCATGCTGCAACTGGCGAGCCAGCCTCCAGCTCACGCCAATGTCGCCAAGATTGTCAATGACCTGGCAGAAGATGTCGACGTGCGGTCCCATTCAGTGGAATTTGTTGGGTGAAGAACCGAATGACTCGTCAGGCAATTCCGGATGGACAACCTCACCTTTGGTATTTGGGAACAAAGGCGCAGAGCAGTCATCGCAATACTCGCGTGGCGAAATCTCATGGAATAAACGGATGTCCTGCACCCCTGCGTCTTTCAGGGTTTGAACGATCTGGTTCAGGTTGTGCTGCAACACTTGATCATCCGCCATCTTCCCGTCGCTTTCGGGGGTTGGCCACCGGCTACCATGGTCAGGGGTGTCGATGTCGGTATCAAAAACTGGCCATATGGTTCCAAAAATGACCTCGGAACTGGACTTCGAAGTGTAGCCAATCCTGTATTCCTTGATTTCATCTTGGTCGCCAAACCCCATGATGCTGGCGCACAGATCATGCATGGGAACTTCCAAGGTATGGTGCAGCCAGTTGACCGATGCATGAATGTTCAATGGCCTGATCTTTTCATCTGCTTCGTGGACGCTGTTGAGAAAGGCATCGGGTAGCAGTACTTCGAGCTTGCAACCGGCAAAGTGATCGGCCAGGATCTCCATGACATGAGACTGCCAGCGCTCAAGGCAATCCTCACGAGATGTACTTGAATCAAAAAGCCAGCGCATAATGGGTTGCCCTTGCGGTGCAACAGCTATGAATATCAATGTCCTGTAGTCAGCCAGAGGCTCGAATCCTTCAGGATAGTCATTGAATGGCAACGATGCCTTCTTGCCCAGAACCAGCTTCTGGACGAGCTTGCGCAGTAGTGTCCTGATCTTGGTATAGGACATTGGCAATTCGGTGGAACTGTAGAGGCTGCTCAGACAATGCGCATGAACACCGGGGCTCAGAATGGTGGACTCCAGCGCCTGCGTCATCGATCTGAGTTGGGCTGCGGTCAAGTTGGTCTGTGGGATCCTGTAGCGGGTCCATGCCAGGATCGGGGCTGCCATCATCAAGCATTCGAAAGTGTTGCCATCAAGTTCCACGGTCTGATACTGGCACAAGTGATGCACTTGTTCGAGTATGACCATACCTGCATCGATACCACGTCTGTCGAGCGTGTTCAGGATTGTGTTGAGATCATCGTCATGACCAGTATCCAGCAGCATTTCGACAAGTCGGGCAATTGCCTTTTCCCGGATCTTTTCCTCGTAGTAAGAGCCAGACTCTGTCCATCCGCTGGCCTGTTCGATGATCTGTTGGGACAGCTTAGCAGTTGAGGGGTTGGTTGACTTGCTGGATCGATTGTTGGACATGAGGGTTATGAGAGCCTATAGTATGGATACCTGTTTGAGCGCCTGACCCCGAAGGTCAAGGCCTGAAAACTGATTTTATGATGTTTGAAAGGGCAGGGCCTATTGGGTAACCTGTTCGAGGAATTCGCTTGCTGGCTTGTTCAAGGGCCTGCGTCCCGGGATGATGATGCGGATAATGCGATCCAGTCCCTGATTGATTCTCAGACCCACCAGCGTCCCATCTTCATGCAGCAGTGACAGGTTGGAGACAAATCCGATTCCCAGCCCCGCCCTGACGCCTTGCTTGACACCTTCGACACCGGCCAGTTCGAGATACTCCGGGAATGGCAGCTCGGCCTTGCAGAAGACATCCAGGATCATCTTGCGTACCCCGGAGCCTTGTTCGCGCATGACCAAGAATTCACTGGCCAATTGCTCAAGACTGATGTTCTCAAGATGCGCAAGCCTGTGTCCCTTGGGGACGATGGCAACCACCTCATCGTGGCGCCATTGCAGCAGATCATGCTGGTCAGCAGTCTCTGGATCGACTTCGCCTTCTACAAACGCCAGATCCAGTTCCTGGCATCTTTCAAGGATTTGCTGTGTGTTGCCAGTGACCATCTGCACCGTGACACCTGGATACTTTCGCTTGAAGTGGGCCACGTATTCAGGCAGCAGATAGCTTGCCGGTGTGGTACTGGCACCCAGCCGTAGCAGTCCCGTTTCAAGCCGCTGGCTGGCAACCTTAAGCTCATGTGCTTGCTGCATGGCATTCCTGACCTGGTCAGCAATGACCCTTAACTGCTGACCTGCTGCCGTGAGCTGGATGCCACGTCCCTGGCGTCTGTAAAGCGCCTGTCCGAAAGACTGTTGTAGTGCCAGCAACTGTCCTGATACCGCGGGTTGGGACAGGTGCAAGTGCCTTGCAGCACGGCTGATGTTGAGCTGTTCGGCAACAACGCTGAAGGTAATCAGTTGATCTGGCGTCATATTTTCTAGGTTTCTGACAGTCCGTGCAAAGGCATGGACCTCGGGTAAGAGCAGGTCAAACCATCATTTCTGATGAGGGCTGGCCTTCAATATATCGGGTAATTTTATAATTACTATTTGAAATAACAACTTTAACTATCTGTGGAAATCCCGTACCTTATGACCTGAGACTATATTCATATGCAGATAAGTACTTAAACCATGACAACACTTGCCCAACATTCCCAGCAAGGCTGGAAAGATCGTCTGAATGGCATCTTTTTTGTGGCATTGATGGCATTTGCGGTCACACAGATAGCGACATTGCCGTCAATCAAGTCCCTAGGTCTGAGCCCTCTGGTGATAGGGATAGTCTGTGGAATGTTCTATGGCAACTTCCTGCGCGGAAGCATGCCTGCTGAGTGGTCGGCAGGTGTGCAGTTCACTGCAAAAAAACTCTTGCGCGTGGCGGTTGCCATTTTTGGAATCAACATCAGCTTACAGCAGATCATCGAGGTCGGCGCTCCAGGGATCGTGGTTTCGGTCGGTGTGGCTGTCGGGATTCTTGCTTTGGGTACGTGGCTGGGCACCCGGTGGTTGGGCCTGGATCGTGATACATCCATGCTGACTGCTGCTGGCAGTGCCATTTGCGGCGCGGCTGCTGTGCTGGCATTTGAGTCAACCTTGCGTTCCGCACCCCATAAGAGTGCAGTCGCTGTGGCGACCGTGGTGTTGTTTGGTACGGTCTCAATGTTTCTCTATCCCTTGCTATACCAAGTCGGGATGTTGCCTTGGGAAGGCCAGGCGCTTGGGATTTTTCTGGGTGGCAGCATCCACGAAGTGGCACAGGTTGTGGCTTCGGCCAGCAGCATCGACCCCGCCACCACAGAGGTTGCCACCATCGTCAAAATGACCAGGGTTGCATTGCTGGTGCCGTTGCTGCTTGTCATTGGGCTTTGGTTGCAGCGCTCGGCTGGCGTGCAGGCAGATGGCCAGCGTGCCAAGTTGCCTGTACCGTGGTTTGCGATCGGTTTCTTGGCATTTGCGCTGATCAATTCGGCAGACATCATGCCAGCAGACTTTCACGCGACGCTTAAGGCGATCGATGTGTTTTTGTTGACCATGGCAATGACAGCCCTTGGCATCGAGACCCGTTTTAGCCAGTTAAAGCAAGCGGGTCCTAAGGTGCTGTTGTTGGCAGCGGTTCTTTTTGCAACGCTTTTTGTACTGACGGGAGCACTGGTTTCGATCGTGACCTGAAATTGTGTACTCCGTAATCTGCTTGAATGGAAAAGGCCAGGGAATTTCCCTGGCCTTTTCACTGCAACTGGAATGTTCTGCTTTTCACGACCGGTAAAAAACACCCCAAAGGACTTCTGGTCCTCTGGGGTGCTGAGCACTGGATCAGCTTTGCGGCGTAGCCAGTGTTAATTCAGGAGGTCGCGCAACACATAGGGCAGGATACCGCCATGCTCGTAGTAGTCCACCTCGATGGGGGTGTCGATGCGCAGCAGCACGCTGACACGGTCGACCGTACCATCGCCGCGGTGGATGACCAGAGTGACATCCTGTTGCGGTGTAATGCCATTTTCGAGACCTTCAATGTCAAATGTCTCGTTGCCCTGGATGTTCAGTGACTGGACGCTGTCGTTGCCTTTGAATTGCAAGGGCAGTACACCCATGCCGACCAGGTTGCTGCGGTGGATCCTCTCAAAACTACGGGCAATGACGGCCTTGACGCCCAGCAGCATGGTTCCCTTGGCGGCCCAGTCACGCGATGAGCCAGTACCGTATTCTTCACCGCCGAAGACCACGGTCGGGATGCCGGCTTGTTTGTAGGTCATGGCAGCATCATAGATGGACATCTGCTGGCCTGATGGCTGGAGGATAGTTTCACCACCTTCAAACCTGCTGCCATCTGGCAGCGGTGGGATCATCAGGTTCTTGATGCGAACGTTGGCAAACGTTCCCCGCATCATGACCTCGTGGTTGCCGCGACGTGAGCCATAGCTGTTGAAGTCAGCCTTGCGCACCCCGTGCTTGATCAGCCACTGGCCAGCCGGTGAGGTTTCCTTGATTGAGCCAGCCGGTGAAATATGGTCGGTGGTGACCGAGTCTCCAAAGATGCCCAGTGCACGTGCGCCCTTGATCACAGGAATTGGCGCGGGCTTTTCGGTAAAACCATCGAAGAAAGGTGGTTTGGCGATATAGGTGGATGCTGGCCAGTTGTAGAGTTCGCCTGAAACACCATGGATCTGTTCCCAGAGTTGTCCGGGGTTCTTGCGGACATTGGCATAGTTCTGACGGTAGGTCTCGGCATCCATGGCGTAGGTCAACAACTGATGCACTTCTTCGCTTGTGGGCCAGATGTCCTTGAGTGTGACAGGCTTACCGTCATTGCCGACCCCGATGGGCTCGCTGGTCAGGTCCTTGTTCATGGTTCCTGCCAGTGCATAGGCGACAACCAGTGGCGGTGAGGCGAGGAAGTTGGCCTTGATGTTCGGGTGGATCCTTGCCTCGAAGTTCCTGTTACCGGAAAGCACAGCAGCGCAGATCAGGTTGTTCTCAATGATGGCAGCATTGATGTCTGCAGCGAGGTCACCTGCGTTGCCAATACAGGTAGTACATCCATACGCGGCAACGTCAAATCCGAGTTTCTCAAGGTAAGAAAGCAGGTTGGTCTTCTTGAGGTATTCGGTCACGACACGCGATCCTGGGGCGAGCGATGTCTTGACGTAGCTCGGCACTCTCAGACCGGCTTCGTATGCCTTTTTGGCCAGCAGGCCTGCAGCCAGCATGACGCTTGGGTTTGATGTATTGGTACAGGATGTGATCGCCGCGATCAGGATGTCGCCATTGCGGATCGGACCCGACTGCGGTGTCTGGACAACCGTCTCGAATTTCTCTTCAGGCTGGTTAAAGCCGTTTTCACTGGCGGGCGCACTGAACAGTTTGCGGAAAGTCGATTTGACCTTGCCGAGATCGATCCTGTCCTGCGGGCGCTTGGGACCTGCAAGTGAAGGGGTGACTGTGGACAGGTCCAGTGTCAGCAACTTGCTGTACTGGATGTCCTGAGCCTGCGGAACGCCGAACATTTCTTGTGCACGGAAATATGCCTCGAGTGCTGCCACTTCTTCTTCGGTCCTGCCTGTGCCGCGGAAGTAGTCGATGGTACGCTCGTCGACAGGGAAGAAACCCATGGTGGCCCCGTATTCGGGTGCCATGTTGCCAATGGTTGCACGGTCGGTCACCGACAGGCTGGCGGTACCTGGCCCGCAGAACTCTACAAACTTGCCAACGACCTTTTCTTTGCGGAGCATTTCGGTGATGGTCAGGACCAGGTCGGTGGCCGTGACTCCCTCGCGAAGCTGTCCTTTGAGTTCCACACCCACAACATCAGGGGTGAGGAAATAGACAGGTTGGCCCAGCATGCCTGCTTCGGCCTCGATGCCACCGACGCCCCAGCCAACAACGCCGATACCGTTGATCATGGTGGTGTGGCTGTCGGTGCCAACCAGTGTGTCAGGGTAGTAGACATCTGTCTTGGGGTCGCGGTGTACGCCGCGAGCGAGGTATTCGAGGTTGACCTGGTGGACAATGCCGAATCCCGGAGGCACCACGCCAAAAGTGTCAAATGCCTGCATACCCCATTTCATGAACTCGTAGCGTTCTTTGTTGCGCTGGAACTCGACCTTCATGTTCAGATCCAGTGCGTCAGGTGTGCCAAAGTAATCGATCATGACAGAGTGGTCGACTACCAGGTCAACGGGAACCAGAGGTTCGATGGCCTTGGGGGATTTGCCCATTTCCTTGGCGACGTCACGCATGGCGGCCAGATCCGCCAGCAAAGGCACTCCCGTAAAGTCCTGCAGGACAACCCTTGCGACGACGAAAGGGATTTCCGTGGTTCGTTTTTCATTGGGTGCCCAGTTGGCAAGCTGCTTGACATGGTGTTCACTGACTTTCTTGCCATCGCAATTGCGCAGCACCGATTCCAGCACGATACGAATCGAAACCGGAAGACGACTGATGTCAGTGCCAAGCGCCTTGCCCAGCTTAGGCAGTGAGTAGAAAAATCCTTTCTTGTCACCTATCTGTAAGGGCGTCAGGGTATTGAAAGTGTCATTGGCCATGATGTCTTACTCCGATTATTTTTAAACAAGCATATACCATCGCTCTCTGGGTATAAAGCATACCTGTACTTTGTACTGCGGTAATAAGCCATTGAAACAAAAGACCCGCCGGCTTGCGCGGGCGGGTCTTTGTCAGTCCATGAATCAGCCCTGGACAGTGCTACGCTCAGATTTCGACCGAGTCAGCGACATCTTTGTAGTCGGCGATCTGATCAAAGTTCAGGTAGCGGTAGATCTGGTTGCTGTTCTCATTGATCACGTTGATATTGGCCATGTACTCTTCGATTGTCGGGATGCGTCCCAAGCGCGAGCAGATGGCGGCCAGCTCAGCAGATCCGAGATAAACATTGGTGTTTTTGCCAAGTCTGTTCGGGAAGTTACGGGTGCTGGTCGACATGACTGTTGCACCTTCGCGAACCTGTGCCTGGTTGCCCATGCACAGCGAACATCCCGGCATTTCGGTTCTGGCGCCAGCCACGCCGAACACACCGTAGTGGCCTTCTTCTGTGAGCTGCTGGGCATCCATCTTGGTGGGTGGAGCAACCCAGAGACGTACTGGAATGTCACGCTTGCCTTCCAGCAGTTTGGATGCAGCACGGAAGTGGCCGATGTTGGTCATGCAGCTGCCGATAAAGACTTCGTCAATCTTGGCGCCCGCCACATCTGACAGTGTCTTGACATCGTCCGGATCGTTCGGGCAAGCCACGATAGGCTCGACGATTTCGTTCAGGTCGATTTCGATGACAGCAGCATACTCGGCGTCTGCGTCAGCCTTGAGCAACTGAGGGTTTTCCAACCAGGCTTCCATGGCCTTGATACGGCGTGCAATGCTGCGGGCGTCTTCGTAGCCGTTTGCAATCATCCACTTGAGCATGACGATGTTGCTCTTGATGAACTCGATCACAGGCTCTTTGTTCAGGTGGACCGTGCAAGCTGCAGCCGAACGTTCTGCGGAAGCGTCGGACAGTTCGAATGCCTGCTCAACCTTGAGGTCTGGCAGACCTTCGATTTCCAGGATGCGGCCTGAGAAAACGTTCTTCTTGCCTTGTTTTTCAACAGTGAGCAGGCCCTGCTTGATGGCGTAGTAAGGAATGGCATTGACCAGGTCACGCAAGGTGATACCTGGCTGCATCTTGCCCTTGAAACGAACCAGGACCGATTCGGGCATATCCAGGGGCATCACGCCAGTGGCTGCAGCAAATGCGACCAGACCGCTACCGGCTGGGAAGCTGATGCCGATCGGGAAACGGGTGTGCGAGTCACCACCGGTACCAACGGTATCGGGCAACAGCATGCGGTTGAGCCATGAGTGGATCACGCCGTCGCCAGGACGCAGTGAAATACCACCGCGGGTGCTGATGAACTCAGGCAGCGTGTGGTGTGTCTTGACGTCCACGGCCTTCGGGTATGCTGCGGTGTGGCAGAAAGACTGCATGACCAGGTCGGCCGAGAATCCGAGGCAGGCGAGGTCCTTCAGTTCGTCACGTGTCATCGGGCCGGTGGTGTCCTGGCTGCCGACAGAGGTCATCATGGGTTCGCAATAGGTGCCAGGACGGATGCCTTGGCCTTCTGGCAAGCCACAAGCACGGCCAACGATTTTCTGAGCCAGGCTGAAGCCTTTGCCAGAATCCGAGGGGTTCTTGGGCAGGCGGAATGCTGTCGAGGGTGGCAGTCCCAGTGCTTCACGGGCTTTTGCTGTCAGGCCGCGACCGATGATCAGGGGAATGCGACCACCGGCACGGACTTCGTCAAAGAGCACTTCGGACTTGACGGTGAATTCGGAGATGACTTCACCGTTCTTGAGTACTTTGCCTTCATAGGGGCGCAGTTCGATTTCGTCACCCATTTCCATCTTGGAGACGTCGAGTTCGATGGGCAGTGCGCCGGCATCTTCCATGGTGTTGTAGAAGATCGGTGCAATCTTGCCACCAAAACAGAAGCCACCAAAACGTTTGTTGGGAACGTAGGGGATGTCGTTTCCGGTGAACCAGAGTACGGAGTTGGTCGCGGACTTACGTGAGGAACCGGTGCCGACAACGTCGCCAACGTAGGCAATAGGATTGCCTTTGGTCTTGAGTTGTTCGATCAGTTTGATAGGACCGACTTTGCCGGGTTCATCAGGTTCGATGCCAGGACGTGGGTTCTTCAGCATGGCCAGAGCGTGCAACGGAATGTCCGGGCGGCTCCATGCGTCAGGAGCTGGAGAAAGGTCGTCGGTGTTGGTCTCACCAGGTACTTTGAAAACAGTCAGTTTGATGCTGGCTGGCAGTTCTGGGCGGCTTGTGAACCACTCGGCATCGGCCCAGCTTTGCAGTACAGCTTTGGCGTTGGCGCTGCCTTTGTCTGCGGCTTCCTTGACATCGTGGAAGGAGTCGAACATCAGCAGGGTGTGCTTCAGGCCGTCCGCAGCGATCGTGCCCACAGCGGGGTCGTCAAGCAGCTCAATCAAGGCCGAGATGTTGTAGCCGCCGAGCATGGTCCCCAAGAGCTTGGTGGCATGCTCACGGGTGATCAGGGGGCATTGCTCCTTGCCAAGCGCAACAGCGGCCAGGTAAGAGGCCTTGACTTTGGCAGCGTCGTCCACACCGGCTGGAACGCGGTATGTCAGCAACTCGACCAGGAACTCTTCTTCGTCCTTTGGAGGTGACTTGATCAGCTCAATCAGGTCGGCTGTCTGCTTCGCATTGAGCGGCAAGGGTGGAATGCCAAGCGCGGCACGCTCGGCTACGTGTTGACGATAAGCTTCTAACATGGTGAGACCTTTGAAAACAGACTTCAGGAAGGTTTGAACAGCAGGTTGCTATATTCAGGGTGCCGCTGGATGTAGGCAGCGGCATATGAACATAACGGTACGACCTGCAGGTGCCTGGCCTGAGCAAACTCAAGCACATGGCGGGTAATCTGCGCGGCCAAGCCGCGACCGGAAAGAGCATCAGGCACGCCAGTGTGGGTAATGGTCATCACGCTGCCATTGAGACGGTAGTCCACGACGCACTCCTGCCCTTCGACATTCATTGTGAATCGTTGCTTTTGCGGGTCGTGTTCAATGGCATGCATGATGAGCCTCACTGTCCGTATACCAGTTAACAGTTAAATGACATAAAGGTCGACATATTCGTGGACAGGCATTTTTTCCAGTCTTTCCTGATCCAGCGAAACATCGAGGATGCGGTTTTGTTGCTTGGTCGGGAACATCCTGGCCAGGTTGGTCTTGAATTTTGCCTCAAGCAATGGAATGCCTTCCGGACGGCGGCGTTTGTGTCCGATCGGATATTCACAAACGACCTCGTCGAGTTTGCTGCCATCGTTGAATTCGACGGTCAGGGCATTGGCAATAGAACGTTTTTCAGGATCGTGGTAGTCCTTGGTAAAGGCCGGATCTTCCACGCAGACGATCTTGTCGCGCAAAGCATCAATGCGCGGATCGCTTGCGACTTCATCCTCATAGTCGGCGGCAGTCAGGCGGCCGAACAGGATCGGGACGGCAACCATGTACTGAATACAGTGGTCACGGTCGGCAGGGTTGTTCAACGGGCCTTTCTTGTCGATGATACGGATGCAGGCTTCGTGGGTCCTGATGGTGATCTTCTTGATGTCATCGGCGGTTTTGCCAACAGCCTTGAGTTTTTCATGGATCTGCATGGCACACTCGACTGCCGTTTGCGAGTGGAACTCTGCTGGATATGAGATCTTGAAGAGCACGTTTTCCATGACATAGCTGCCATATGGGCGCTGGAACTTGAAAGGCTGTCCCTTGAACAGCACGTCATAGAAGCCCCAGGTCTTGGCGGTCAGGACCGAGGGATATCCCATTTCACCCGTCTTGGCAATCAACGCCAGGCGCACGGCACGGCTTGTGGCGTCACCTGCAGCCCAGCTCTTGCGGCTACCGGTGTTAGGGGCGTGGCGATAGGTGCGCAGGCTCTGGCCGTCGACCCAGGCCAGTGACAGGGCGTTGATGATTTCATCACGGTCCAGTCCAAGCATCTGGGCAACCACAGCAGTCGAAGCCACCTTCACGAGCACGACGTGATCCAGGCCGACTTTGTTGAATGAGTTTTCAAGTGCGATACAACCTTGGATCTCATGAGCTTTGATCATGCCGGTCAGCACATCGCGCATGGTCAAAGGCTGCTTGCCCATGGCAACAGCATTGCGCGACAGCCAGTCGGCTGTGGCCAGGATGCCACCCAGGTTGTCAGAGGGGTGGCCCCATTCTGCGGCCAGCCAGGTGTCATTGAAGTCCAACCAGCGGATCATCGCGCCGATGTTGAAAGCGGCCTGGACGGGATCGAGCTGAAACTGTGTCCCAGGCACCTTGGCACCGTTGGGAACGATAGTACCTGGCACGATCGGTCCAAGCAGCTTTTTGCATGCAGGGTATTCGAGAGCCTCCAGGCCGCAACCCAATGTGTCAATCAGGCAGTTGCGTGCGGTTTCGTAGGCAAGCGGACTTTTGATCTCATAGTTGAGAACGTAGTCGGCTATATCGACCAGAACCTGATCTGGTTCTGGCCGGACGTTGGAAATATGTGAGGACATGGCAATCTATTCCTGTTGACTGGTTGAACTGAAACGATTACTTGCGACGGCTCAACGGTACGAATTTGCGGTTTTCCGGGCCAACGTAGTTTGCTGTCGGACGGATGATCTTGTTGTCGATCCGCTGCTCAATGATGTGGGCAGCCCATCCGGCTGTACGTGCGATCACGAACAGCGGCGTGAACATGGCGGTCGGAACACCCATCATGTGGTACGACACAGCAGAGTACCAATCAAGGTTGGCAAACATCTTCTTGGCATCCCACATGACGCTTTCAATGCGTTCCGCAATTTCAAACATCTTCATGTTGCCAGCCTTCTTGGACAGGCGTCGGGCAACTTCCTTGATGACTTCGTTGCGAGGATCGGAAATGGTGTAGACAGGGTGTCCGAAGCCGATGATGACTTCCTTGTTGGCGACACGGGCACGGATGTCTGCTTCGGCCTCGTCAGGGTTCTCATAGCGTTTCTGCACTTCGAATGCCACTTCGTTGGCGCCTCCATGCTTGGGGCCGCGCAGGGCGCCAATACCACCAGTAATGGCGGAGTACATGTCCGACCCAGTGCCTGCGATGACGCGGCAAGTGAAGGTCGAAGCATTGAATTCATGCTCAGCGTAGAGGATCAGCGAAGTGTGCATGGCACGGATCCAGTCGCTGCTGGGCGCTTTTCCGTGAAGCAGGTGCAGGAAATGTCCGCCGATCGTGTCATCGTCAGTCTGGACATCAATGACGCGACCATTGTGACTATAGTGATACCAGTAGAGCAGTGCAGAGCCGAGGCTGGCCATCAGGCGGTCTGCAATGTCACGGGCACCAGGGATGTTGTGATCGTCTTTTTCTGGGAGCACGCAACCGAGGACTGATGCCGCGGTACGCATGACATCCATGGGGTGGCTTGCTGCAGGCAAGGATTCGAGTACTTGCTGTACCTGTAGGGGCAGGCCACGCAGTGAGCGCAGCTTTTCCTTATAGGCGGCAAGTTCGGCTTTGTTAGGTAGTTTGCCGTGAATCAGGAGATGCGCTATCTCTTCAAATTCACACACGTCTGCAAATTCCAGGATGTCATAGCCACGGTAGTGCAGGTCGTTGCCCGAACGCCCTACAGTACATAGTGCCGTGTTACCAGCCACTACGCCTGATAGCGCAACAGACTTCTTGGGTTTTGGTGTGGCAGCGGCCTGGACGTTTTCTGCGGAAGCCGAAACAGGGGCGTTCTGATTACGGGTAGCAGCAGATTTTTTTGCAGTAGCCATGTGTGTCTCCAAGAGGTTTTATGGTCTTTTATGATTTTTTCTGGGCGAACAATGCATCGAGCTTGCTTTCGTACTCGTGGTAGCCAATGCGGTCATAGAGCTCTTCGCGGGTTTGCATGATGTCGATGACATTGCGTTGATGGCCGTCGCGGCGAACTGCCTGGTAGACCGTTTCAGCTGCCTTGTTCATGGCCCGGAAAGCTGACAGCGGGTACAGTACCATGCTAACACCGGCACCACGAAGCTCATCTACTGAGAATAGAGGGGTCTTACCAAATTCAGTGATGTTGGCCAGCAATGGTGCTTTGATGGCTTTGGCAAAGCGCTCGAATGTTGCGAGATCGTAGGCTGCTTCAGCGAAGATGGCATCGGCACCGGCTTCGACACATGCTGCGGCACGGTCGATGGCGGCGTCAACACCTTCGACTGCAATGGCGTCTGTCCTGGCAATGATGTAGAACTGGTCATCAGTTTTGGCATCAACAGCAGCCTTCACACGGTCTACCATTTCCTGGGCGGATACGATTTCCTTGCCAGGGCGATGGCCGCAACGCTTGGCACCCACTTGGTCTTCGATGTGGCAGGCGCCAGCTCCGAACTTGATCAGGCTCTTGACGGTGCGGGCGATGTTGAATGCCGAAGGTCCCAGACCTGTGTCGATGTCCACCAGGAGAGGGACATCGCAGACATCCGTGATCCTGCGCACGTCGGTCAGAACGTCATCAAGGGTGTTGATCCCAAGGTCTGGTAGCCCCAGAGAGCCGGCAGCAACTCCACCGCCAGAAAGATAGATTGCCTTGAATCCCGCACGCTTGGCGAGCAGTGCGTGGTTGGCGTTGATGGCACCGATGATCTGCAGTGGCTTTTCTTCAGCCAGTGCAGCTCTGAATCTTGCGCCTGCAGATTGATTTGCTGACATGTGTTGATCTCCTCGGTTTGTCAGTAAAGAAACTTACTTGCGGTTCTGATGTTTTGTTGGCCGGCCCTGAAAAATGGGCCTGCTTTCAGGCAGGCCCACATCAGGCTTATTTCAGCAGATCTGCGACGCCATCGCGTTCTTCAAGAAGCTCCTTGAGAGTGATGTCCATGCGTTCACGGGAGAACGCATCGATCTCGAGATCCTTGACGCGGTGGTATTCACCGTTTTCGCAGATGACAGGCACGCCATACATGATTCCTTCAGGAATACCGTATGAGCCGTCGGAAGGAACACCCATGGTGACCCAGCGGCCATTGCTGCCAAGGATCCAGTCGCGCATGTGGTCGATAGCTGCGTTGGCTGCTGATGCAGCGGAGGACAGGCCACGTGCTTCGATGATGGCGGCACCACGCTTACCGACTGTGGGGATGAACACTTCACGGTTCCACTTGTCATCGTTGATCAGTTTGGCAACGCTTTCACCACCGACAGTTGCAAAGCGGTAGTCAGGGTACATGGTGGGGGAGTGGTTGCCCCATACAGCCAGTTTTTCGATCTGTGACACAGGACGGCCCAGTTTGGCGGCCAGTTGTGACAGTGCACGGTTGTGGTCAAGGCGCAACATGGCGGTGAAGTTTTTGGATGGCAGATCCGGGGCAGACTTCATCGCGATGTAGGCATTGGTGTTGGCCGGGTTGCCAACGACAAGCACGCGTACGTCACGGCTTGCAACTTCGTTCAGGGCACGGCCTTGGGTGGTGAAGATCTGTGCGTTGACAGTCAACAGATCCTTGCGCTCCATGCCTGGGCCACGGGGACGTGAGCCGACCAGCAATGCAACGTCAGCATCCTTGAATGCCTCTTTGGGATCGCTGTGGGCAGACATTGACTGGAGCAAGGGGAAGGCGCAGTCGTCAAGTTCCATCATGACGCCCTTAAGAGCCTTCTGAGCCTTTTCGTCTGGGATTTCAAGCAGTTGCAGGATGACGGGTTGGTCCTTGCCGAGCATTTCACCGGAGGCGATGCGGAACAAAAGGGCGTAACCAATCTGGCCTGCAGCGCCAGTAACTGCGACGCGCATTGCGGGTTTAGTCATAGAGGTATCTCCGTTTGGTAACGTTAAAAATCAGCCCTTCAGTTTAGCCTTTTGCAAGCCCCAGTTGCACAGATGCTGAGAGAGTAGACATGGATTTTTGGTGACAGCCAGTTCACACCTGACTCAGCAGTCTGTTGCTGCACGTTGCCCACAACGTCTGATCATTATTTGTGGGCATGGTATATAAGTTTGAACCTGCCGTCAAGAATCTTATATCTTATATAAGACATAAGATTGTGGTGGGTTTTTGATAGATATGAAACAATAGGAGGTCTTGAACCTGAGCAGGTTCAGGCGCATGTTGGCGGCAGGCATTGCGGCCAGGTTTTTGGGAGGCGTAATGGCAACCGGGGCCTTAAAAGACGGTGACAGGCGCGAAGGTGCTGCGGCGTTCAGTCCTTTGTACAAACAGATCAAGGATCTGTTGTTGCAGGCATTGGATCAGGGCGAATGGCGGCCTGGAGAGGCAATTCCAAGCGAATTGGAGCTTGCTGCGCGCTTTCAAGTCAGCCAGGGGACTGTGCGTAAAGCAGTCGATGAGCTTGCGGCTGAGCATATCCTCATCAGACGTCAGGGCAAGGGGACTTTTGTCGCGACACATCAGGAAGCCAGGGTTCGGTTCAGGTTCCTGAGGCTGGTTTCCCAGGCGGGTGAGATGGGGAATGGCAAAAGTGAGATCCTGTTGTGTAAAAAGGTGCGAGCCAATGCAGAGATGGCCCGTGAACTTGGATTAAGTACTGGCGATGGGCTTGTGTTCATCAGGCGCTTGCTCAGCTTTTCGGGTAAGCCGACCGTTGTGGATGACATCTATTTGCCACAGAATCAGTTCAAGGGCATGAGCCTGGAGTTGTTGCAACAAAATGACGGCCCACTGTACTGGTTCTTTGAATCCAGGTTTGGTGTCAGCATGTTGCGTGCCGATGAAAAAATCAGAGCGGTTGCTGCCAGTGCTGAGGTAGCAGATCTATTGGGGGTTGAGACGGGTTATCCAGTTCTGCGGGTTGATCGTATTTCCTACACCTATGGAGACCGTGCAGTAGAATTACGCTATGGTCATTACGTGACTGACGAGTACTATTACCGCAATTCGTTGAATTGAGAGTTTTTGGGAAACCGATTTGAGTGAAGTTGTCAGATCGGTAAAAATAGAGCGTTTCCCTTTTCGGGGTCCTGGCTACGATTATTGAAATTGTGTCAGGATGTAAAGATTGACAATAACCACGACAGAGGCCATCACATGTCAGACAGTGCTGCCAAGCCGCGTCCGCAGTTCAAGAACATAGGCGTCGGTGACATCTTAGTTAATTACAGGCTTCCCTTGGCAGGGAAAGTGTCCATTCTGCATAGGATCAGTGGGGCGTTGCTGTTTTTGGCGTTGCCACTGCTTATTTCCTTGTTTGCCATGAGCATTGCTTCGGAACAGGGTTTTGCAGCCTTTTCCATTCTTGCAAGCTTTTGGCTGGTTAAGCTGATCCTTCTGGTATTCGTGTGGGGCTACCTGCATCACTTCTGTGCCGGCATCAGGTTCCTGATCCTTGACCTGCACCATGGTGTCGACAAGGTTTCTGCACAGAAAAGCGCCGGTGTCGTGCTGGGCATCAGCCTGGGGCTGACATTCGTGTTTGCTCTCAAACTGTTTGGAGTCTGGTAAATCATGGCGAGCTCAGAAAAAATCGGTAACAAGCGCTTGGTCGTGGGTGCCCACTACGGAACCTTTGACTTCATCGTCCAGCGCATTACAGCCGTCATCATGGCTGTCTATACGCTTATCCTGTTCCTCGGTTTTCTGTTCATGTCGGGCTTCACCTACGAAGGCTGGCTGAACCTCTTTACCTTTACCCTGGGTGGTTTTTTTCCGCTGGGCAAGATTCTGGCCACATTGGCATTCTTTTCAGTTGCATGGCACGCCTGGATTGGTGTGCGTGACATCTGGATGGATTACGTTAAACCCGTGGGCTTGCGCTTGTTTCTGCAAGTGTTGACCATCCTGTGGCTGATTGGCTCAGCTGTTTATTTCGTCGTAATTCTCTGGAGAGCATAGCCGTGGTTGCTGTCAAAAAATCATTGCCACGCCGCCGGTTTGATGTGGTGGTAGTAGGCGCCGGCGGTGCCGGCATGCGTTGTTCACTGCAGCTGGCTCAGGCTGGTTTGTCTGTGGCAGTACTTTCAAAGGTTTTCCCCACTCGTTCACACACGGTTGCTGCCCAGGGGGGTATTGGCGCGTCGCTGGGTAACATGAGTGAAGACCACTGGTACTGGCACATGTACGACACAGTGAAGGGGTCTGACTGGCTTGGTGACCAGGATGCAATCGAATTCATGTGCCGTGAGGCTCCTCATGCTGTTTATGAGCTGGAGCACTTCGGTATGCCGTTTGACCGTAACGCGGATGGCACCATCTACCAGCGCCCATTCGGTGGGCACACCGCCAACTTTGGTGAAAAGCCTGTGCAACGCGCTTGCGCTGCAGCCGACCGTACCGGCCATGCTTTGCTGCATACGCTTTATCAGCGCAACGTCGCTGCCCATACGCATTTCTTTGTGGAGTGGATGGCACTTGACCTGTTGCGCAACGAAGAAGGCGCTGTTGTCGGTGTCACGGCACTGGAGATGGAAACGGGCGAAATCTACGTCCTGGAAGCCAAGGCTACCGTTCTGGCAACAGGCGGTGCAGGCCGTATCTGGGCTGCCTCGACAAACGCCTTCATCAATACCGGTGACGGCATGGGAATGGCTGCGCGCGCAGGTATTCCGCTTCAGGACATGGAGTTTTGGCAGTTCCACCCGACCGGTGTTGCCGGTGCCGGAGTGCTCATCACGGAAGGTGTGCGTGGTGAAGGTGGCATCTTGCTGAACAAGGATGGCGAGCGCTTCATGGAGCGTTATGCGCCTACACTGAAAGACTTGGCACCACGCGACTTCGTGTCTCGGTCAATGGACCAGGAAATCAAGGAAGGCCGCGGCTGTGGCCCGGATGGCAGCTATGTCGTGCTCAAGCTCGACCACCTTGGCGCAGACGTCATCAACAAGCGTCTGCCTTCAATTCGCGAAATTGCCATCAAGTTTGCCAACGTCGACCCGATCCGCGAACCGATTCCTGTGGTTCCGACGATTCACTACCAGATGGGCGGTATTCCAGCAAACTACCATGGTCAGGTTCTGACTTGGGAAAATGGCGAAAACAAGGTTGTTCCAGGTCTCTACGCCATCGGCGAATGCTCGGCAGTTTCGGTCCACGGTGCAAACCGTCTTGGAACCAACTCGCTTCTTGACCTGGTGGTGTTTGGCCGTTCGGCAGGCAACCATATCGTCAATACGCATCTTGAGCGTCAACATACTTTTGCACCTGTGCCAGAGCATGCCGTTGAGGCTTCGCTTGATCGCGTCAACAAGCTTGAGACACGCACCTCGGGTGAGCGCACACAGGATGTTGGCAATGAGATCCGCCAGACCATGCAGAAGCACTGCGGTGTGTTCCGTACCCTTGCGCTTCTCAACGAGGGTCGTGAACTGATCGATGGACTGGTTGATCGTGTCCATAACGTTGCCTTCAAGGATAAGTCGAAAGTCTTCAATACCGCACGTATCGAAGCGCTTGAGCTGCAGAACATGATTGAGGTCGCCCGTGCGACGATTCACTCGGCTGCTGCGCGCAAGGAAAGCCGTGGGGCACATGCCCTGGATGATTTCCCAGAGCGTAACGATCAAGAGTGGCTGCGCCATACCTTGTGGTATTCGGAAGGCAACAGGCTGGATTACAAGCCTGTGCAGCTCAAACCCTTGACTGTCGAGAGCTTCCCGCCGAAAGCTCGTACCTTCTGATCTGACTCAGGAATGAAATCATGAGTGCAAAGCGTATTGTGAAGTTTGAAATCTACCGCTACGATCCGGACAAGGACGAGCGTCCGTACATGCAGAAGCTGGAAGTTGAGCTGCAACCGACAGACAAGATGCTCCTTGATGCGATCATTCGTATCAAGAACGAAGTGGATGACAGTCTTGCCATCCGCCGTTCCTGTCGCGAAGGCGTGTGTGGCTCAGATGCCATGAACATCAATGGCAAGAATGGTCTGGCCTGCACCACCAACCTGCGTGAGCTCAAGGAACCTATCGTCCTTCGCCCGCTGCCAGGCTTGCCTGTGGTTCGCGACCTTATTGTCGACATGACGCACTTTTTCAATCAGTATCACTCGATCAAGCCTTACCTGATCAACGATACGCCACCACCTGAGAAAGAGCGTCTGCAGTCACCCGAGGCTCGTGAAGAGCTGAACGGTCTTTACGAATGTATTCTGTGTGCATGCTGCTCGACTTCATGCCCGTCGTTCTGGTGGAACCCTGACAAGTTCGTCGGGCCCGCTGGTCTGTTGAACGCCTACCGCTTCATTGCAGACAGCCGTGACGAAGCGACATCGGAGCGTCTGGACAATCTGGAGGATCCGTATCGCTTGTTCAGATGTCACACCATCATGAACTGCGTGGATGTATGTCCGAAGGGGCTGAATCCAACCAAGGCGATCGGCAAGATCAAAGAAATGCTGGTGCGTCGCACGGTGTAACTCAAGATAAAGGGTGGGGGAGATGGGAGTTCTCAACGAACATGACAGGCAGCGGTTGCGCTGGAGGGCGCGGCGCGGCCTATTGGAGAACGATCTCCTCATTACCCGGTTTCTCGATGCTCATGAGAACGATCTGACGGATCAGGATGTGTATGGACTGATGCGTCTGTTCGACCTAGGTGATAACGAATTGCTGGATTTGTTGCTTGGTCGGACCGAACCACAGGGTTCGCTGGATTGTCCTGAGGTGCGAAACGTACTTGCTCGCATGCGCGTGGTCTGAATTGCGTTATTCACGAGGAAACTACTGATGAAATTGTCCGATACCAAAGTAACTCTATCGTTCTCGAACGGTCAGCCTTCGATCGAATTGCCCGTTTATTCGGGAACAATGGGTCCGGACGTCATTGACATCCGTAAACTGTATGCCCAGACCGGGATGTTTACTTACGATCCAGGTTTTCTGGCAACTGCGTCCTGCCAGTCTGCGATCACATATATCGACGGTGACAAAGGCGAACTCTTGTATCGCGGATATCCAATTGAAGAGCTTGCAGTCAACTGCGACTTCATGGATGTTTGCTACCTGATTCTGAATGGTGAACTGCCCACACCTGAGCAGAAGAAAGACTTTGATTATCAGGTGACACACCACACGATGGTCAACGAGCAGATGCATTTCTTCCTGCGCGGCTTTCGTCGTGATGCTCACCCCATGGCGGTTCTGACAGGACTGGTGGGTGGTCTGTCGGCCTTCTACCATGATTCGACCGACATCAACAACCCACGCCATCGCCACATTTCGGCAATCCGCCTGATCGCCAAAATGCCAACCTTGGTTGCGATGGCCTACAAATATTCTGTCGGCCAGCCTTTCATCTACCCACGCAATGATCTGAGCTATACCGGCAACTTCCTGCGCATGATGTTTGCAACACCGTGCGATGAGTATGTGGTCAACCCAGTCGTTGAGCGTGCCCTGGATCGCATTTTTATCCTGCATGCTGACCACGAACAGAACGCTTCGACTTCAACTGTTCGTCTGTGCGGTTCGTCAGGTACCAACCCATTTGCAGCCATTGCTGCCGGTGTTGCTTGCCTCTGGGGACCTGCGCACGGTGGTGCCAACGAAGCATGCCTGAACATGCTTGAGCAGATCCAGGCTGAAGGTGGTGTTGAGAAGATTGGTGAGTTCATCGCCAAGGTCAAGGACAAAAACTCCGGCGTGCGCCTGATGGGCTTCGGGCATCGTGTCTACAAGAACTACGACCCCCGCGCCAAGCTCATGCAGCAGACATGCAAGGAAGTTCTGGCTTCGTTGGGGCTTGAGAATGATCCGCTCTTCAAGCTGGCCATGGAACTTGAGCGTATCGCCCTTGAGGATCCATACTTCGTAGAACGTAAGCTGTATCCGAACGTTGACTTCTACTCGGGTATCGTACAACGTGCCATCGGTATCCCGACCTCACTGTTCACGGCCATCTTCGCGCTGGCCCGTACAGTTGGTTGGATTGCACAGTGGAATGAAATGTTGTCAGATCCAGATTACAAGATCGGACGTCCACGTCAGCTCTTCGTTGGTCAGACAACACGCAGCATCAAGGGCTAATCGGTCCCACGATGCTCTGTCGGGGCAGGGGAGGTAAAGCCTTCTTGCCTCGGTGAAGTTCTCATGATTTCTCACCCCACCTTCGCCTGCCGGCGATAGGTGGTGGGTTCTTGGTTCACTCAAGCGTGCGCCATGCTGTTTTCAGCACCGCAACTTGTCTGCTTTTCCCCTGGCGTTACTTCGGGTTAATCCTCACCCGGTGTTTCTTTCTCGCACTCATCCTGTTTTTTTCAAAACAGTGCTCGCGCGACTTCTGCGCCAAGCACAAGGAAACCTGTCTTACGCTTGTCTTGGGCCTGTCAGAGATGTTTTGGTAAATGAGGTTGTATGTCTGGGCCCGCAGTAAGCACCGTTGTGCAATAGCACAGAAGGCACCTCTTTGTGGATGGTCTTGCAGGTTGGAGAGCAAAAAAACGCACCATCGATTAGATGGTGCGTTTTTACGAATACGCCTGGAAGTTTAAAAACTGATTCTGTCGGATCGAACAACTGGCCAAGGCAATAGGTGCTTTGGCCAGTTTGTCCATCAGTTCATGCTTCAGAGCGTGACTGCATCTGCGCATTGACCACAGCCAGGGCTGTCATGTTAATGATGCGCCTTACAGTTGCACTGTTGGTCAGGATATGGACAGGTTTGGCCGCACCCAGCAAGATTGGACCAATAGCAACACCATTGCTGCCTGTCATCTTGAGCAGGTTGTACGTCACATTTCCAGTATCCAGGTTGGGCATGATCAGCAGGTTGGCTGAGCCCGTCAGTGTCGAATCAGGGTAGTTCACCTTGCGGATCTTTTCGGAAAGTGCGGCATCTGCCTGCATCTCGCCATCAACCTCAATGTGAGGTGCGCGTTCTACGACAAGCTGCCTTGCTTTGGACATCTTAAGTGCAGACTCTGTTTCTCTGCTTCCGAAGTTCGAATGCGAGATCAATGCAACTTTGGGTGTGATGCCGAAACGCTGCAACTCTTCTGCCGCCAGAATGGTCATGTCGGCAACCTGCTCGGCAGTCGGGTTCTCGTTGACATGGGTGTCGCAGATGAACAGTGTCTGCTCTGGCAGCATGAGGACGTTCATGGCTGCGTAGGTTGAAGCACCGGGTTTCAGACCAATGACTTCATCAACATACTTGAGTTGGTTGTCAAATCGGCTGCCGATACCGCAGATCATGGCATCCACATCGCCGCGTTGGATCAGCAGAGCTCCAATCAGTGTGTTGTGCTTGCGAACCATGGCCTTGGCAATGTTAGGTGTGACGCCATTGCGAGCGCGAAGCTTGTAGTAGGTGTTCCAAGCTTCATTGAAGCGATCATCATCCTCAGGGTCAACGACGGCAACGTTCTCACCAGGAACCAGGCGCAGTCCAAGGCGCTTGATGCGCATATCAATGACACTTGGGCGGCCAATCAGGGTCGGGATGGCAAGGTGCTCGTCAATGATGGTCTGGACTGCTCGCAGAACGCGTTCGTCTTCGCCGTCAGCAAAGATCACCCTCTTGGGATCCTGGCGTGCCTGATGGAACAAGGGGCGCATGATCTGGCCTGAGTGATAGACGTATTCAAGCAGCTTGTTCTCGTAAGCATGAATGTCCTTGATCGGACGTAACGCAACCCCGGATGTTTCTGCAGCCTGGGCGACAGCAGGGGCGATTTTCACGATCAGACGGGGGTCGAATGGCTTTGGAATGATGTATTCTGGACCGAAAGTCAGTTCCTGGCCCTGGTAAGCCTGAGCAACTTCGTCGCTTTGTTCGGATTGTGCAAGCTCAGCAATAGCGCGTACTGCAGCCAGTTTCATCTCTTCGGTGATGGTGGTTGCGCCTGCATCAAGAGCACCCCGGAAAATGAACGGGAAGCACAAGACGTTGTTGACCTGGTTGGGATAGTCTGAGCGTCCTGTTGCGATGATGCAGTCAGGCCTTGCGGCCTTGGCCACTTCCGGACGGATTTCGGGGTCGGGGTTGGCAAGCGCAAGAATGAGCGGATCACGCGCCATTGACTTGACCATGTCAGCCGTCAATACGTCCTTGGTCGAGCAGCCGAGGAAGACATCGGCATCGACAATGACTTCGCCCAGTGTGCGCAGGTCAGTGTCCTGAGCATAGCGAGCCTTGTTTTCTTCCATGTTGGCTTCGCGGCCTTTCCAGATAATGCCACGGGAGTCGCAGACATAGATGTTTTCACGACGTACTCCCAGGTTCACGAACATGTCCAGGCAAGCGATGGCAGCGGCCCCCGCACCTGAGCAGACAACCTTGATGTTGGCAAGAGACTTGTTGACCAGCTTCATGCCATTGAGAAGTGCTGCTGACGAAATGATCGCGGTGCCATGCTGGTCATCATGAAAGACTGGGATTTTGAGGCGTTCGCGAAGCTTCTTTTCGATGTAGAAGCACTCAGGCGCCTTGATGTCTTCCAGATTGATCCCGCCCAATGTGGGTTCGAGTGCCGCGATGATGTCCACCAGTTTGTCTGGATCGGTTTCAGCCAACTCAATGTCAAAGACATCGATACCGGCAAACTTCTTGAAAAGGCATCCCTTGCCTTCCATGACTGGCTTGGCTGCCAGAGGCCCGATGTTGCCTAATCCCAACACCGCTGTTCCGTTGGTGATGACACCAACGAGGTTGGAACGCGATGTGTAGCTTGTTGCAGTTGATTCATCAGCATGAATGGCCATGCAGGCTGCTGCCACACCTGGTGAATAGGCCAGCGACAGGTCAAATTGGTTGGATAGGGGTTTTGTCGGTGTAACGGAAATCTTGCCCGGTCTTGGAAGGGCGTGATATTCCAATGCAAGTTGATTGAGATCTTGGCTCATGTAGTTATGTACCTTGTACTTTTATGCTCCAAAGAGGTGCGGAAACACTGCACCTAGATGTTAATGGTAACGATAAGACAGTGTTTTGGGGAATTGAAGAGAAACTTTAATGGAGTGTTTTTGTCAAAAAGTCAGTTTGTCGCTTAAATGCATTCAAAATGGCGCGGTGCAGCATGGAAAAACGGCAAAAAATTCATGAAATGCACTGGAAAAACGACATCTTGACTGGAGCATGCGTTAAACTTCAACCATGGCTTAATAGGCTATCAAGCGCCTTCTGCCCCCCGCTATCCGCAGACCGGTTAGGCCGAGAAAGCGGAAGGTTTCCTGCATCGTTTCGGGTGAAGCACCCGGTTAGGTGAAGCGTCAAGAAAATGTCCTCGCATATTGATTCCCTGCAAAACTCCTACCTTTTTGGGGGCAATGCTCCCTATGTGGAGGAGTTGTACGAGTCCTACCTCGACAATCCCGCATCCGTGCCTGAGAACTGGCGCAATTACTTTGATCAACTGCAAAACCTGCCTGCACCAGATGGCACACTGGGTGCGCGCGATCCGCGCCACGCCCCCGTTGTGGAGGCATTTGCACAGCGTGCACGTCTGGGGTATGCCGCCAAGGCAGCGCAGCAGGTTGACCTGACGGTTGCATCCAAGCAACTGCATGTACAGTCGCTGATTGCGGCTTACCGCAGCCTTGGCTCACGTTGGGCGAACCTTGATCCACTGAAGCGCCACGACCGTCCCAATATTCCTGAGCTTGACCCTGCGTTCTATGGTCTGACCGAAGTGGACATGGACCAGGAATTCTCGGCGACCAACACCTACTTTACGACCGACTCGACGATGACGTTGCGTCAGATCGTGGATTCGCTGCGTCAGACATACTGCCGCTCGATTGGTGCCGAGTTCATGCACTGCTCAGATCCAAACGTCAAGCGCTGGATTCAGCAAAGGCTTGAGTCGACCCTGGGTACACCTAACCTGGGTGAGCAGGCCAAGCGCAATATCCTGCAGCAACTGACTGAAGCTGAAGGGCTTGAGCGCTACTTGCACACCAAATATGTCGGTCAGAAGCGTTTCTCGCTTGAGGGCGGCGAAAGCTTCATCGCCAGCATGGATGAGCTGGTGAACCATGCAGGCGATCTTGGCGTTCAGGAAATCGTGGTCGGCATGGCGCACCGTGGCCGTCTGAACATGCTGATCAACATCATGGGCAAGATGCCGGGCGATCTGTTTGCCGAATTTGAAGGCAAGCATGCTGAAGGTCTGACCGATGGTGACGTGAAGTATCACAACGGCTTCTCGAGCGATTTGTCGACTCGTGGCGGTCCAGTTCACCTTTCCTTGGCGTTCAACCCGTCGCACCTGGAAATTGTCAACCCGGTCGTCGAAGGAAGTGTGCGTGCACGTCAGGAGCGCCGTGGTGCCGATGGCAAGAAACAAGTGCTGCCAGTGTTGGTGCACGGCGACGCTGCGTTTGCAGGTCAGGGCGTGGTCATGGAAACTCTGAACCTGGCCATGACACGTGGCTACGGTACAGGTGGCACAGTCCACATCGTGATCAACAACCAGATCGGCTTTACCACATCAGACCCAAGGGATGCACGCTCGACGCTTTACTGTACCGATGTGGTCAAGATGATTGAGGCACCGGTATTCCACGTCAATGGTGACGATCCAGAGGCTGTTGTGTTTGCAACCCGCTTGGCGTTGGACTTCAGGATGGAATTCGGCCGTGATGTCGTCGTGGATATCGTCTGCTTCCGCAAGCTCGGTCACAACGAACAGGACACACCGTCGCTGACCCAGCCGTTGATGTACAAACAGATTGGCCAGCACCCCGGTACCCGCAAGCTGTATGCTGACAAGCTGGTTGCCCAGGGCGTCCTGAAAGAAAACGAGCCTGACGAAATGGTCAAGGCGTACAGGGCATACCTTGAGGATGGTCACCGCACGATTGAGCCGGTTCTCACCAACTACAAGAGCAAGTACGCGATCGACTGGACACCTTACATTGGTGCCAAGTGGACGGATCATGCCGACACCGGACTGCCTATTGCCGAGCTGCAACGACTGGGTGAGCGCATTACGACCGTACCAGAAGGCTTCACATTGCATCCGCTGGTGACCAAGCTCCTCAATGACAGACGTGCTATGGCCAAGGGCGACTTGCCGGTCGACTGGGGCATGGGCGAGCATCTTGCGTTTGCAAGCCTGGTGGCTTCAGGCTTTGGTGTCCGTATCACCGGCCAGGATTCAGGTCGCGGTACCTTTACCCACCGTCACGCTGTGCTGCATGATCAGAAGCGTGAGCGTTGGGATGATGGAACCTACATCCCGCTGCAGAACGTTAGCGAGGATCAGGCACCGTTTGTCGTGATTGACTCGGTGCTGTCCGAGGAGGCCGTTCTGGGCTTTGAGTACGGATATGCATGCGCCGATCCTAAGACTCTGACCATCTGGGAAGCACAGTTTGGTGACTTTGCCAACGGTGCACAGGTTGTGATCGACCAGTTCATCGTTTCAGGTGAAGCCAAGTGGGGTCGTCATTGCGGCTTGACCTTGATGCTGCCACACGGTTATGAAGGTCAAGGCCCGGAACACTCTTCAGCACGTATCGAGCGTTTCCTGCAGCTTTGCGCAGACAACAACATCCAGGTAGTTCAGCCAACAACTGCAGCACAGATTTTCCATCTGTTGCGTCGCCAGATGATTCGTCCGTTCCGCAAGCCTTTGGTGATTATGACACCGAAATCTTTGCTGCGTAACAAGGACGCAACGTCATCGCTCAAAGAGCTGTCTGACGGACATTTCCGTCCGGTCATCGGCGAATGCGATGAATCCATCAATCCAAACTCGGTCAAGCGAGTTCTCGTTTGCTCTGGCAAGGTCTACTATGACTTGGTCAATGCCCGTCGCGAACGCAAGGCCAACAATGTGGCCATCATCCGCGTCGAGCAGCTCTATCCTTTTGCTCACAAGCTGTTTGCCAGCGAGTTGGGCAAGTACCCCAAGGCTACGGAAGTGGTCTGGGTACAGGACGAGCCACAGAACCAAGGTCCATGGTTCTATATCGAGCACCACTTGTTCGAGAACATGTCCAAAGGTCAGAAGCTGGCATACGCAGGTCGTCCTGCTTCGGCATCGCCGGCAGTTGGCTACCTGGCCAAGCACATTGAGCAGCAGAAGGCCCTGATCGAACAGGCTTTCAGCAAGTTCAAGTCCTACGCGCTCGTGAAGTGAAGAGCTGGGTTGACTGGATCATTAACGAATATTGATACGGAAGAATTCAAATGGCAATTACAGATGTAGTGGTTCCACAGTTGTCCGAGTCGGTTTCTGAAGCGACTCTGCTGACATGGAAAAAGCAGCCTGGCGAAGCAGTGCAGGCAGACGAAATCCTGATCGAAGTCGAAACCGACAAAGTGGTTCTCGAAGTGCCTGCACCTGCATCGGGCGTACTGGTCGAGATCGTCAAGGGTGACGGTAGCACCGTAACTTCTGGTGAAGTGCTTGCCAAAATCGATACCGAAGCCAAGGCTGCAGCAGCACCAGCGGCTGAACCCGCCAAGGCACAGCCTGCTGCCCCGGCAGCAGCACCCGCAGCACCCGCTGCTCCAGCATCACAAAGTGCAGCCGGCATTGCATCTCCTGCTGCTTCGAAGATCCTGGCAGAAAAAGGCATCAATCCTCAGGATGTGGCCGGTACAGGCCGTGATGGTCGGATCACCAAGGCTGATGCCGTGGCTGCGACTCCTGCTCCAGCAGCACGTCCTGCTGCTGCACCATCGCCTTCGCCAGTGCCTTCGATGCAATTCCTGGGCAACCGTCCAGAGCAACGTGTACCGATGAGCCGTCTGCGTGCTCGTATCGCTGAACGTCTGCTGCAATCTCAGCAGGAAAACGCCATTCTGACGACTTTCAACGAAGTCAACATGCAGGCTGTGATCAACCTGCGTAACCAGTACAAAGAGAAGTTCGAGAAAGAGCACGGTGTTCGCCTTGGCTTCATGTCCTTCTTCGTCAAGGCTGCTGTAGCAGCTCTGAAGCGCTATCCGATCGTCAACGCTTCGGTTGATGGTAAGGACATCATTTACCACGGCTACTATGACATCGGTATCGCCGTTGGCAGCCCGCGCGGCCTGGTTGTGCCAATCCTGCGTGACGCTGATCAGCTCTCCATCGCTGAAATCGAAAAAGCAATCGCTGACTTCGGTCGTCGTGCTGCAGAAGGCAAGTTGACGATTGAAGAAATGACCGGTGGTACCTTCTCGATTTCCAATGGCGGTGTCTTTGGTTCGATGCTGTCAACACCGATCATCAACCCACCACAGTCGGCAATCCTGGGTATTCACGCCACCAAGGACCGTCCTGTGGTAGAAAACGGTCAGATCGTGATTCGTCCGATGAACTACCTGGCACTGTCCTACGACCACAGGATCATCGATGGTCGTGAAGCCGTGTTGGCGCTGGTTGCCATCAAGGAGGCGCTGGAGGATCCACAGCGTCTGTTGCTTGACCTCTGATCAGGATAATCCATGTCTAATCAATTCGATGTAGTTGTAATCGGCGCGGGCCCTGGCGGATATGTTGCTGCTATTCGTGCGGCCCAGCTTGGGATGAAAGTGGCATGTATCGATGCCTGGGAAGATGGTAAAGGTGCCCCTGCACCTGGCGGTACCTGCACCAACGTAGGATGCATTCCTTCCAAAGCGTTGTTGCAGTCGTCAGAGCATTATGAGCAGGCTTCGCATCATTTTGCTGAGCATGGCATTGAGTTCAAGGGACTCTCGATCAAGCTCGACCAGATGATCGGTCGCAAGGACAATGTCGTCAAGCAGAACAATGATGGCATCCTGTACCTCTTCAAGAAGAACAAGGTTCAGTTTTTCCATGGTGTAGGATCCTTTGACGGCCAGGCTGACGGCAACTGGAAGGTCAAGGTCAGTGGCAAGCAACCCGCTGAACTGGTGGCTCGCAATGTCATCGTGGCCACTGGAAGTGCTGCACGTGCGCTGCCAGGCCTTGAGTTTGACGAGAAGTTGATCCTGTCGAACACAGGTGCCCTGAGCATGACAGCTGTGCCCAAGCGTCTGGGCGTGATCGGTGCTGGCGTGATCGGTCTGGAAATGGGCAGTGTATGGCGTCGCCTTGGTGCCGAAGTGACCGTCCTGGAAGCCATGCCAGAGTTTTTGGCCGCCGTGGATCAGCAGGTCGCCAAGGAGGCTCTCAAGGCATTTACGAAGCAAGGTCTCAACATCCATACAGGCGTCAAGATCGGTGAGATCAGCAAGACAACACGCCAGGTCACAGTGCGTTGGACCGACGCTGCAGGCAAGGAACAGAAGCTGGTTGTTGACCGACTGATCGTCTCGATTGGTCGCGTGCCCTACACCCAGGGCCTGGATGCGGAGAAAGTTGGTCTCAAGCTTGATGAGCGTGGCTTTATCGTTGTCGATGACGAGTGCCGTACCAACCTGCCCAATGTATGGGCAGTTGGTGACGTTGTCAGAGGCCCCATGCTTGCTCACAAAGCTGAAGAGGAAGGTGTGGCAGTGGCTGAGCGTATTGCCGGTCAGCACGGCCACGTCAACTTTGCAACAATCCCATGGGTCATCTACACTTCTCCTGAGATTGCATGGGTCGGCAAAACCGAGCAGCAACTCAAGGCTGAAGGCCGCGAATACCGCAGTGGTTCCTTCCCCTTCCTGGCCAACGGCCGTGCAAGGGCATTGGGCGACACGACTGGTTTCGTGAAGGTCTTGGCTGATGCCAAGACCGATGAGGTCCTTGGTGTGCATGTCATCGGTCCGATGGCATCAGAACTGATTGCTGAAGCAGTGACCATCATGGAGTTCCGTGGTGCTGCTGAAGACATCGCACGTATCTGTCATGCACATCCGACCTTGTCTGAAGCGATGAAGGAAGCCGCCCTGGCAGTGGATAAGCGTGCACTGAACTTCTGAGCATGTCTTGCCGAAAAGTGTGCCGTTCAGGCACACTTTTCTTGATGAAAGGTTTTGAATCAAGGGCACCGCAGTGGTGCCTTTCTCTTTTTTATCTGATGCGATGAACGTCACCCAGTATTACGAAAAAGCTCTGCAAGAGCGTGGATTTAAAGCGGATGCTGCACAACTTGCAGCGGTAAAACGGCTCCAGCAGTTCTACGACGATTGGGTGGACTTCAAGAAGAAGCGTTCGAATGGTCTGAAAAGGCTTTTCAGCAGACCTGAAGTGCCTCGCGGGGTATATCTATGGGGTGGTGTCGGCCGTGGCAAAAGCTTCCTTATGGATGCCTTTTATTCCAACGTCCCTGTCCAGCGCAAGACCCGGCTTCACTTCCATGAGTTCATGCGTGGTGTTCACCATGAGCTTGAACAGGTCAAGGGAATGCAGGATCCCCTGGATGAAGTTGCAAGGCGGATAGCCTCCAGGTACCGCCTTATCTGTTTTGATGAGTTTCACGTCTCGGATGTGGCCGATGCCATGATCCTCTACAAACTTCTCCTTGGGCTGTTTGAGCGAGGAACCTCGTTTGTCATGACTTCGAACTATGAGCCCAAGGGCCTGTATCCGGATGGCTTGCACAGGGACCGGATTCTTCCCGCCATCGACCTGATCTACAAGCGCATGGATGTGATGAATGTCGACAGTGGCATCGATTACAGGAGGCGTGCTCTTGAGCAGGTGCAGTGCTACCACACACCTTTGGGAGAAAGTGCGAACCGGGCACTCAAGGCTGCCTTTGACACTTTGTCCGATACACCTCCGATGGATCCGGAAATCGAAGTCGAGCACAGGAAGCTGCGGGCCGTGGCACGCTCGGGAAGTGTCATCTGGTTCGATTTTGAGACCCTCTGTGGCGGTCCTCGTTCACAGAATGATTACCTTGAGCTTGCTGGCCGCTATCATGCCATCATCCTGTCCGATGTCCCCAGGATGCTGCCAAGGAATGCCTCTGAAGCACGCAGGTTTACATGGCTGATTGATGTGCTATATGACCACAGGGTCAAGCTCATCATGTCGGCAGAATGTGAGCCTGAGCAGTTGTACACTGATGGACCCATGTCAAATGAGTTCCACAGGACAGTTTCAAGGATTCTCGAGATGCAATCCCGGGAGTACCTGGATCAGGATCGTCGGGCAGCCGTTACTTTGTAAGTATTTTTGAAAATAATTCCATCATGAAGACACGAGTTCTGACGGGCATTACAACCACAGGCACACCGCATCTTGGCAATTATGTCGGTGCTATCCGGCCGGCGATCAGGGCCAGCCAAGATCCAAACAACGAAGCTTTTTTCTTTCTTGCCGACTACCATGCATTGATCAAGTGCGATGACCCCGACCGCATTGCGCGCTCGCGCCTGGAGATCGCTGCGACTTGGCTTGCTGCCGGTCTGGATCCTCAGAAGGTTGTTTTTTACCGTCAGTCGGATATCCCCGAAATCCCTGAATTGTGCTGGTTGTTGACATGTGTGACGGCCAAGGGCCTGATGAACCGTGCACATGCCTACAAGGCTGCCGTGGATCAGAATCGCGAGCAGGGACTGGACGAGGATGATGGCGTCACCATGGGTCTGTTTTCATATCCGGTGCTGATGGCTGCTGACATCCTGATGTTCAACGCCCAGAAAGTGCCTGTTGGCAGGGATCAGGTTCAGCACCTTGAGATGGCCCGTGACATTGCGCAGCGGTTCAACCATCTGTATGGCAAGGGGCAGTCCTGGTTCGTGCTGCCCGAGGCCGTGGTGGACGAGGAAGTGGCCACATTGCCTGGTCTGGATGGTCGCAAGATGTCCAAGAGTTACAACAATACGATCCCATTGTTCGAGGGCGGCTTGAAATCCTTGCAGGCGGCAGTCGCAAGGATTGTGACCGACTCGAAACTTCCTGGTGAGCCCAAGGATCCGGAGTCAACCCATCTGCTGCCGATTTATCGCGCCTTTGCAAGTGCAGACCAAGTGCAGTCATTTGTCGAGGATCTCAAGGCAGGGCTGGCATGGGGAGAGGCCAAGCAGCGCCTTGTCTATGTCATTGAAGAAGAGCTTGGGCCCAAGCGTGAGACCTATGCCCGCCTGATGGCCAATCCGGACGACATTGAGGACGCACTGGCACTGGGTGCCCGCAAGGCCAGGGAACTGGCGCGGCCATTCATGGAGCAGTTGCGCGAGGCGGTAGGACTGCGCAATACAGTCAAAGTTTCCAAGCAGTCAAAGGCTGCCAAGAAGAAGACCGCCAGGATGCTGTCCTTCAGGCTGAGCGATGACACTTTCAGATTCAAGCTGGTTTCTGCAACGGGACAGGAGCTTGCCATTTCCGAACCGCATGCAGATCCCAAGCAAGTCGGTGCCATTATCCGCAACTTGCAGGAGCGTGCTTCTGACATCGTGATCGAGCCTGTGGGCGAATTGAATTACAGGCTGGTACTGGCCGGTGAAAAAATTGCCCAAGGTGCTGAGTGTGAATCTTCGCAGGCACGTGATGAACTCATGAAGCAAGTCCGGCAGGCTCTGGATGAACTCGTTCAGGAATGAGCAGGCTGCCAGAAGATCTCGAGCAGATCTTTGATACTGGTGGACTGCTGGAAAGCAGCCTGCCAGGCTATAGGGTCCGTGAAGGGCAGATCGCGCTGGCCAAAGACATTGTCAGTGCAATTGAAGACCGATCGATACTGGTGGCAGAGGCGGGGACCGGTATTGGCAAGACATGGGCTTATCTGGTGCCGGGCTTGCTGCGTGCCAGCAAGATCATGGTATCGACTGGGACCCGGACTCTGCAGGATCAGTTGTACCTCAAGGATCTACCGCGCATCCGTAAAGCGCTTGGCTTGGGCGGAACGACTGCCATCCTCAAGGGCAGGGCCAACTATGTCTGCCACTATCATCTGAAACGGGTCAATGAAGAGCCTGGGGCGCTGGCAAGTCGCCAGCAGGTTGTCTGGTTGCGCCAGGTCACGCAGTTTGCTTCACGCTCCGTGACCGGCGACAAGGCTGAATTGCCAACCGTACCGGAAGATGCAGATATCTGGCGCCTGGTGACCTCGACCAGGGAAAGTTGTCTGGGGCAGCAGGACTGCCCCATGATTTCTGACTGTTTCCTTTACAAGGCACGCAAGCGCGCCCAGCAGGCAGATCTGGTTGTGATCAACCATGCCTTGTTCATGGCCGATGCCGCCTTGCGCGATGAGGGTGTGTCCGAACTGCTTCCGCAGACTGATGTGGTTGTGTTTGATGAAGCACACCAGCTTCCGGACGTGGCCACCCGGTTCCTTGCGCAGTCAGTTTCTACTGCACAACTCCAGGATTTGGCGCGTCAGGCGCAGGTCACGGGGCTTGCGCATGCTCGAGAGACCGTCGATTGGAGCAGGCTTTGCGACAACCTGATCAAATCATGTAAAGACTTCAGGTTGGCGTGCGAATGGATGGAAGATGCTGCTGGAATGAGAGCACTTCAGCAGAGCTTCATCGAAAACGAAAAGGCATTGCAGGCTGCTCGTGATGTGCTTGCGAGCTTGGTGGCGGTTTACAAGCCGCTGGTCAAGCAGGAACAGCGCCACCCCGATATCGCACTGCATGCCAAGACGGCTCAGGCGTATGTCGAGATGCTTGAGGTCTGGCTGGATGAGCGAAACAGGGTGGTTGCGGCGCCAGTGAAGCAAGAATCGGACAGCAAAGGGACTGACTCGGATGATGTCCAGAATGTCGATGACCTGGAGCAGGTGGTCAGTTGGGCGGAGCTCACACCCGCCCACGTCCGATTGTGCAGTGCACCATTGTCAGTGTCCAAGGCGTTTTCTCGCAAGCGCCAGCAAGACCAGGCCTGGGTGTTTGTGTCGGCAACCTTGTCTGTCAAGGGTAATTTCACGCATTACCTGTCACGCCTTGGTCTGTGGGATGCCAAGACGGTGCGTTATCCATCACCCTTCAATTACTCTGAGCAGGCACTGTTGTGTGTGCCCAATGAATTACCGGCAGTGGACAGTCCGATGTACCACAGGCAGTTCGTGAGGTACCTGTTTCCGGCAATTCAGCTTTCGGAAGGTGCGACCTTGATTCTGTGCACAACGCTGCGCGCGATCGAAGTGGTGGCTTCGGAGTTGGCCAAGCTATTCGAGCAGCATGGAATCGACTGGCCAATCCTTTGCCAGGGCCAGCAGTCACGGTCAGTGCTGTTGGAGCAGTTCAGGGCGCAGTCTCGCGCTGTTCTGATTGGCAGTGCGAGCTTCAGGGAAGGCGTGGATCTGGTCGGGGATCAACTGACTCTTGTGGCCATCGACAAGCTGCCATTTGCGCCACCTGATGATCCGGTCCTGCAGGCCAGGATCAGGGTATGCAGGCAGCGACAGGGCAATCCGTTTATTGAGTTGCAACTGCCGGAGGCTGCCATTGCCTTGAAACAAGGTGCCGGCCGGTTGATTCGCAGTGAGCGGGACTGGGGCGTTCTGATTGTCGGCGACTCAAGGCTGGTCGACAAACCTTACGGCCGTCAACTTTGGCAGGGTCTGCCACCATTTAAGCGAACCCGCAGTATGCAGGAAGTGCTTGCCTTCATTCAGGCAAAAAAAGAAGCCTTGCATGACAGCAAGGCTTCGGATCAGGAGAAGGCGCCTTAAACAGGCACCGGTGTCTCTTGATCTGCTTTTCAGTGTGTCGGCCTAGATGTAGCTCAAGGGATTCCACTTGCTGAACCGGTTGGTCGGTGGCAACCCTTCACTGATGAGTTTGGTCTCTGGGAAATTTTGCAGCAGGACGCGTTCGGCATCTTTGGCCTGATCGTTCAGACCCAGCGCTTCATAGCTCTTCATCATGATGTAGAGAGCTTGTTCCGATGCGGGCACGCCTTCAAAGTCGGTGATGACCTTTTGTGCACGGTTCAATGCAGCGACGTATGCTTTCCTGTCGTAGTAGAACCGGGCAGTATGGAGTTCGTGTTCTGCCATGGTGTTGACCAGCCAGTTCATGCGGTCACGGGCATCCTTGGCGTAACGGCTTTCGGGATACCGGGTGATGAGCTCCTTGAATGCTTCATAAGATTGCGCCAGTGCCTTGGGGTCACGTTCAGCCGGATCTTGCTGGGTCAGGGACGACAGGATTGCACTCGGGGGCGTAAAGAGGATCAAGCCCCGCAAAAACAGCATGTAATCGGTGCCTGGATGGTTGGGATACTGTTGCAAAAACCGGTTGATGGTAGCCAATGCCGCCTCAGGCTCCTGATCCTTCCACTGGACGTAGGCAAGGTTCATCAGGGATTGCTGTGCATAGATGCCAAACGGGTAGCGCGCCTCTACCGCAATGAACCTTTCGGATGCTGTCTTCCAGTTGCCGGAGTTCATCTCCGCGACACCATCCTGATAGAGCTTTTCAGCAGACCAACCGGCTGTTTCATCATAAGTGTCGCCTTTGATTGAAGAGCAACCGCTTGCGGCGAGCATGACCAAAGCCAGACAGATCGCTAAAAAAAATCGCGGCAGGCGCATTCCGGCACCAAACATTGAATTCAAGCTTGAAGTGAGAGTCACGCAACTATCCCAAGTGTTAGCATTTGTCATGAATTATAGAACCTTACCATTCTATGGATGAGCAATTGGAGTACGATGAAACAGCACCTGATCCCGTGCTGGAAATGATAGTACCAAGGGGAGTGCTTGGAGAGCGCCTTGACAAGCAGTTGGCCAAGATGCTGCCTGAGCATTCCAGGGCTCGGTTGCAAGGCTGGATCGAGTCCGGGTGCGTGCAGGTCAACCATCAGGTGCAGCAGAAAGTGAGGGTGCCGGTCTCGGAGGGCGATGTCCTGACAGTGGCCACCCAGCCTTCGGAGCAGGAGTTGGCCTTTGTTGCCCAGCCCGTCGATTTTGAGGTTGTGGCTGAGAGCGAGAACTGGATTGTCGTCAATAAGCCGGCAGGGCTGGTTGTACACCCTGGTGCTGGAAACTGGCAGGGCACTTTGCTCAACGGCTTGCTTTACCGTTATCCGGAGCTGGCCTCGGTCGCAAGGGCCGGGATCGTGCATCGGCTGGACAAAGATACGTCGGGATTGATGGTTGTCGCGCGCAATGCGGTTGCGCAGACCAGCTTGGTTCGCCAACTGCAGGCCAGATCAGTCAGTCGTTGCTATGTGGCCATGGTTCATGGTCATCTCAAGCCCGCAAGTGGTACGGTAGACCGGCCGATAGGGCGCGATCCTAGAGTGGCCGTGCGCATGAGCGTTGACAGACCAATCGCTTCGAAGGAGGCCATCACGGACTATGAGGTCCTGCAGTATGGTCATGACGGGAAGTCCGCATACTCATGGGTTCGGTGCCGGTTGCGCACTGGACGAACACATCAGATCCGTGTGCATCTGGCGAGCTTGAATGCGCCGCTCGTTGGCGATGTGCTCTATGGAGGAAGGACTTCGGATCTGGCCAGGCGGCAATTGTTGCACGCTTACCATCTGGAGTTTGATGACCCGTCAACAGGGCAGCTTTGCAGTTTTGAAACAGAGCTTGCTGTGGACATTCTGCAGTGGGCACAAAGCGTGCAGTGGACAGCGGTGTCGGAGACAGGCCAAGAAGAGGATGATTATGCAGGGTGACAGCGGATCACCTGGTTTTGTTCAGGCTACGGGACTGCCAGATCACATCTGTGCGTTGACCACAACCCGTGCAGGTGGCTGCAGCACAGGTCCATTCAGCTCGTTTAACCTCGGCATGCATGTCGGTGATGATCCGTCACATGTGCAGCACAACAGACTTTTGCTGCGTGCTCGCTTGCCAGGTGATCCTCATTGGCTCGAACAGGTTCATGGCACGGAAGTTTTCGATGCTGATTGCAGCGAAGGCGCACCCGCAGTGCCGCAGGCTGATGCTGCCATTACGACTGTCCCGGGCAAGGTGCTGGCTGTCATGACGGCCGATTGTCTGCCTGTGGTCATTTGCAGCCAGACCAAGCCCATGCTGGCCGTTGCCCACGCAGGCTGGCGTGGGCTGGCTGATGGTGTGCTGCAAGCAACGATCCAGGCTTTGCAAGGCAAGTCTGCACAACCAGCCGACCTTGTTGCCTGGATAGGTCCGGCCATCGGGCCCGATGCATTTCAGGTCGGAGATGATGTGAGGAAGCGCTTTCTTGCACTCGATTACAAAATGCGGTGCCATTTCAGGGTGGATCCATCTGCAAGTCAGAAGTGGCTTGCCGACTTGCCTGCACTGGCACGGCATCTGCTGCTGGCATCAGGTGTAAGCCATGTTCATCTAAGCGGCTTGTGTACTGTGACAGATGCGCAGAAAAGGTTTTTCAGCTACAGGCGGGATTCAGTGACCGGAAGGATGGCAACCTTGGCCTGGATCAAGCTTTGAGGCTTATGCAGCCTGATTTGCGCTGAAATTTCGCCTTTCCCATTGACATTATTGGCTGGATAGATCAGATTTAGGTTATTAATGTCGATAGTGTGAGTGGTGATTCCGTGACAACTGATTTTTCGGGGTTTTGGGGTCGTCCGCCCGAGCTGGATGCGGATAAGATGGCGCAGATTCAACAGCAGTTCATTGAACAGTGGAAGCAGTTGACATGCGCCGCAACGCAGGGAAAGTTGCCTGATATCAGTGACAGGCGCTTCAAGTCAGATGCCTGGCAGCAAAGTCCCACCCATTTCATGCTTGCACATTTGTACCTGTTATCGGCGGATGCCATGAAAAAAATGGTTGATGCCGCTCTGCTGACTCCGGAAGTCAAGAAACAACTCAGGTTTGCCGTCAACCAGTGGCTCGATGCCATGTCCCCGTCGAACTTCCTGACAACCAATCCGGAAGCACAGAAAGCCTTGATCGAGACCGGGGGCAAGTCGCTGCAGCAGGGTTTGCAGAACTTCCTGAATGACCTTGTCAAGGGGCGGATTACCCAGACTGACGAAAGCAAGTTCGAAGTGGGTGTGAACCTTGCCATCACACCCGGTGCAGTGGTTTTCCGTAACGCTTTCTTCGAGCTCATCCAGTATCAGCCACAGACCGACGAGGTGTTCCAACGACCCTTGCTGATGGTGCCGCCTTGCATCAACAAGTACTACATTCTTGACCTTCAGCCCGGCAACTCCCTGGTTGAATATCTGGTCCAGCAAGGGTTTACTGTCTTTGTCGTTTCATGGCGCAATCCCTTGCCAGAGGATACTGACGGTATCGATAAGGCCGGCTGGGACGATTATGTCGAGCATGGCGTCATGAAGGCCATCGACCTGGTGCGTGAAATATCAGGCCAGGCCAGGATCAACGTGCTGGGTTTCTGCGTGGGTGGCACATTGTTGGCCACAGCGCTTGCTGTTCTGGCGGCTAGGCGGCAGAACAGGATTTCCAGCCTGACTTTGCTTGCAACCATGTTGGACTTCTGTGACACGGGACCGCTTGGCGTATTTGCCAATGAGCCACATGCACGGTTAAGGGAGTTGCAACTGGGCAAGGGCGGACTGATGACAGGGCGCGAGCTGGCAACGACATTTTCATTCCTGCGGCCCAATGAACTGGTCTGGAACTATGTCGTGTCCAATTACCTGAAAGGCGAAACTCCCATGCCTTTCGACCTTCTTTACTGGAACAGCGACAGTACCAACCTGCCAGGCCCATTCTTCGCCTGGTATTTCCGCAATACCTACTTGGAGAACCGTCTGAAGGATCCAGGTGCGTTGACCGTCTGTGGCAAACCTGTCAATTTGGGTCGCATCAATGTGCCGGCATATGTGCAGGCCTCCAAGGAGGATCACATCGTTCCTTGGAAGACGGCGTATGTATCAGCCCGTCTGCTCTCGGGAGATACGAGGTTTGTCCTGGCCGCTTCAGGCCATATCGCAGGGGTAATCAATCCAGTTTCAAGAAATCGGCGCAATTACTGGCTTCCTGTCGACAGTGACCTGGAAGTCGATCCTGACACCTGGTTTTCTGGTGCAGTTGAAAAGCCAGGCAGCTGGTGGGTGGATTATGTCCAGTGGCTTGCCGGGTATAGTGGCAAGAAGGTCAAGGCGTCGAACACGCTTGGCTCAAAAGAACACCCAGTGCTACAGGCTGCGCCAGGTTCCTATGTAAAGGTTAGAGCTATTTGATTATCGAAGACCCTTACCGGGCAATATCAGGAGAGTTGTGATGACCAAGAAAGTGGCTTACGTGACTGGTGGCATGGGTGGTATCGGGACAGCAATATGCCAGAGGCTGGCCAAGGATGGTATGACCGTGATTGCCGGCTGCGGACCAAGTCGTGACTACCATAAGTGGCTTGAAGAGCAGCGTGAGCTTGGCTACAACTTTTACGCTTCAGTGGGCAACGTTGCGGACTGGGATTCTACTGTGGCCGCGTTCAAGAAGGTCATGCAAGAGCATGGCAGGGTTGACGTATTGGTTAACAACGCTGGTATCACCAGGGACGGGGTTTTCAGGAAAATGTCCCTGGAAGACTGGCGTGCAGTCATCGACACCAACTTGAACAGCCTGTTTAACGTGACCAAACAGGTGATCGATGGGATGGTGGAAAGGGGATTTGGCCGGATCATCAACATCAGTTCTGTCAATGGCCAGAAAGGCCAGTTCGGACAGACCAACTACGCGACAGCCAAAGCAGGTATCCATGGGTTTACCATGTCATTGGCGCAGGAAGTGGCCAACAAGGGTGTGACCGTCAATACCGTATCGCCAGGTTATATTGGCACTGAAATGGTCAGGGCCATTCGTCCCGATGTGCTTGAGAAAATCGTCGCTACCATCCCGGTCAAGCGTCTCGGTACCCCGGAAGAGATTGCATCTATCGTCAGCTGGATCGCGTCCGAGGAGTCCGGGTTTGCAACTGGGGCGGACTTTTCCCTCAACGGTGGTCTGCACATGGGTTGACGCCCCTATTGCATTAAACAAGGTTTGTGTTTCAAGGACTAACAGGATTGGACAATGCCAGAAAAATCAACCAACCAGAACCGGCTCATTAAAAAATATCCCAATCGCCGGCTGTATGACACAAAAACAAGTGCCTACATCACGTTGGCGGACGTCAAGCAGCTGGTTCTGGACAATGAGGATTTCCAGGTGGTTGATGCCAAGAGCGGGGAGGATATCACTCGCAGCATTCTGCTTCAGATCATCCTTGAAGAGGAGTCGGGTGGCGTTCCCATGTTCTCGTCTGCGATGCTTGCCCAGATCATTCGTTTCTACGGACATGCGATGCAAGGGATCATGGGGGCTTATCTGGAGAAGAACATCCATGCGTTCAAGGAGATTCAGGACCGCATGAGTGAACAATCCAAAAGCCTTTATGGGCAACAGTTCGGCCCTGAGGCATGGGCTCAGTTCATGAGCATGCAGTCCCCAATCCTGCAGAACATGATGAATAGCTATCTTGAACAGAGCAAGAACCTGTTTGTGCAGATGCAGGACAAGATGCAGGATCAGACCCGTGCGATGTTCGGTGGCTTTCCTTTCACCAGTTCTGGAAATAACAAGGAAAAGGACTGAGCATGAGGATTTGCTGCAGAAGCCATGTCATGGCGTCTGCAGCAGGTATCTGTAGCTTCAACCTTGTTTGCGCAAAAAAAGTTTTGGATCCACACGGGCATCGTTCAGGCTCAGGTTCCAGTGCAGATGCGGGCCGGTTGCACGGCCTGTACTTCCTACTTTTGCAACCACTTCTGATCGTTTGACCTCATCGCCTGCGGTCTTGTCAATCTGTGACAGGTGGCAGAACATGCTGATCAACCCCATGCCATGGTCAATGAAGATCGTTTTGCCATTGAAGAAGAAGTCGCCTACCAGCAGGACTTTGCCTGCTGCAGGAGATTTGACCGGTGTCCCAGTCGGTGCAGCAATGTCCAGACCGGCATGTGGGTTACGGGGCTCACCATTGAAAATCCTCTGGTATCCGAACGGACTTGAAAACCGCCCTGGTGCTGGCGCGTCAAACAGCAGGTTCGATGGGGTAGTCTCGGTAAACGTCTTGTAAGCTTTGGTCTGGAGTTTGAGTTCATTCTCGATGCGCTCGAGCGTCTTCGCAGGCGGGTTGACGTACTCCTTGTTTTTCAAGGTGATGTGTTGCTTTGGGTAGTCTTTGGGCAGGACCTTGATCTTGAATGTCCGTGCCTCCTGGCTGCCATGCTGCACCTGCAATGAGTGATCCCCGACCGGGGTCGACAATGCGATACCCACGATTGACCACCACTGGCTGGATTGGTTGGGTCTCAACACCAATACCCTGGTGCCATTGAAAAACGCCTTGGGGGAGTGACTGGACTCACCAAGGTTCACGAGGGCAATTCCGCCTTGGAATGACTTGTTGTCCAGATGCTGCAAGGATGCCGGTATGCCAGAGGTGTTCGACGTGCTGCGTGCCGCAAAGGCAGGAGCGGCCACAAGGCTTGATGCTGCCAGGGCATAAGCAGCGCGGATTGTCCGGCGCCGTCCTAGGTCCAGTTTCGTCATGTTTTGCTTCAGAACCGCAATTGATAAGAGAATTTGTCACCTGTCCGGATCAGTTGGCCTGCACCATTGCGGACGATCGCATTGCAACCAAAGCAAATGGCATGGTCCATTGCCGGATTTCGACGGTATTCTGCCAGGACTTCAGAAATTCTGGGTTCGCGAATTGCAGTATAGGGATCGACCTCAGGTATTGAGCAGCGGGTGCATGGCTTGACCAAGTCCAGCGTCAATGCGCCAGTGCGGGTGGCAATCTGCATCGACTCCATCAGGTCTTCCTCGTGGGCAGGGATGCCGTCGAGGATGATGTTGGCCCGAAACCGTGTGTGACTGACTGGTTCCAGGCCAAGTGCTTCAAGCCGTGTGTTCAGTTCCGTGACAGCCTGTCTTGACAGGACATTGATGGCAAAGCCGTCGGTAAACGCATGCTTGAACTCGCCCTTGTCCTTTCCTGTCCAGTAGGTGTCGCTGACACGGGCATGCCTGGGGTCAAACTGGATCAGCCGAAAATTTCGGCCTGGGATCTGCAGAAAATTGTCCAACCATCGTGCAGCCTGATCACCCATATCCAGTCCCAGGACACTGTCTTTCCACACCCTGACGGGATGGCTGGGGGATGAGTCGTCAGCCCATGGCAAAGTCAGTTTCGGCTGTTCCGGCCCACTCAGACTCAGTGTTTTGAGATCGGTATCCAGTTCGGGTTCGATCAGGGCCAGGTGTGGCACCTGACGCTGCGTCAGGAACAGCCCAGTGCTGTCGACGATGACCCAGCGCCTGTCGCCATCCAGGCCCAGTTCGGTTACCCTGCCTTGTCGCAAGGGTACGGGTGCACAGGATTTGATAGGATAGATGAGGATTTCGGAGATGGTGCCAGTCAGTTCGTCCACGGTTCGGTGTCCAGAATCAATAAAAGTCCAAGATTAACTTCTTTATCGCTATGGGAGGCTAAGCATGCCGTCGTTTGATACGGTCTCTGAGGTTGACAAGCACGAGTTGACCAACGCAGTTGACCAAGCCAATCGTGAGTTGGTTACGAGGTTCGATTTCAAGGGCACCAACGCCAAGTTTGAGCTCAATGACTATGTGGTCAACCTGAGCGCGCCCAGTGCTTTTCAGCTCAGGCAGATGATGGATATTTTACGTGCCCGTATGAGCGCACGCGGCATCGATACGCGGTGTCTGGAGATTGCCGATCCAGTGGAGAACATCAGCGGGGCAAGGCAGGCCGTGACAGTGCGCCAAGGCATAGATCAGCCCAGCGCCAAAAAGTTGATTGCTGCCATCAAGGCCGCCAAGCTGAAGGTGGATACGCAGATCAATGGCGAGAAGTTGCGTGTGACCGGCAAGAAAAAAGATGATTTGCAGGCGGCCATGACCGTCATGCGCAATACCGATGTCGACCGGCCGCTGCAGTTCAACAATTTTCGTGACTGAGCAAGATCAATCAGGTCTCACGCAGGAACAGTTTGCCAGCATGCGCCGGTGCTCCTCGCCAGTACTGTGGCGGGGCCTTGACCTGATCGCCTAGGGCAGCTGCTGCATGCCATCCCCAGCGTGGGTTGAAGAGGGCGGCACGGGCGATGGCAACCATGTCGGCCTGGCCGCTGACAAGGACTTGTTCGGCCTGGATCGCTTCTGTGATGAGACCCACGGCGATGGTGGGCAATCCGCTTTCGCGTTTGATGGCATCGGCAAGTTTCAACTGATAGCCTGGACCGATCGGGATTTGTTGCTGCATCGAGAGGCCGCCGCTGGAGACATCAATGAAATCGCATCCGTGCTCCTTGAGCGTCTTGGCCAGGACAATGCTTTCCTCAAGCGACCAGCCACCTTCAACCCAGTCGCAAGCCGAAATGCGGATGCCGACCGTCATGTGGGGCGGCGTGGCCATCCTGACGGCATCAAAGACTTCCAGAACCAGGCGCATACGGTTCTCAAGACTGCCACCATATTCGTCGGTGCGCTTGTTGGACAGTGGCGACAGGAACTGGTGTAGCAGGTATCCGTGAGCGGCGTGGATTTCGATTCCATCCAGGCCAATCGCGGCAGCGCGTCTGGCGCTCTCGGCAAACCCTTTCTTGATTCGTTCAATACCGTCTTTGTCCAGGGCGACTGGAGGCCTGTCGGCGGGATCGAATGGCAGATCGCTGCTGCTGATGGTGGTCCAACCTCCTTTTCCCAGGGGCAGTTGCTTGCCGCCCTTCCAGGGAACTGCACACGAACCTTTGCGACCTGCATGGGCCAGCTGGATCAGCAGTTTGGCCTGACCTTCTTTCCTGGCTAGTGTGAGCGCACTGTTAAGTGCCATTTCGGTTTCATCGTTCCATAAACCTAGGCATTGATCCGAGATACGGCCCTCTGGCAACACGGCAGTCGCTTCGATGATGACTGTCCCAGCGCCAGACATGGCCAGGTTTGCGATATGCATGAGGTGCCAGAGTGTGGCACGTCCATTGTCGGCAGAGTATTGGCACATCGGGGCAATGACCAGCCGGTTGGGTACGCTGACCGGACCAAGGTTGTATTCGGAAAATAGATGGCTCATGACGTTTTCTTTATCAAAGTGAAGTTTGAGAAAAAGTATCTGGTGTTTCTTGTGATTTTGGGCAAAGACAGGGTTCGCTTCAAGTTGCCTGATATCTTATGGCGCATGATCCGGTGCGCGACAAACCCCACTGTTTGAGGATGAGAGAGGGTGTCAACAGTTTGTTGTGAATGAACAGTTTCTCAGAAAAAACAAGTGACAAGGATGAACAACGTTGGTAAAACCTGAAACTGTGCCAGCAAATTTTTGCCCAGAACGTTAAAACGTCTTAACTTGCGCCGCGCCAAGGCACAGTTGCAGGTGCTCATAGCGTAATCATCCGGAGATAGTCATGAGAATTGCATCCATCCTTTCAGCGGTTGCTGTGGCAGGGGCTTTGGCATTTGGAGGAACCGCCCTTGCAGAGACACCGAAGAAGCCATCAGGCACAGTATCCATTGAGGAAACACAGTTTGGTCTGATCATCGGCGGCAGTTTTGGTGGTGGAATCCTGACATTTGACGGCAAGCAGTATCCCTTCAAGCTGGGCGGGTTGAGCTTGGGGGCAAGTATCGGGATGGCAAAGATTGCAGCTGTCGGTGAGGTGTATGACCTGAAGAAAGTCGAGGACTTTGCCGGTACCTATGTGAAGCTCGATGGCAATGTGTCGCTCGGTGGTGGTGTCGGCGGCATGACCATGAAGAATGAGCACGGCGTCATCATGAACCTTCGTGGCACATCCCAGGGACTGCAGTTCACCATCGGTGCCAGTGGCGTCACCGTGACCCTTGAAGACAAGAAGTAAGAGGCAATACTCAATAGACAGGCTGGTGCTGGCAATGTGCGCCAGCACATCAGCTTGTCCATCAGGACATTATCTGGGGAAGCAACTCATCAGACCACGCTGGCTGTGGCCACGCCATCCATATTGATGTTGACTCCAGAGATGTAACTGGCCTGGCTTGATGCCAGGAAGACCACGGCATTGGCGACTTCGTGAGCTTCAGCCAGCCTGCCCATCGGGATGCGATCGGTCATCCGTTTCAGGGCGTCTTGCATGCTGATGTTCTCCATGCGGCAGACCGCCTGCAGGCCTTCGTCCAGGCGCTCTGTCATGGTGGGCCCTGGATTGACGCCGACCACACGAATACCGGAGCGACCATATGCGGCAGCCAACCCTGCTGTGGCCAGCATCAGGGCAGCATTGGCACTGCCGCCGGCAATGTGGACGGCCGAGGCTGTTTTGCCACCTGCGCCGATCACGTTGACGATGACGCCTTGCTTTCTCTGGTCCATGTGCTTGATGACAGGATCGATCATGTTGATGTAAGTGAAGAACTTGGCCTGCATGGCATCCTGCCAGTGCGCCGGAGTCAGTTCAGGTGCCGGAGTGCGTTTTGCGGCCCCGGCAGAGTTGACAAGGATATCAATGGGGCCGGACTGCGAGACGGCGGTCTCGAAAGCCTGGCGTGCGGACTGCGCATCGCGTAAGTCAGCGCTGGCGATGGCGATTTTTCCTTGGCATTGCGGCAGTTGCTGGAGCAGGTTTTCCTTGGCTTGTTTGAGATTGTCCAGTCTCCTGGACACCAGAGTGACCTTGGAGCCTTCCTGCAAAAATGCAATTGCGCAAGCAAGGCCAATGCCTTTGCTGCCGCCTGTGATCAGTACATGCTTGTCATTCAGGTTCAGTTGCATAACGACTCCTTTGAATGTGCTTGATTCTGTCTTTGATGATCTGGTCAGTTGCGGGTTTGTTCAAGCCAGTATGATGGCATCTGGCGCGGTCTTGTTGAACTGGTTGGTGAATGTGTACACCATGAATCCTCAAGGCCATGGACAGTTTGGAGCTGGAAAGTGATCGAAGTACGGAAGGTTGATTACAGCAATGCAGCACAGTGCGAGGCATTGCTGATGGTTCTTGATGCCTATGCACGTGATCCCATGGGAGGTGCCACGCCATTGCCAGAGGATACCAGGCAGCGGTTGTGTCAGGACTTGGCACGATTCCCAGGGGCTGTCAGTTTTCTTGCCTGGGAGGGCGAGCAGGCGGTCGGGTTGGTCAACGCGTTCATGGGGTATTCGACTTTCAAGGCCAGGCCGCTCATGAATGTGCATGATATTGCTGTTCTTCAGCCCTGGCGCGGCAAGGGTATCGGCAAAATGCTGCTTCAGGCGCTTGAGGACTATGCTGTGCAAAAGGGCTGCTGCAAGCTCACACTGGAAGTGCTGACTGGCAACGAAGTCGCTCGCAATGCCTATGTGCGCTTTGGCTTTGAGGACTATTCACTCGATCCGAGGGCGGGAACGGCGGTCTTCATGCAGAAGTGGCTCTGATGGCGTTTCCCCTTGGGGGGCAACGGGCTTGGGACAATTGTCAGAGGCTGGGGTTTAAGATACGGGCTTGAGACTGCAGGCAAGGTCAGGGACAGGCAACTGCTGGCCCTTGGCTTACTGAAGATTAAAAGGCGTAGCAAATGCCAGAGGAAAAGGAAAGCAAGAGGCGCGCATGAGCGAACAGGATAAAGGAAGACCGATTTCTGTGGTGATCCGCGAGAGGATCAAGGCAGCAAACCGGAGGTTCCATGCCAACGACAATATTGCTGAGTTTATTGAGCCGGGCGAGCTGGAGTTGTTGCAGGAGGAAGTTGAGGACAAGATGAAAGGTGTCCTCGACAGCTTGGTGATCGACACAGAAGGCGATCACAATACAAGGGATACGGCAAAGCGCGTTGCCAAGATGTACATTAAGGAGGTCTTTGGTGGACGGTATGTGAATGCGCCACCAACGACAGAGTTTCCCAATGTAGAGCACTTGAATGAGCTGATGATCGTTGGTCCGATCACGGTCAGGAGTGCCTGTAGTCACCACTTCTGCCCGGTCATCGGTCATGTCTGGATCGGTATCATGCCCAATGAGCATACCAACGTGATCGGGCTGTCGAAGTATGTCAGGTTGACTGAATGGATCATGACCCGTCCCCAGATCCAGGAAGAGGCCGTGGTCCAGTTGGCCGACCTGATCCAGGACAAGACCCAGCCTGATGGTCTGGCTGTGGTCATGAGTGCCACGCACTATTGCATGGCTTGGCGCGGTGTCAGGGATATGGGAAGCCGCATGATCAATTCGGTCATGCGTGGTTGCTTTCTCAAGGATGCCAATCTGCGCAGGGAGTTTCTGTCGTTGATCCCGAAAGAGGAGCGATGATGTTGAACCGTCTTTTGTATGTCAGCAGGGCTGTTAATGGGTCGGCTTCGGCACAGGACATCTCGGCAATCGTGGAAGTTTCCAGAAAGAACAATGCCCAGCAGGGCATTACGGGTATCCTGTGCTATGGCGCTGGCATCTACCTGCAGGCCATCGAGGGTGGGCGAGATGTTGTGAACCGCCTTTATGCGAAGCTCTTGCATGACCCTCGCCACGAGGATATCGTGCTGTTGCACTATGAGGAAATCAATGAGCGTCGGTTTTCACACTGGCATATGGGCAAGGTCAATCTGGACAAGCTCAATGCCTCGGTGGTGCTGAAATACTCTGAGAAACCTGTGCTGGATCCTTACAGTGTCTCAGGCAAAGTTTCGCTGGCATTGCTTGAAGAACTCATGCTGACGGCCTCGATTGTTGGTCGAACCTAGTGTTTCCTGGAGTAAACCATGGCATCTCATCAGGCGGTCCCGCCAAGTGGCAGTGACTGGCCCCTATCTGTGCGTCTGCTGCTCAATGTCGGGCATGCCATAGACCATATGTTCCTGTTGATCTTTGCGGCCGCTGTGGGCGTGATCGCAGTGGACTTCGGTGTCGACCGTTGGGAAGACCTGATGCCCTATGGCGCGGGTGCCTTCGTTTTATTTGGCTTGGGTGCCATGCCTGCAGGCAGGCTCGGCGACCTGTGGGGCAGGCGCCAGATGATGCTGGTTTTCTTTTTTGGGATGGCATTTTCAACGTTTCTTGCCTCCCTGGCGAATACTCCGGTTCAGATGGCATTGGCGTTGTCCTTGATCGGGGCTTTCGCATCCATCTACCATCCTGTGGGCATTCCAATGCTTGTGCAGCGTGCTCCAAAGCCCGGGATGGCCATCGGCATCAATGGTCTGGCAGGTAACATGGGGGTTGCTGTCGCTGCATTGTGTACCGGGTTCCTGGTTCAGTGGTTTAACTGGCGTGCCGCGTTTGCCGTGCCCGCTGCCATATCGCTTGTCTGTGGGCTTTTCTTCTGGAAACTCTGTCCCAAGGAGGCGGAGCCACCATCCAGAAGAACCAGCAAAGCAAGCGTACAGTTGCCTCGCAACATGTTGGTCAGGGCATTGCTGGTGATGACCATGGCCGCTGTCACAGCGACCGTGCTGTACAACTTCACGACCAATGGCAATGCACAGCTGATGGTTGAACGGTTCGAAGGAATCATTGAGGATCCGGCGCTTCTGGGAACGCTTCTGGCGCTGGTCTATGGGATCGGTGCATTTGCCCAGATCGTGGTAGGCAAGTTGCTCGACAGATTCCAGGTCAAGCCCCTGTTCCTGACCATTGTGCTTGCGCAGGTTCCTTTACTGATCCTGGTTTCCGTCTCGCATGGCTGGGTCATGTACGCCTCGTTGCTGGCACTGATGTGCTTCATTTTTGGAGCGATACCCTTTACGGACGTCATGATCGTGCGCTACGTTGATGATCGCGTGCGTTCACGTGTAGCTGGGGTGAGGTTTACTGTGTCGCTGGGCTTGAGTTCACTGGCAGTCTGGGTCCTGGGGCCATTCGTCAAGTCAGCCGGGTTTGACAAGCTTTTCCTGTTCATGGCGTGCCTGTCGCTGTGTACCTTGGCAACCATTGCCCTGTTGCCCAGTGAGCGTAAGATTTCCCAGAGCAGGATCGAACACAATGCCGCTTGATTGCACTGCTTGAGCCGGGAACCTGCCGTCTGGCGGTGTTGTCCTGGGATCAGTGTTTGAGTTGCCGTCTCAGTGCCTTGAAGAACAGTTCCGACTGAAGCCTTTCCTGTTCAACCTGCTGCTGCACAAGCTGAGCGGTTTCAGGTCTGACCGGTGCAAGCGGGTGGCCGCTGGTTCTGGCCAGTATTTCCATCAGACAGGCCCGTTCCAGGAAATATAGGTCTTCATAGGCATAATCGATCCTGCTGGCACAGACTATGACACCATGGTTGCCCAGGAATGCAATGTCGGCACCTTGCATGGCCTGGGCAATTCTTTTGCCTTCTTCAGGACCGAGGGCAAGCCCATTGTATTGGTCGTCGGCGACAACCCGTCCATGGAACCGCATGGCGTTTTGCGACAATGTGGTATCCAGCATACGTGCACGCGTCAGGGTCAGGGCGGTGGCGTGTGGCATGTGGGTGTGCAGGACACAGGCCTTGCCGGCAATCTGGTGGATTGCGGCATGGATGTGCATCGCAGTTGGCTCGACATCGTGCTTGCCTGCCAGCTTTTGTCCGGTCTCATCGACCAGCACGATATCGTCGCCATAAATCTCTTCCCACAGCAATCCTCGTGGATTCAGCAGGAAGCGCCCGCTTTGATCCGGCAGTTCAATGCTGAAGTGATTGCATATGCCTTCGGAAAGACCATGATATGCGGCGGCACGAAGTGCTAAGGCAAGATCCTCGCAAAGCTGGCGGACAACAGGGTGTTCAAGGCATCGTTCATCTTCGGGCAATTCGATTGTCATTTTGATGCTCCAGGATTCGTTGGGTGCTTTGAACCTTTGGTTGGCTTGGGGTTGTTTGCAGCTTGGTCTGGACTGGCCAAGGTCGGCTCTTGGCCAGTTGCTTGCTTTATGGCTTTACCGCAAGGCTCTCGGGATCACATCGGGCTTTGGACTTGCTTGAACCTGAGGCGCCAGGAATGCAACAGTGGCTCCGTGTAGCCATTGGGCTGGTAAAGTCCCTTGAAAACCAGGTCGCATGCGGCTTTGAATGCCATGGATGTCTCGAAGTTGCCATACATGGGCAGGTAATTGGGGTCTTTGGCATTCTGCGCATCGACAACCTTGGACATCCGCTCAAAAGTCTTCCTTACCATTTCGGCGCTGACAACGCCGTGGTGCAACCAGTTCGCAACATGCTGGCTTGAAATCCTCAGCGTGGCCCGATCTTCCATAAGCCCTACGTTATGGATGTCCGGCACCTTGGAGCAGCCAATTCCCTGGTCGATCCAGCGCACGACATAGCCGAGGATGCCCTGAATGTTGTTGTCCAACTCCTGCTGCTTCTCTTCTTCATTCCAGTTGGCATGGGCGGCGACCGGAACCGTCAGCAGGTCAGTCAGCAAGGACTCGCGCTCGGACTTGAGGTCAACCTTTTCAAGTTCCTCCTGGATCTTTGCGACATCGACTTCGTGGTAGTGCAAGGCATGCAGGGTTGCTGCCGTCGGACTTGGAACCCAGGCGGTATTGGCACCAGCCTTGGGATGGGCAATTTTTTGCTCGAGCATTGCAGCCATCAGGTCAGGCATGGCCCACATGCCTTTGCCGATCTGTGCTTTGCCACGTAGGCCGCACGCCAGACCCACCAGTACGTTGTTGCGCTCATAGGCTGCGATCCAAGTCGAGCTCTTCATCTCGCCTTTGCGGATCATGGGGCCTGCCATCATGGATGTGTGGATTTCGTCACCAGTGCGGTCAAGGAATCCTGTGTTGATAAAGGCCACCCGGCTCGAGGCAGCTGCAATGCAGGCCTTGAGGTTGACACTGGTGCGCCTTTCCTCGTCCATGATGCCGAGCTTGACGGTGTCCTTGGGCAAGCCCAGCATTTTCTCGACCCGCGTAAAAAGCTCGTTCGCAAAAGCGACTTCCTCTGGTCCGTGCATCTTGGGCTTCACAATATAGATGCTGCCGCTGCGGCTGTTGCGAATCGGCGAACCATCAGGTGTCCTGCCGCCGCCCTTGAGGTCGTGGATGGCTATGGCCGTCGTGACGACGGCATCCAGGATACCCTCGGGAATTTCGTGCCATTGGCCTTGCTTGTCCTGATAATGGACAGCCGGGTTGGTCATCAGGTGTCCCACGTTACGCAGGAACATGAGTGAGCGCCCATGCAAGGAAATCTGCCAGCCTTCAGGAGACTTGTAGGTTCTGTCCGGATTCAGCGAGCGGGTGATGGTCTTGCCATCTTTTTCGAATTGTTCGGTCAGCTTGCCCTGGATGATGCCAAGCCAGTTGCGATACCCTTGAACCTTGTCATCGGCATCGACTGCAGCCACGGAGTCTTCCAGGTCGAGAATGGTGGTCACGGCAGATTCCAGGATCACATCATTGATGCCAGCCGGGTCGTTGCTGCCGATCGAACCTTCACGGTCGATCCTGATATCGATATGCAGGCCATGGTGGATCAGCAGGATGCTGGTCGGATGTTCTGGCTCGCCTTGGTAGCCGACAAACTGTTCGGGATGAGCCAGTCCAACCGGCTCCGAACGATCAAAGAGGGTGACCTGGAGCTTGCCATTGACGACCGCATAAAGCTGTGCCTGGGCATGCGAGCCTTCCTGTAGCGGGGCATACTGGTCAAGGATGCGTCTGACAAAACCAATGACCCTGGCGCCTCGGGTCGGGTTGTATCCACTGCTGCGCTCGGCACCGTCGCTTTCCGAAATGGCATCCGTGCCATAGAGGGCATCGTACAGGGATCCCCACCTTGCGTTAACGGCATTGAGCGCGTAGCGCGCATTGAGTAATGGCACGACCAACTGCGGCCCGGCTTGATGGGAAACCTCGGTATCTACATTATGGGTCGTGATCTTGAAGTCTGCAGGCTCTGGCACCAGATAGCCGATGGACTGCAGGAATGCACGGTATCCGTCCTTGTCCTGGATCGGGCCTGGATGCTCGATGTGCCACTGGTCAATCATGGCTTGCAACTCATCGCGGCGCTTGAGCAACTGCTGGTTTTTGGGAGCCAGGTCTGCCACCAAAGCATCGAATCCGACCCAGAAGTCGTGGGAAGAAATGCCTGTACCCGGAAGAACTTCCTGATCGATGAATTGCTTGAGTTGCGGTGCAACTTTGAGGTGGTGGACAAGGATCGGCACGGTCATGGCTAATGGCTCCTACATTTATCTGTAGTAACTGGTTTACGTCTTCAGTAGTACCTTGTTTCTTGCGTTGAGACAAGCTTAACCGTATTGCGTGGTGTAGTGCAGGGGGGCAAGGATTGCCACAATGACAAACGAGCCTAACGGCTGGAGGCGGTTGTCTTGGACTTGCGTGCGTAGTCACACCAGCTGGCAATCATGCATTGCCCGCATTTGGGTTTGCGGGCAGTACAGATGTAGCGCCCGTGCAGGATGAGCCAGTGATGGGCATTGAGTCTGAAGCGGGGAGGGACGTGGCGCTCAAGTGCTTTTTCGACTTCCAGTACGGTCTTGCCAGGTGCTATGCCGGTCCTGTTCGAAACTCGGAATATGTGTGTGTCGACCGCTATCGTGGGCTGTCCGAACGCTGTATTGAGCACGACGTTGGCGGTTTTTCTACCAACGCCGGGCAATGCCTCAAGCGCCTCGCGAGTGTCAGGTACTTTGCCGTTGTATTTTTCAAGCAGGATGCGACAGGTTTCGATGACATTCTTGGCCTTTGTCTTGAACAGGCCAATGGTACGGATGTAAGGGATCAGGCCCTCCACACCCAGGGCAAACATCTTTTCAGGAGTGCCATGTTCCCGGAACAGATCCTTGGTCGCCAGGTTGACGGAACGGTCTGTGGCCTGAGCAGACAATATGACAGCGATGAGCAGTTGGAAAGTTGTTTCGTACTCGAGCTCGGTAGTCGGGTTGGGATTGGCTTGCTCGAACGTTTCAAAGATTTTCTGCCGGAATTCCTTGTTCATCGTTCTGCGCGAGAGACCCCGACATTTATGCCGGGGAGGGATAGCGCGGCACGCCAAGCGTGCCCCCCTTCCTCTCGCATCCTCCGTTTGGTTGGCTATCTTTACATTGATCAAGT
>Ga0182743_1000276_pt1 | contig 73778 bp, 79 predicted proteins | sample eDN3rd30CKraftOP_FD_128522 | JGI IMG/M metagenome (GOLD analysis project Ga0182743, IMG submission 128522) | Enriched Organic Plus compost microbial communities from Emeryville, California, USA - eDNA 3rd pass 30_C Kraft OP (version 2) (version 2) ... | reverse complement strand
TTCGATGCGGATCTGCGTCTTGCCGCCGCCGGCAGTAGTGATGACGATCCGGGACGCGCCGGCATCGATGGCGTTCTCGACCAGTTCCTTGACCACGCTCGCCGGCCGCTCGACGACTTCGCCGGCGGCAATGCGATTGATGAGGTCTTCGGGAAGCTGGCGGATAGACAAGAGGTGATTCTCCTTTGCCGCCAGCATAGGGGATGCGGGGGAGGGTGTTGACCCGGAAATGGCGGGGGTGGGGTTGGTGCCGTACCCCCACCCTTGTTCCCTCCCCACAAGGGGGAGGGAGACCTGCTGGCTGGATCGTTGCCCCAACGCCTCCCTCCCCCTTGAGGGGAGGGATTGAGGGTGGGGGCCCGAACGTCTCCGCCTTCACCCTCACCCCCAAACCTGCTACCAACCGCCCATGAACGCTCCCCAATCCCCGATGGATCTTGCGCTGGCACTTGCCGAGGAGGCTGCTGCCAATGGTGAAGCGCCGATCGGGGCGGTGGTGGTGGAGAACGGCAAGATCCTCGCGGCCGAGCGGAACCGGATGCAGGCGCTCGGGGATCCGACGGCGCATGCGGAGATGCTGGCGATCAGGAAGGCGCTGGAGGTTCGCGGAACCGGGCGGCTCGATGGGTGCGATCTCTATGTGACGCTCGAGCCCTGCGCGATGTGCGCGGGCGCCATCGCGCATGTGCGGTTGCGGCGGCTCTATTACGGGGCGGACGATCCCAAGGCCGGGGCGGTGGACAATGGGGTCCACCTCTTCGCCCAGCCCACCTGCCACCATGCGCCCGAGGTTATCGCCGGTGTAGGCGAACGGCGGTCCCGGAGCCTGCTGAAAGACTTCTTTGCTGGGCTAAGGTGAAGGCCTCGATGCGGGCATCGACCTGGCGCTTGAAGCGGTCCTTGTCGGCATCGACATGGGCGATGATCTCGCGCACGCGCCAGAATTCGTGGGCGCCGAACAGCGACAGGTGCGGGCGCACGTAGATATCGGGCGGATAGGCCGCCATGACGTTGGCGATGAGCGCATGCATCATGATCTGCGCCGAGCCGAACCACACATCGAGCGGCCTGTAGTTGAGAGGCTGCTGCTCGGCCGGATCGCCATTGACGTCGATGCCGATGAGAATGTCGGTGTCGGCCGCAGCCTGGTCGAGTGGCAGCGGATTGACCACGCTTCCGTCGACCAGCACGTGGTTGGCATAGCGCACCGGCCGGAAGAGCGTCGGGATGGCGATCGAGGCGGCGATGGCCGGGCGCAGGGGGCCGGAGTTGAAGACCACCTGGTGCCAGGACTGGAAGTCGGTGGCGACGGTGAAGAGCGGGGTGGCGAGTTCGGAAAATTCGCTCGGGAAATAGGGCGGCACGAAACTGTCGACCACCTTGTCGGCATCGAGCTGGAGCGGGATGCCGTTGTGGAGGATGCCCCGGATGCGCGGCACGTGCGTGGACCACAGCCGCCCCATGATGGTGCGGGTATTCCCCAGCACGCCATAGGAATGCTCGCGCAACTCGCGCCCGGTCATGCCCGCCGCCCAGCCGGCGCCGATGAGGGCGCCGATGGAGGTGCCCGCGATGACGGAGGGGCGCAGGCCCATCTCGTCGAGCGCTTCGATGTAGGGAATATGCGTCAGCCCGCGGGCGGAACCGCCGCCGAGAGCCACGCCGATACGAGGTCCTGCCGAGCCAGACACTTTCGCACTGGGCTCCTTGCCCGTGCGCCGTAGGGCTGCGGCCAGCTTGCGCCCCCGCTCCACGAGCGGGAGGGGTGGCCGATCCTGGGCGCCCGGAAAGGGTAGGCCTTCAAGGTTGACGATTGGTTCAGGCGCGAGTCCGGGCGATTGCGCGCCATCCGATGTCGCGCCTCGCAAAGCCGTCCGGCCAATCAATTGCATCAACCGCTCGGTAAGCACGGTCCTGCGCCTCCTCGACGGAGGAACCTAGCGCCGTGACATTGAGCACACGTCCCCCATTGGAGAGTAAACGCTCGCCATCCCGGCGAGTTCCTGCATGGAACACCCGAATGTCGGCGGAGTCGAGGCTCTCCGCCCCCCGTATTTCGGTGCCCTTCTGGTAACTTCCGGGGTAGCCCCGGCTCGCCAGAACGACGGTGAGGGCGGTGCGCGGATCCCACTCGGCGGTATGCCCGGCGAGCTGGCCGGTGGCGGTGGCGAGGAGCAGGTCGAGAAGATCGGACTTGAGGCGCATCATCAGCACCTGCGTCTCGGGATCGCCGAAACGGGCATTGTATTCGATGAGCTTGGGGCCGGCCCTGGTGAGCATGAGCCCGGCAAAGAGCACGCCCTGGTAAGGGGTGCCGCGCGCGGCCATGCCGGAAATGGTCGGGGCGATGATTTCGGTGAGCGTGCGCTCCATGAGTTCGGGCGTCATGACCGGGGCGGGCGAATAGGCGCCCATGCCGCCGGTATTGGGGCCCTTGTCACCATCGAAGGCGCGCTTGTGATCCTGGGCCGTGGCAAGCGGAAGGGAGTTGACGCCATCGCAGAGGACGAAGACCGAGACTTCCTCGCCTTCGAGGAATTCCTCGATCACGACTTCGGCGCCGGATGCACCGAAGGCGCCGGCAAAGCAGTCGCGGATGGCGGCCTCTGCTTCCTCGAGCGTCATGGCGACAGTGACGCCCTTTCCCAGCGCCAGGCCATCGGCCTTGATGACGATGGGGGCGCCCTGATCGCGGACATAGGCGAGGGCCGGGGCTTCGGCGTCGAATTTCGCATAGGCGGCGGTGGGGATGCCCATCTCGTCGCAGAGCGCCTTGGTGAAGCTCTTCGAGCCTTCGAGCTGGGCCGCCTCCCTGGAGGGGCCGAAGCAGGGGATGCCGATGGCGCGGACGTCGTCGCCTAGCCCCGCCACAACCTGGGCGTCGGGGCCGATGACCACGAAGTCGATCTTCTGAGACGTTACGAAAGCAAGGACGGCGGCGTGGTCGCTGGGATCGAGCGCGACGTTCTCGGCAACTTTCGCGGTGCCGGCATTGCCGGGCGCAACGAAAAGCTTGGTGAGCCTGGGGGACTTGGCCAAGGCCCAGGCCAGGGCATGCTCGCGCCCGCCGGAACCGATGAGAAGTACGCGCATATGGGGCTCCCCGATTTTGGCCAGCCTCCCGGCGGGAAGTGCCGAAGGGGCTGGGGCTCGATCTGGGCCGCCCGATAACATGCCCGGTCCGCCTTCGCCACCCTTGACGGACTCGGCGTCATCGCGCACCTCTCGGGGATGCCCGAACAACTCACCAACGCCGCCGAATACACCGTCTCCGAGATTGCCCAGGCCGTCCGCCGCACCGTCGAGGAAAACTTCGACTATGTACGGGTGCGTGGCGAGATCTCGGGCTATCGCGGCCAGCATTCTTCGGGCCATGCCTATTTCACGCTCAAGGATGCCGACGCCTCGATCGACGCGGTGGTCTGGCGCGGCAGTTTCGCCCGCCTGGCCTTCAAGCCCGAAGAGGGGCTGGAGATCATCGCCTCGGGGCGCCTGACCACCTTCCCGCGTTCGTCCAAGTACCAGATCGTCATCGAGAACATCGAGCCCGCTGGCGCGGGGGCGCTGATGGCGCTGGTCGAGGAGCGGCGCAAGAAGCTGGCGGCCGAAGGCCTTTTCGCCAAGGAACGCAAGCGCCCGCTCCCCTACCTGCCGCGCGTCATCGGCGTGGTGACCTCCCCCACGGGCGCGGTGATCCGCGATATCCTCCATCGCCTCGAAGACCGGTTCCCCACCCACGTCGTGGTCTGGCCGGTGCGCGTGCAGGGCGATACCTGCGCGCCAGAGGTTGCGGCGGCCATCGCCGGGTTCAACGCCCTGCCAGAGGACGGACCTATCGCGCGCCCGGACCTGCTGATCGTGGCCCGTGGCGGTGGTTCGATCGAAGACCTCTGGGGGTTCAACGAAGAGGTGGTGGTGCGCGCCGTCGCTGCGAGCCGCATCCCCATCATCTCGGCGGTGGGCCACGAGACGGACACCACGCTCATCGACTATGCCGCCGACATGCGCGCGCCGACCCCTACCGCGGCGGCCGAGGCGGCGGTGCCGGTGCGCTCCGAGCTCATCGCCTATGTCGATGACCAGGGCGCGCGCCAGCGCATGGCGGCGCGGCGCATTCTCTCGAATTATCGCGACCGGTTGCGCGCCGCCGCTGCCGGCCTGCCGCGACCGGCCGACCTCATCGCCACCGCCCAGCAGCGGCTCGACCACGCCTCATCGAACCTCCTGGCCGCCCTGCGGCACGCCAAGCAGGTCAAGGAAATCCAGCTCGCGCGGGTGACTTCGCGCCTCTCGCTCTCGACGCTCGAGGCAACCGTGCATCGCGCGCGCCTGCGCTTCGATCCGGTGGCGGCGCGGGCGGAGCCCGCTTTCAGGCGCATGGTCTCGGACCGGCGCCTGCGCGTCGACAATCTGGGCAAGCTGCTGCTCACCCTCGGCTACAAGTCGGTGCTGGCGCGCGGCTATGCCATCGTCAAGGATGCCGAAGGAGAGCTGGTGCGCGGCAAGCAGTTCCTGGCGGAAGGGGATGCGCTGCGCATCGAGTTCGCCGATGGCGAGGTGCCTGCCGTGGTGGGCGAAGGCGGCAACCCGCCCCGGCCTTTACCTTCCGTTAAGCCAAAGAAGCCGCGGTCCTCGCAAGAGCGTGATGATGAACAGCCCGACCTCTTTTGACTGCCACATTTCCCCTCTATATGAGGAGGACTACAGTCAGCATTTGGCCGGACGCGCGGGGGCGAGGACGCCATGAATATCTTCGACAAGGGGTTCACCCCTTCGGAAGCACAGATCCGCTACATGGATGGCGATTTCGTCGTCCTCAAGCCCGGCAGCTTCGTGCGCTGCGCCATTACCGGCAAAGCCATCCCGATCGATGAACTGAGCTATTGGAGCGTGGACCGGCAGGAGCCCTATGCCGATGCCACGGCCGCCTACCAAGCCTACCAGCGTTTCGGCCTGAACGGCTGAGCGCCGCGGTGACGGAAGGGTCCGGCCCGCGCCGCCTGCTTTTCGTTTCCACCAGCGCCGGGGAAGATTCGGTTGCCGCCGAGATCATCCGCCGGCTGCCGCCCGGCTTCATCGTCGAGGCCTATCCGGCGATCGGCGAGGGCACGGCCTATCACGGGCTCTGCGCCATAGTGGGCCCGCGCGCGCTGCCGCCACGCTGGCGCCGCGCCCGCTTTTCGGTTCCCCATGATTTCGGCCTGGGCAATGCCCGCGCCTTCTGGCCGGGCGTGCAGTTCCTGCGCCGCGTGCGCAAGAGCTACGACCGCGTGATCGTGGTGGGCGACATCGCCGCGCTGGCCGGGTGCTGGGCGGCGGGTATTGGCGACGTCGTGTTCCTCGACCTGCACCGGACCGGCCACGGACGGCCCTATACGGCCCTGGAGCGGCAATTGATCGGGCGCACCGCCGCGCTCGTCTTCTGCCGTCACGAGGACCTGGCCGCCGCGCTGCGCGCCGATGGCCGCGATGCCCGCTCGGTCGGCAACGTGCTGATGGATTGCGTGCCCCATGGCGACTACGACGCGATGAGCCGGCGAACCCGCCCGACCGCGGTGACGCTCCTGCCGGGCAGCCGGGCGGGCAACAGCGAGAGCTTTGCGCTCCAGATCAACGCCCTGCGGGCACTACCTCCCGAGGACCGCCCCGACATCTTCCTCGCCGTCGCCGGCTCGGTTTCGATCGACGACCTGGCGCGCGCCGCCAAGCTCCACCGCTCCGGTCTGCTGACCGGCCAGTCGGCCGACCTCTCGACCCTGCGCGACGAGCAACTGACCGTGCACATGGCCCATGGCTCGGCGCTGGGCAACCTGATCGAGGCATCCGACATCGTGCTCTCGCAGGCCGATACGGCCACGGTCCAGGCGGTCGGGCTGGGCCGGCCGGTGATCAGTTTCCGCACCTTCCGCGACCGCGGGGCGCGCTATCGCGACGAGCAGGGGCTCTATGGCATCGCGCGCATCGTGACCCTGCCGGATGTACAGAGCGTCTCCCAGGCGCTGCGCGTGCTGTTGGTCAATGCGGACGAGCGCGCCCGCATCGGCGCGCTCGGCGCCGAACGGGTCGGGGGCGCCGGCGCCATCCAGGATGTGGTCGACGCCATTGTCGGCTGAGCTTGCCAAGCCGGTCGCGGGCGGCCTAAGTGCGCCCATGAGCGCACGCTTTCTCTTTATCGCCAATGGCAATGGCGAGGATTCCATCGCTGCCGAGATCATCTCGCGCCTGCCCGAGGGCGTGAGCGCGGATGCCTACCCGGTGGTGGGAGCGGGCGGCGCCTATGAGGGGATCGCGCCCATCGTTGGGCCGCGCTTTGAAATCCCCAGCCAGGGGTGGCGTCACACCAAGGGCTCGGTAGCGCGCGATGTGCGGGGCGGGATGCTCTCGAGCATCGGGCCGGCGCTTTCCTTCCTGCGTTCGGCGCGAGGGCGCTACGACAAGGTCGTGGTGGTCGGCGACAACGTCGGCCCGATCCTCTGCCTGCTTGCGGGGTTGAAGATCGACGTCTATCTCGACGTCTTCAAATCCGGCTTCGCCCATACCTATTCGGCGCCCGAGCGCTGGCTGATCCGGCGGACGACGAGGACGGTCTTCACCCGCGACGCCATGCTGGCCGAGACGCTGGCCAGGGCGGGCGTCGATGCCCGCGCCGCCGGCAACGTCATGCTCGATACCACCACCTACGGCCAGTACGACGCCGCCGCCCGGCGCCGGCGACCGCTCGCGGTGACGCTCCTGCCCGGCAGCCGGGCGACGACCGGCGAGAGCCTGGCGCTGCAGGTGGAAGCCTTGAGGCTCCTGCCCGAGGCGGAGCGGCCGGATGCCTTCGTGGCGGTAGCCGGCGGGATTGCCCCGGACGAGCTGGCAACGGCGACCGGCCTGCGCTGGGAGCGGCCCAATTCCGGCGAAGCGGCCGACCTGGGGCGGCTCGTGGGCGAAGACCTGGTGCTCAACCTTGCGACCGGGGTGACGGGCAACCTCATCGAGGCGGCAGACGTCGTGCTCTCGCAAGCCGGCACGGCCACCCAGCAGGCGCTGGGCCTGGGACGGCCGGTGATTACCTTCGATCGTGCCGACAACCGGCGCAAGCGCATGGCCGACGAACAGGCGCTGATGGGCGAGGCGCGACGGCTCGTGCCCCAGGATGCCCATGCGCTGGCGCAGGCCACCGCGCGCCTCCTCGCCGATCGCGACGAGCGGGCGCGACTGGGCGAGATCGGCGCCGAGCGCCTCGGCCCCTTCGGGGCGGCCGCAAGGATCGTCGAGCGGTTGCTGGAATAGCGGCCGGGAAGCCGCTTACGCCTTGGTGGCTTCCGGATCGAGCAGGCGATGCAGATGCACGATGAAGTAGCGCATCTCGGCATTGTCCACGGTCTGCTGCGCCTTCTGCTTCCACACGTCGTAGGCCGCCGCGTAGTTCGGGTAGACCCCGACGATATCGACGGCCTTGAGGTCCTTGAAGGTGACCGAATCGATATCGGACAACTCGCCCCCGATGACGAGGTGCAGGAGTTGCTTGTTCTCTTCGCTCATGGTGTCCGTCTCTCCAGATCGGCGGTGATTTCGGTTTCGGCCGGGCAACCGTAGACCCGGCGCAGGGCCTGATGCACGACCGCTTTTAGCGATTCGTCGCTGAGCGCGGCAAGCGCACCGTGGCGCACATCGGCGGTGTTGAAGAGCGGCTTGCCCGAGCACACATCCTCAAAGCCGATGCCGGCTTCGGCCAGGATGACGGCCGCCCCTGCAATGTCCCAGTCCTGCGAGCCGCGGCGTGCCACCACGGCGTCGAGCTTGCCCGTCGCCACCTGCACGAGCCGGTAGGCGAGGGAGGGGAAATAGGGCCCGCGGGTATAGTGCAGCCCGGCCTCCTGCAGTTCCTGGTGCACGGCTCCGGGCGCCGGAATGACCGCCGAGCGCCCCGGCTGCACGAGGCGCACGATGGGCTTGCCGTTGAGCCGCGCGCCGCCGCCGATCGAGGCGTCGTAGAGCTCGTCGCGCGCCGGCGCATAGACGACCCCGGCAATGGCGACCCCGTCCTCGACCACCGCCACGCTCACCGTCCAGCTGTCGTCGCCGCGAATGAAGCCGCGCGTGCCGTCGATGGGATCGACCACGAAGACGCGGCGGTGATTGAGCCGGGCCAGATCATCGACGCTCTCTTCGCTCAGCCAGCCATAGCCGGGACGCGCCGCGAGCAGGGAGGCGTGCAGGAACTTGTCCAGCACGATGTCGGCCTCGCTCACCGGCGAGGCGTTTTCCTTGGTCCAGGTCTTTAGGTTTCGCCGAAAGTAGCCCGAGGCGATGATGCCCGCCCCGACAGCGGTCGAGCGCAAGAGTTCGAGATCCTGCTCGGGGCTGGTGGCTTGCGCTTCTGGCATACGACTTTCGTAAGGCTTTTCTGCCGCCCTTCTAGGCTTGCGGCGTGTAATGAGCAAGGCCGCCATCGCACATGGCGGCCCTGCGATTGTCGCCGGACGTGCCCGAAGCGCCAAGTATTGACGGTAAGGTGAACTACGCGCTACAAAATCCTGACCGATGTTGTGGGCGGGACAACTATGGTCGTGCAGTCTCCTGTTATATTTTCGACGCAAAATCTTAGTAAAAGCGATCAATTCGACGCTTACCGAGAGTTTATGGCGCCGGTGATCGACGTCGCCGCGGTCGGCGACCCCGAGATTTCCTTTCAAACCCAGCATACGGTCTGGAACATGGGCGCCACGGTGCTCACCCGCGCCGTACTGCCGCCAATGCCACGCCGGTTCAGCCATCTGCGCAAGGATCCGCTGGACCACTGGTGCCTGGTGCTGTGCGAGACCGGCGAGCCGCAGGCGCGGGGCGAGAGCGACCCGGTGCGGCTGACCGGCCGGCAGATGGGCATCCGTTCGCTCGGTCGGCCGTTCGAGACCACCGTTACCGACCGGACTGTGCTCTCCCTCTATATTCCGCGCGACCTCTTCCCCTCGGCGGCGGGCGTGCTCGATGCGGCCGATGGCCAGATGCTGGGGGGCGTGCTCACCGATTTGCTGGCCGATTATCTTGCCGCTCTCGAGCGGCGCCTGCCGCTGATCGGCATCGAGGAGACGGCCCGCATCGCCGAAGCCACCGGCAACATCATCGCCGCCTGCCTCGCCCCCACCGCCGACCGGCTCGACGCCGCGCGCCCGGCGGCCAACTGGACGCTGGTCGAGCGGGCGCGCCGCGCCATCCAGCAGAACCTGGCCACCCCCGAGTTCACCCCCGAAGAACTCTGCCGCAAGATCGGCACCTCGCGCTCCAAGCTCTACCGGCTGTTCGAACCTTTCGGCGGGGTGGCCCACTACATGCAGCGCCAGCGCCTGCGCGAGGCCCGCTCGATGCTCAGCCGCTCCGACGAAGCCCTGTCGGTCAGCCGGATCGGGGAAATGGTGGGCTTTGCCGACCTTTCCAGCTTCAGCCGGGCCTTCAGGCGCGAATTCGGTGCGAGCCCGAGCGATATGCGCGGGATCCCGGTGATGTCGGCCATGCCGCTCGAGCCCCGCCCATCCATTGCCGATTCCGGCCTGCTCGGCAGCGCGTTGCGTTCGCTGCACGGCTGAGCGTTTCCGCTCACAAGTGCGAGATCGGTTGATCTGACACGCCGTTCCACTCGTATCTTCCTCAACGAAACAGGGAGAGTGAGATGAAACGAGCTTTTGCGTTGCTGGCGATGCTGACCGTGCTGATCGGGGCCGGCCCGGCCGCTGCCTTCGAGATTCGCCCCTTCGACCAGGCCACCGTTGCCAAGCTGGTGGCGACCGGCAAGCCGGTGGTGGTGCACGTCTACGCGCCGTGGTGCCTGCAATGCCGGGCCCAGGAGGCGATCCTCAATCGCCTCTCGGCCACCGGCCAATATGACGATATCGCCTTCTTCAGGGTCGACTACGACCACCAGAAGGACGTGGTGGCCCAGTTCAACGTGCCGCGTTCCACGCTCATCGCCTATCGCGGCGACAAGGAAGTGACGCGCCAGTCCTGGGGCACGAGCCAGGCCTGGGTGACCAACATCCTCGACGCCGTGCACTGAGCGATGATCGGCTTGGTACTGGCGTTTCTCGCGGGCATCCTGACTATTCTGAACCCCTGCGTGCTGCCGCTCGTGCCGATCGTCGTGGTCGGCGCGGCTTCGCGCGACGTGCGCGCCCCCTTCGCGCTGGCGCTGGGCCTGGCGCTCACGTTCGGCGTGGTGGGCGGGTTCGTGGCGGCGGCGGGCGTTGAACTCGGGGACGATCCGGTGCTGCGGACCATCTCTGCACTGGCGCTGATCGGGGTGGGCGCGGCGATGGTTTCGCCCTGGGTCGCCCAATTCTCCGAACGCGCCCTGGCGCCCGTCGCCACCGCTGGGGGCCGGTGGTCCAATGCGCTGCCCGGCAACACGCTGCTCTCCCATGCCGCGCTCGGAGCGCTGCTGGCGGTCGTCTGGGGGCCGTGCATCGGTCCCACCATCGGCGCGGCGCTGCTGCTGGCGGCCCAGCCGGGATCACTGCCGCTCGCCATGCTGACCATGTCCGTCTTCGCCTTCGGAGCGGCCACCTCCCTCCTCGTCGTCGGCTTCGGCATGTCCAAGTTGACCCGCGAAACGCGCCTGGCGACGCGGCAGGCCGCGCATGTGGCCCGCCTCGCCTTCGGGGTCCTCACGATCCTTGTGGGCCTTGCCGTATTGACGGGCGTGGACCGGCAGATCGAAGCGGCGCTGGTGGCGGCGATGCCCGATTGGCTGGTGCTGTTCGCGACCCAGCTCTAGGGGGCTCAGTCGTCGACGGAAGCCCCCAGAAGCTTGGGCGTGACGAACCGCTCGAGCCTGCCCGATGCCGGCAGGATATCGGGCCAGGCCTCCTGCTCGAAGTCGATGACGGCGAGGGCCGCCGTTGGGAAATGCGCGCCGAGCGCCGTCCGGTCCTCGATGCCGCCCGAGCCTACGAGCCGGATCGCCAGTTCCTGCAATCCCGGCTGGTGCCCGATCAGCATGAGGGACGGCACGGAAGGCGGGGTCTCGCCGATAACCTTGAGCAGCAGCCCGAAGGGCGCCAGGTAGAGCCGGCTGTCCTCGCGCATAGCGGGGAGGTCGTCGCCCATGGCCTCGCTGGCGCGTTCCCAGGTTTCGCGCGTGCGCCGGGCCGGCGAGACCAGCACGAGCCCCGGCACCAGGCCGGCCTCGGCCATGAACCGCCCCATCTGCGGCGCCGCCTTGCGCCCGCGTTCAGAGAGCGGGCGGTCGCGGTCGTCCACGTCCCTGGGCCAGTCGGACTTTGCGTGGCGGAACAGCATGAGCCTGAGCATTTGCGACCCTTCTCGCGTTGGCACAGGCTCTATCAACCACGCAGCGGCCCTCGCCGCTAGCGGCTGGGTATGTTTGCCGGTCGCAGCGCCCGCTTCTGGGCCGCGATGCGGAACGGCGCGTTGGGAGCGCCATACCCGCCATAGCCGCCCGAGCGCTGCAGGATTTCAAAGAAGAAACCCTCACCCATGTTGCGGCTGTAGAACTGGAAGAACTCCCCGCCGCCCGCATCGCGGTCATAAAGGATGTTGTGCGCGCGCAGTCTGGCGACGAACGCTTCGTCGAGCCCGAAACGGGCCGCGACATCGTCGTAATAATTGGGCGAGATCTCGAGCACCGGAAAGCCGCGCCCAGCCATGGCCGCCGCGGTGGCGAAGATATCATCGCTCGCCAGCGCCAGGTGCTGCACGCTCGACCCGAAGGTGTTGGCGATGAAATGCCCCGCCAGGGTGCGGCTGTTCTCGGCGCCGTTGAGCGTGAGGCGCAAGGTGCCACCCGCGTTCTCGATGACCTGGCTGCGCACGAGCCCGGCCGGATCGAGGACATCGACCATCGGGCTCTTCTCCACCGCGAAGATCGAGCGGTAGAAGAGCAGCCAGGTCAGCATCTCTTCGTAGGCCATGGTCTGGGCGATATGATCGAAGCGGTCGAGGCCGCAACCGTCCGCCGGCTCGGAGGGAACGGGATCAAACTCGATATCCCAGACGCGTGCCAGATCGCTCGTGCGATCGAGGAAGTAGATAACCCCGCCGCCGACGCCGCGAATGGCGGGAATGGATAGCTCGCCATCACCCACCGGCTGCTCGAATATCTGCGCGCCAAGTCCCTTGGCGCGCGCCACTGCCGCTGCCGCATCGGCTACGCGCAGACCGATGGCATAGGCCGAGGTGCCGTGGGTTATGTAGGTCGAGTGTGCCAGACCCTCGCGCTCGGTATTGATTACGAGGTTTATCTCGCCCTGCGTGTAGCGCGTCACCGCCTTGGTGCGGTGCTGACCGGCCCGGCGAAAGCCCATCTGGGTAAAAAGCGCGGCGAGCGCCTCGGCTTCCGCTTCGTCGGCGGTGAACTCGACGAACGCGATGCCCTCCACCTCCTGGCGCGCGGGCATCGGGGGTGCGGTGAGCTTGATGTCCGGCTCCAGCTTGGCGACCTGGTCCATGAGATAGACCAGCGAGCGGTGGCCATCGACCGAAATGGTGCGCGGCGAGCCGCCGCGAAACTGATCGTTGAAGATCTCGAGAGAGAGGGGACCGGCATAGCCGGTCGCGGCGACGGCGCGCATGAAATCGACCACCGGCAGGTCGCCTTCGCCCGGCATGTTGCGGAAATGGCGGCTCCAGTAGAGCAAGTCCATGTCGATGAGCGGAGCGTCGGCAAGCTGGACGATGAAGATCCTGTCGCCCGGAATGGCGCGGATGCTGTCCGGATCGATGCGGCGCGAAAGCGTGTGGAAGCTATCCAGGATCACCCCGATATTGGGATGGTCAGCCCGCCGCACGATTTCCCAGGCGTCACGATGATCGTTGACGTGGCGCCCCCAGGCCAGCGCCTCGTAACCGACGCGAATTCCGTGGGCCTCGGCGAGCCGCCCCAGTTCGTGCAGGTCCCCCGCCGCCCGGTCGATGCCGCCCAGCGCCTGGGGCGACACGTTCGAGCAGACCAGCATCAGGTCCGTGCCCAACTCGCCCATCAGCTCGAACTTGCGGCGCGCCCGCTCGAAGGCCTGGCTGCGCTGCGGCTCGGGCAGGCCTTCGAAGTCGCGGAACGGCTGGAAGAGCGTGATCTCCAGGCCATAGTCCTTGACCATCGCCCCCACCTCGCGCGGCGAGCCGCCGAAGGTCAGGAAGTCGTTCTCGAAAATCTCGACGCCATCGAACCCCGCCGCCGCAATGGCCTGGAGCTTTTCGGCAAGGTCGCCGCTGATGGACACTGTCGCGATCGAAGTCTTCATCGCTCCCTCCCTATGCCGAATTGGACGGACTAGTTAGTACATTGATAGGGCGTTCCGCGGCTTCCGGTCAAGGGAAGGCGCCGAAGGGCGCGCTGGAGGAGAGGCGGAGGGGCGGGCCTCGAGCCGGCGAGGTCCGCCGCGTCAGTCGGCGGGCAGGTGCTCGGGCCTGACCACGTAGCGCAGGACCATGTCCACCGAATTGGCGCGCAGCGAATCCTGAGCCTGCGGCGTGCCGATATCGCGCCCGAAGATCTTGGAGAAGGTGGCCCGGTTCGAGACGTTGAAGAAGCACAGGGCACTGATCTGCCAGTGCAGCTCGATCGGATCGAGGTTCTCGCGGAAGAGCCCTGCCTCCACCCCGCGCGCATAGAGCGATTCGATGGTGCCGATGGCCGTCACGTTGAGGTCGCGGATGACTTCGGACTTTTCCAGATACTGGGCGTGATGGATGTTCTCGATCATCACCATGCGGATGAAATCCTCATGCTTGTGGTGGTGATCGAAGGTGAATTCGACGATGCGCCGCAAGGCCGCGATGGGGTCGAGTCCGCCGATGTCGAGCTTGCTCTCACCCTCGCGCACCAGGCGATAGGCGTTCTCCAGCGCACTGAGGTAGAGGCCTTCCTTGTCGCCGAAATAGTAGTAGATCATGCGCTTGCTCGAACGGGTGCGCGCCGCGATTTCGTCGATGCGGGCGCCGGCCAGTCCGTTGAGCGCAAACTCCTCCGAAGCGATCTCGATGATGTTCTGCCGGGTGCCTTCCGGGTCCTGGGAGCGCACGCCGGCGCGTTCCACCTGTTCCGCGGACTTCTTCACCTTCGCTACCGGCATTGAAATGCTCCTGCACACTCCCACGAGGGGAGATTGACTAAACTAACCAGTTCGTACACTTTGGCGCACGCTTGGCGCCATTATCGGTGGCGCGGGCGGAATGACAAGAACTATGCCACGCAAGATCCAGTCCTGCCTGGTGAAACGGGAACCCAGACCGGTGACGGATACGTTCGAAGCTGCGGTGGCGCGCCTGCGCGAGACGATATCGCGGCGCTGCGCCGGTAACGCCCGCACGGTGCTGATCGGCCTGATCGGCCGCGGCATCCAGTCCTCGCGCACCCCGGCGATGCACGAGCGCGAGGGGGGCCGGATCGGCCTCAACTATGTGTATCTGCTGATCGACTTCGACGCGCTGGGGCTGGCCGATGCGGACCTGCCGCGCCTGCTCGACGCCGTCCAGTCGCTCGGATTTGCCGGCCTCAACGTCACGCACCCCTTCAAGCAGGCAGTGCTGAACCTGCTCGATCGCCTCTCGCCCGAGGCTGCGGCGATCGGGGCGGTCAACACCGTGGTCTTCGAGAACGGGCGCCGGGTCGGGCACAACACCGATTGCTGGGGATTCGCCGAGAGCTTCAGAGAGGGCTTGGCCGGGGCGCCGCTCGGGGAAGTGGTGCAGTTCGGAGCCGGAGGCGCCGGCGCCGCCGTTGCCCACGCGCTCCTCGAGTGCGGCGTCAACGGCCTGACGATCTGCGACAAGGACAGCGCCCGCGCCAGCGAGCTTGCGGGCCGATTGTCGGAGCGCTTTTCGCGCGAGGTCATTGGGGTCGAGGACGCCAGCCTGGCGCTGGGGCGGGCCGATGGCCTGGTCAATGCTACGCCCATCGGCATGGCCAAGTATCCGGGCGTACCTTTCCCCGCCTACCTGCTTTCAAGGCAGCACTGGGTCGCCGAGATCATCTACTTTCCCGCCGATACCGAATTGCTCGAACGGGCCCGCGCCCTGGGCTGCCGTACCCTGGCGGGCACCGGCATGGCGGTCTACCAGGCGGTCAAGGCGTTCGAGCTCTTCACCGGCATCGCCCCGGACCGCATGGCGATGGCGGGGCACTTCCAGGCCGCCGCCTAGCCGACCATCTCCGGAATGCTTGCTGCAAGCACATGATCGATGCCTTTGAGCACGTGCTCGCGCAGCATGGCCTGGGCTCCCGCCACGTCGCGCGACAGGGCGAAGTCCAGCAAGGCCTTGTGATCATCCCTCACGCCCGGTCCGCGAAAGCTCTCGGCCAGCATGTGGTAGCGCACGAACCGGTCGAAGACCGATGTGTGCATGCTCATGAGCGAGTGCGAGCCGCAGGCCGAGATCAGGCCTTCGTGGAAGGTGCGGTCGTAGACGATCCACTCGGGCGTGCGGCGGGCATCGCCGGCGAGCAGCTGGCGCTCGGTCGCCGCCAGCTTGTGGTGGGCCCCGACCACCCGCGCCTCCCATTCGAGGTCGCCCGCGGCGAACGAGAGTGCGAGGGCATGGCTTTCCAGCAGCAACCGCAGGTCGCCCAGTTCGGCAAGGTCCGCGGCCGAAACGGGCGCCACCTCGAAGCCGCGCTGCCCCTCGGCCAGAACGAACGACTCGGACGCCAGGCGCGTCAGGATTTCGCGCAACGTGCTGATGCTGACCGCGTAGTGCTGCTTGAGCCGGTCGAGCGTCAGGCGGTCGCCGGGCCGCAGCGCCCCATGGATGATGTCGTTGCGGATCTGCCGGAAGGTGGCGTCGCCCACAGTCTCGGTCGCGAGCGACAGGTTCCCCTCGATACCCAATTTGCGACCCTCTGCATGTCCAACGGATGAATTGCGTTTTATCAGACGAAAAGAAGATTGACAGTCGAAATCGCGTCGGTCACCTTTTCTGTCGAGGCCGTGAACTCATGAGGGAGCCGCGGTCGGTTGACATGTACGAACCAGTCCGTACATTGTTCGCAACCCAGGGGCGTCAGACCCCGGGCCAAAATGGGAGGGCCCGCCTTGGTGGGCTCAAGGGACCCGCGTGGTCCATGAGGAGGGATAGAAATGAGCTACCAACTTCGACGGCGCGCAGCCGTTTTCGGCGCCGCCGTGCTTCTGGCGGCAGCGGCGCTTCCGGCCTTTGCGCAGGATAAGCCGACACTCAAGCTTTCCGCGGTGTTCTCCGAGCAGGACATCCGCGCCGAGATGACCAAGCGCTTTGCAGAGGACATCAAGGACGATTTCACGCTCGAGCCGTATTTCGGCGGAACCCTGTTCAAGCAGGGCACCGAGCTCGTGGCGCTCCAGCGCGGCAACCTGCAGATGGGCAATATCGCGCCCCAGGATATTTCCAACCAGATTCCGGCCTGGTCGGTGCTGACCTCGGCCTACCTGTTCCGCGACTACGATCACCTCAAGACCTTCTTCAAGAGCGATGTCGGGGCCGAGTTCAAGCAGATGGCCGAGGATCAGCTCGGCGTCCACATTCTTGGCCCGACCTATTTCGGCACGCGCCAGGTGGGGCTGCGCACCGACAAGAAGATCAACACGCCCGCTGACATGGCCGGCGTCAAGCTGCGTATGCCGGGTGGCGACGCCTGGCAGTTCCTGGGCACCGCTCTCGGCGCCAACCCGACCCCGATGGCTTACGCCGAGGTCTACACGGGCCTGCAGACCGGCGCCATCGACGGTCAGGACAACCCGCTGCCGAACGTCGAGAACATGAAGTTCTACGAGGTGACCAAGGAGATCGTCTTGACCTCCCACCTCGTCGGCTTCGACCTCTGGACCATCGCCAGTTCGGTGTGGAACGACATGACTCCCGAGCAGCAGGCCAAGATTCAGGCCGCCGCCGACAAGGAACTGGAATGGAGCGCCCAGCAGCATCTGGCGCGTGAGGCCGAACTGGTGCAGTTCTTCAAGGACAAGGGCCTGGACGTCTACACTCCCGATGTCGCCGCGTTCCGCGCCTTCGCGCAGGACAAGTACCTCAAGTCCGACCTGGCCAAGGATTGGCCGGCCGGGGTCGTGGACAAGATCAACGCCCTCTAGGATCAGGCGAGGGGCCGTGCCCGTCATGGCCCCCTCGCAACCGGTCCGGCTCCGCCAGCGCGGGCCGGCACAAATGAGGGCTGGGGATCGTCATGTCTTCCTTCGTTAGGGGCGTGGGCGGCTGGCTGCGCCGCCGCGCCGAAAATGTCGCCGCCGCGATGCTGGCCGTCATGTTCCTGGCCTTCATCGCCCAGATCGTGATGCGCTACGTGCTCGGACTGCCAACCGGCTGGACCAACGAGCTCACGGTCATCCTCTGGCTCTGGCTGGTGCTGTTCGGCTGCGCCTTCGTCGTCCGGGAGGACGAGGAGATCCGGCTCGACCTCATCTACAGCGCCGCTCCCGCGCCGGCGCGCCGGGTGATGAAGATCGTCAGCGCCGTCGCCCTGGTCTCGATGTTCGCCATCTCGCTGCCGGCGGTCATCGACTACGTGGGCTTCATGAAGGTGCAGAAGACGGCCTACCTCAAGATCCGCTTCGACTACCTCTATTCCATCTACGTCGTCTTCGTGCTCGCCATGATCGTGCGCTACCTCTGGCTTGGCTGGTACGCCATCTGGGGCACGGACGAGGCGAAGGCGCCCGCTTCTGGGGAAGACCCGGCATGACCCTGACCAGCCCCTTTCTCCTGGCCATCGTCGCTATCACCGTCCTGGCGCTCATCGGCCAGCCGATCGGTCTCGCCATGCTGGTCGGCTCGATCTTCTACCTGCTGCTGGCCGGCGCCGACCTGGGCACGGTGGCCGAGCAGTTCCTCAACGGCATGTATTCCAATTTCGTCATCCTGGCGGTGCCCCTCTTCATCCTCGCCGCCGAGCTGATGAACAGCGGCAGCCTCACCGAGCGCCTGCTGCGCTTCTGCAATGCCCTGGTCGGCCGCTTTCGCGGCGGGCTGGCGCAGGTCAACGTGCTGCAATCGGTAATCTTTGCGGGCATGTCGGGCTCGGCCATCGCCGACGCCGCCGGCAGCGGCAAGATGATGCAGCACATGATGACCAAGGACGGGCGCTACCCGCCCAGCTTCGCCGCTGCGCTCACGGCTGCCTCCGCCGTCATCGGCCCCATCATCCCTCCCTCCATCCCCATGGTGCTCTACGCGCTGGTGTCGGATGCCTCGATCGGCTTTCTGTTCCTCGGCGGGGTGGTGCCCGGCATCATGATGGGCGCGGCGCAATCGGCCATCATCGCCACCACGGCGCGTCGCCGCAAATTCCCGGTCGAGCCGCCCGTGCCGCTCCGCCAGATTCCGCGCATCACCTGGGATTCCCTGCCGGCGCTCATGATGCCGGTGGTCCTGATGGTGGGCATCTATGGTGGCGTCACCACGCCCACCGAGGCGGCCGCCGTCGCTGCCTGCTATGCCCTCGTCATCTCGGTGCTGCTCTATCGCAGCATCAGCCTCCGCTCGCTCTATGCCTCGCTGCTGACGAGCGCGCGCACCACGGCGTCCATCGGCATGCTCATCGCCGGTGCCCTGGTCTTCAACTACGTCGTCACGATCGAAAACATCCCGGACAGCATCCGCGTGCTGCTCACCGACTGGAACCTCAACCAGATCGGCTTCCTGATCTTCGTCAACGTGTTGCTGCTGGTGCTCGGCTGCGTGCTCGAGGGCACGGCGATCCTGCTGGTGATCGTGCCGGTCTTCATTCCCACCGCCCAGGCCCTCGGCATCGACATGGTGCATTTCGGCGTCGTGGTGGTGGTCAACACCATGCTCGGCCTGATCACGCCCCCTTACGGCATGCTGCTGTTCATCGTCGGCAAGACCTCGGGCGCGCCGCTGCGCCATATCGTGCGCGACACCATGCCCTTCCTCATCGCGATGCTGGCCGTGCTGGTGCTGATCACCTTCGTGCCGGACCTCGTGCTGTGGCTCCCGCGCCTGCTCGGATACCAGGGTTAGAAGATGACGAAACCGATCTATGTGCTGAACGGCCCCAACCTCAACCGCCTCGGCACGCGCGAGCCGGAAATCTACGGCTCCACCACCCTCGCCGAAGTCGAGGCGATGTGCCGGCAGGCCGTCGGGTCGACCCCGCTGGTGTTCCGCCAGACCAACAGCGAGGAGCGCCTCATCGAGTGGGTGCACGAGGCGATAGACGAGGGGGCGGGGATCATCATCAACCCGGCCGCCTTCACCTTCACCTCGCTCGCCCTGCTCGACGCCCTCAAGATGTTCGGCGGCCCGATCATCGAGCTGCACATCTCCAACATCCACCGGCGCGAACCGATCTATCATCGCTCCTACGTCTCGATGATCGCCACCTCGGTAATGGCCGGGTTCGGCGTCGAGGGCTACCCGATGGCGATCGGCGCCATGCTGGCGCGATTGGCCAGAGCCGGCTAGCCCGTCCTATTCATCACCGCGCGTTGCGCCCCCGCCTCCCAACCCCGGAGGCGGGGTATCGGCGTTCATGCCGACGAAAGGCTTATTCACATCACCCAGCCTTCCGTGAAAAACAATTTGCATAGTCAAGTTTGATCATATTATGTGGACCCGTCCCGTCGTAAAGAGCGGGGGTAGGGAGGAAATCTTGACTAACAGGCCCATTTTCAACGGTCGGTCCGCCATCAGCTATGGGCGATTCATCGCAGTGGCGGCTGCCGCTTCGCTCGCCATTGCTGCGTGCTCGTCGGAAAAGCCCAAGGCAGAGGCGAGTGCCGAGGCGATGCCGGCCAACGTGCTGGTGAGCAAGGCGGAGTGCGACCGCAACAAGGCGGCTGGTACCATCACCTACATCTCCGGCTACGGCTACTCGGCCAGCGCCGGCCAGCTCGACGTGTTCCTCGCCAAGGAACTGGGCTATTTCGATGCCCTGTGCCTGACGGTCGATATCAACGCCGCCGGCGGCAACGGCCAGCAGCTCGTATCCTCGGGCCAGGCCCAGTTCACCGCGCTCGGCTCGGCTTCGGACGTGATGCTCGCGGCCGCCAACAGCCGCAACCTCACGGCCGTCGCCACCTATGGCAGCACCTCGCCCTTCTCGATCTTCGCCAACGAGGACGTGAAGAGCCTCAAGGACCTGGAGGGCCGCAAGCTCGGATACTTCATCAACATCACGCCCATCGCGCTCGCCATGCTCGACGCCGCAGGTGTGGATGTCTCCAAGGTCGAGCTGGTCAAGATGACCAATTACGACCCGACCGTCGTCACCCGCGGGCAGGTCGATGCCATCGTCGGCTACGCCTCCAACCAGCCGCAGACGCTCAAGGCCATGGGCCTGCCGTTCAGCGAGTTCCTGCCGGGCGACCTGGGCCTGCAGGGCACCTACAACGTGATGGAAGTGAACTCCGAGTTCCTTTCCAAGCATCGCGAGGCCGCCGCCGACTTCATGCGCGCCTCCCTCAAGGCGCTCGATCTGTGCCTCGCGGACGAGCCCAAGTGCGTCGACATGATCTCCAAGCTCGCCGAGGACAACAACCAGGGTTCGGCCTTCCCGAAAGACCAGCAGGCCCGCACCTGGGGCGTCGAATCCGCCTGGGTCCGCGCCAGCGCCTTCGGTCCTCCGGGCGTCCAGACGGCCGACGAATGGAAGAACGAGTACGAAATGGTCCAGAAGTTCGGCGGCCTCAAGAACCCGCCGCCGCTGGAAAGCATGATGGATACCGAGCTCGTCGCCTCGCTCTACAAGGACGGCAAGCTCATCTGGCCTGAAAAGAAGTAACAATGTCTGCCCAAGCTGCACAGGCTCTGCGTCACGCCGACAACGACGTCGGCGTGCATGTGGAGAACATTTCCAAAAGCTACGGCGCCGGCGAGAGCCGCACCACGGTCCTCGACAAGGTCAGCCTGACCATCCGCAAGGGCGAGTTCGTTTCCGTGATCGGCCCTTCCGGCTGCGGAAAGTCGACCCTGCTCAAAGTCGTCGCCGGGCTTTCCGGCGCCGATAGCGGCCGCGTGATGATCAACGGCAAGACCGTTCGCGAGGCGGCAAAGGACAAGGCCATCGGCCTCGTCCCGCAGGCTCCGGCCTTGCTGCCCTGGCGCACCATTCTCGACAACGTGTCGCTGCCGATCACGGTCAATCCGGGTGCCAACCGGGGCCGGAACCTGCGTGATCCCAAGGAATTGCTGCGCAGCTTCGGGCTCGGCCACGCCATCGAGCGCTATCCCGCCCAGCTCTCGGGCGGCATGCAGCAGCGTGCCGCCATCGCCCGGGCTTTCGTGTTCGATCCGGAAATCCTCCTGATGGACGAACCGTTCTCGGCGCTCGACGAGATGAACCGCGACCAGCAGCGCATGGGCCTGCTCGATTTCTGGCAGTCCAACCGCAAGTCGGTGCTGTTCGTCACGCACTCGGTGCCCGAGGCGATCATCCTTTCCGATCGCATCGTGTTGATGGCCGCCCATCCGGGCCGCATTGCCGAGATCATCGACGTTGACCTGCCGCGCCCGCGCAACGAGGCGCTCTACGCTACCGATGCCTTTCGCGACCTCGAGGGTCATGTGCGGACGTCGCTGCGCAAGGTGATGATGGAGGCCGCCCGTGTCTGACACCGCAGCCGCAAAAACGGAATCCAAAGCCAGGTCCGGCCAGGGCATCGTGCTCATGGAAGCGCTCTGGAACTGGGGCCTTCCCACGATCACCTTCGTGGTCGTGGCAGCGCTCTGGCAGTTCGTGGCCGTTTCCAACCCCTATGTGCTCCCCACCTGGGGCGCGATCGGGCAAAGCCTCCTCAATGATCCGGGCATGTACTGGGCGAACCTGCTCGTCACCTGCCAGGAAATCGCCATCGGCGCCGGCGCGGGCATCCTTTTCGGCTTCCTGCTGGCGGTGGCCATGGCCGAGTTGCCGAGCATCGAAAAGGCGGTGATGCCGCTCATCGTGGTGGTCATGGTGACCCCGGTGGTGGCCATCGCGCCCGCCCTCGTCGTCGCCTTCGGCTTCGGCATGACGCCGAAATACATCGTCACGGGGCTCGTCGTGTTCTTCCCCATGCTGGTCAACTCGCTGGCCGGCCTGCGCGATGTCGACCAGAAGGCGCTCGACGTGATGAAGACGCTGCACGCCAGCCGCTGGGAGATCTTCCGCGACCTGCGCTTCCCCGGCTGCATGCCGTTCGTCTTCGCCGGGCTGCGCATCGCCATGCCGCTCGCCGTCGTCGGCGCCGCGGTGGCCGAATTCGTGGCCGCCGGTCAGCAGGCGGGTCTCGGTTCGCTCGTCACTATCGCGGCCGCTCAGGCCAACCTGCCCGTCACCTGGGCCAGCATTGCCCTTCTCTGTCTCCTGGGCGTCTTGCTCGTGTCGATCCTGGCACTCATCCGCAAGCGCGTCCTCTGGTGGAGCGATCAGGACGTGATCGGGCGCTGAGGCGCCCGTATCAAACTCGCAAAAACAGAAAGCCATATCGATGAAGAAGCTACGCTTTGGGCTGTTTGAAAACCCCCAGGCCAATGACTCCGGCACGTCCACGTGGCGGCATCCCGATAGCCAGCGCCACATGTTCGATACGCTCGCCTACTGGCGCGACATCGCCCGCATCTGCGAAGAGGCCAAGCTCGACTTCCTGTTCCTGGCCGACGCCTGGGGCTGGGCGGACGTGAAGGGCGAACGCCCCGAAATCTGCTCGCTCGAAGGGCTGGACCTGCCGCGCCTCGACCCGGCGATCGTCGCCGCCGCGCTCCTCGGCTCGACCTCGCGGCTGGGCCTCGTCATGACCGGCTCGACGCTGCTCGAGCAGCCCTATTCCTTCGCCCGTCGCATGCAGAGCCTCGACCATCTTTCGGGCGGCCGCATCGGCTGGAACGTGGTGACCACCGGCACGGCCGAGACGGCCGTCGCGGCTTTCGGCGTCGACATGGTGCCCCATGACGAACGCTACAACATGGCCGACGACTTCATGGAACTCTCCTACAAGCTCTTCGAAGGCGCCTGGGAGCCCGGTGCCGTCGAGCGCGACAAGAATGGGCGCTACGCCGACCCCTCCAAGGTCCACACCATCTCGCACGATGGCGCCTATTTCCGCTCGCATGGCTACGGCAATGCCTCCTACTCGCCGCAGGGCACCCCGGTGCTGTTCCAGGCCGGCTCGTCCGACCGTGGCCGCCAGTTCGGCGGCCGGCACGGCGAGTGCATCTTCCTGGGCGGCGGCACCATCCAGAAGCTGGCCGGGCAGGTGAAGTCCATCCGCGAGGAGGCCGTGGCCAACGGTCGCGATCCCAACTCGATCAAGATCATGAGCGCCTTCTCCTGCGTGGTGGCGCCGACCGAAGAGGAAGCCCGGCGCAAGCACCAGGAAATCCTCGACGCCCAGACCCCGGAAGTGGCGGTGTCCTCCTATGCCTGGTTCACGGGCCTGGACCTTTCGTCCTACGATCCGGCCACCAAGATGAGCGATCTGCACACCGAACTTTCCCAGACCCAGGTCGCCCGGTTCGGCGACAAGACGGTGGGCGACGTGCTCAAGGACTGGCATGCCCACGGCGTGCGGACCAACCCGTTCGTCGGCACGCCCGAGAAGATCGCCGACATCATCGTGGAGATGGCCGAGGGCGCCGACCTCGACGGGTTCCTGTTCACGCCGCTGATCCAGCCCGCCTCGACCATCGACTTCGTCGAGCAGGTGCTGCCGATCCTGCGCGCCCGCGGCGTGGCGGCCTCCGAGTACGAAGGGGAAAGCCTGCGCGAGCGCCTGCTCGGCACGCCGACGCCCGTGCTGCGCGACGACCATCCGGGCGCCAGCTATCGCGCTTCGCGCTAAGTGACGACAACGCCGATCGGCCCGACGGGCCGGTTGGCGTCCATCCTATTCTGCGGGTGAACTTTCGCGCGGACGCGGCGCTTCGCCTTCTCCGGCAAAGACGTATTCGCCTGCAACGATACGGTCATAGAGCCCGCGCGCCCAATCCTGTTCGGCGCGCAGGCGCAGCGAGGACAACTCGAAGATCTCGCGCACATAGGCGGGCGTGGTGGAAGAACGGGCGACATCCTTGATGTCAAAGCCGTTGCTGGCGATCTTGGCGTCGATCTCGGTAATGCGGAACTTGAGCGCCGCGATCACTTCGGCCCTGCTGAGCAGGAACATGAACGAGGTCAGCGCCATCACCGGCTTGGTGTCGAAGGTCTCGACCGTCCAGAGGTTCTGCCGCAGGAGCCGCATCAGCTCGACTTCGCCCTGCGGGGTCATCTGGTAGATGGTCCGCTCGGGCCGCTTGCCGGCCGCCTCGGTGCCACTCTCATCGATATAGCCGTCCTGCTTGAGCGAGCGCAGGGCGTTGTAGATCGAGCCGGGCTGGATATTGGCCCACTCATCGACGTGCCAGGTCATCAGCTCTCGGCGCAGGAAATATCCGTGCACCGGCTGAAACTGGCGGACTGCTCCAAGAACGACAAGGCGAGTGATCGAAGACACGTCGCGACACTAGGGGACGACGCTGCCCGACACAATAGAGGCAGCTTGCTCGGCGCCAAGAAATTGACTAGATGTGTTTGAACTAATCAAACTTGACTATATGCCTGGGAGGACGTGATGGCTGGTGTGGTGGACAAGGAATTCATTTCTCCTCACGCGGCCTTGCGAAAGGCCTTTTCCATGTTCCCCACCGGCGTGGTGGCCATGTGCGGGCTGGAGGCGGACAAGCCGCTGGGCATGGCGGTCAACTCGTTCAGCTCCGTCTCGCTCGAACCGGCCCTGGTGGCCGTTTGCGTCGCCCATACGTCCAGCACCTGGCCGCGCCTCAACAGCCTGCCGCGCATCGGCCTGAGCGTCCTCGGTTCGGACCAGGAAATGCTCTCTCGCCGCCTCTCGTCCAAGGCAGCGGACCGCTTCGAGAACGCACGCTGGCAGGCCAACGAGGAGGGAGCCGTCTTCATCGAGGGCGCCACGCTCTGGCTCGAATGCGCCATCAACGAACGCGTGCGCGGCGGCGACCACGACATCATCCTGCTCGAAGTGCTGTCCTCCCAGCTCTTCCCGGAAATCGCCCCGCTCGTTTTTCACCAGAGCCAGTACCTGGGCCTCTCGGCCGCCCCGTGACCCTTGCCGCCATGCCGGAACTGCCCAGCTTCGCCGGCCTCGTCGTCCACGGCCACAAGCGCGGCCGCATCCTCGGCTTCCCGACGGCCAATATCGCGGTGGACAGCGGCGGGGAGACCATCGAGGACGGGGTCTTCTCCTGTTGGGCGAAGGTGCCCGACATGGCGGGGCTGGTCGGCGCCACGGTCAGCGTTGGGCGCAATCCGACGTTCGACGATGTGACCGAGAGGCGCGTAGAGGCTTACCTCCACGATCTCGACGCCATGCTCTACGGCATGCGGATTGCGTTTTTTGTCGTTCATCGACTGCGCGATACGATGCGCTTTGCCACCGTCGCGGACCTCATCGACCAGACGGCGCGTGACGTCGAGCGCTCCCGTCGCCTGCTGGAAGGGGAGCGCCCGAACCTCTAGAAAGCGCCGCTATTCGGCGTTTTCGCGCATGGGCTGCTTGAGCTTGTTGATCCCCAGCATCTGCAGCGCCAGGTGCTCGTAGAACGGCTCGGCCTGTCCCGAGCGCATCTTGCCCAGGAAGTATTTCTCGAACCCGATCTTGGCCAGGTGCACCCATTTGCCTTCGGACGCCCAGTTGACGTTGCGTGGCGGAATCTGCGGCTGCGCCACGAAGGCAATGCCGGTGTCGCCGAAGTCGGCCAGGCAGATGGCATTCCAGGTCGGCACCGCGTCCGGCGCTTCGCCGGCAATGAGGCGCGCGATGTTCTGGGCGGTGGCGGTCACCATCGATTCGATCATGAAGCCGGTCTTGGGCACGCCCACCGGCACCGGTGTCTTGCCGGTCGGCGGGATGGCCACGCACACGCCCACCGAGAACACTTCCGGAAAGGCCGGGTTGCGCTGGTACTTGTCAGCCAGAATGAAGCCACGCGGGTTGGTGAGACCCTCGATGCCGCGCACTGCCTCCACGCCCCGGAAGGCCGGCAGCATCATCGCGTAGCTGAACGGAACCTCATGGGTCCTGGCGACGCTGCCATCCTCGGCAATTTCGGAGACATGGACCTTGCCGGGCTCGAACCGGTCCGTCCGCGCATTGCAGATCCACTTGATGTGGCGCTCGCGCATGGCGCTTTCCATCAGCCCCTTGGTGTCGCCGACCCCATCGAGCCCCAGGTGCCCGATATAGGGCTCCGAAGTGATGAAGGTCATCGGCACCCGGTCGCGCACCTTTGCGTCCCGTAGGGCCTTTTCGAGGATGAAGGCGAACTCGTAGGCCGGCCCGAAGCACGAGGCGCCCTGGACCGCCCCGATTACAACCGGGCCGGGATTCCTCACGAGTTCGTCAAAGGCCGGCTTGGCCTTGAGGGCGTGATCGACGAAGCAGACCGATTGCGTGTTGAGCTCGGGGCCGAAGCCTTCGATCTCATCGAACGCCAGCTCGGGACCGGTGGCGATGACGAGATAGTCGTATCGCACCTCGCTCCCATCGAGCAGTTCGATACGCTTCTCGTCCGGATGGAGGCGCTTGGCGCCCTGCGGGAAGAGCGCGATGCCGCGCTTCTTGAACACCGGCTCGAGATCGACGGTGACCGCGGCGCGCTCTCGCCAGCCGACCGCCACCCAGGGATTGGAGGGAACGAAGGAGTATTCGCTCCCCTTGTTGATCACCGAAATCTCGTGGCTCGACCCCAGCGCGTCGCGCAGTTCGTAAGCCATGATCGTGCCGCCAAGTCCGGCACCGAGAACAACGACATGAGCCACTTCGGTTTCTCCCATTGTGTGGGCGTTCAGCTCAAGAACGCCGCCGCAGATTTCCAAGCCATGTAGAGCGCGACGACCAGGATCATCGCGGCGAAGGCAGAATTTAGCAGGCCGCGTCGGGGCGCCATTTGACCTGCGACAAACGCCCCACCGATGCCGCCCGCCACGCCTCCGCCGATGAAGACGGCGGCCAGCGGCCAGTCGACGAAACCGGATCCGGCATAGTTGAGGGCGGTGGTGACGCCGAACGCGGTGACCGCAACCAGCGAGGAACCGATGGCGCTCAGGATGGGCATGCCGGTCGCGGCGATGAGGCCCGGAACGATGAGGAAACCCCCGCCGATGCCGAAAAAGCCGGAAAATGCGCCCGTTGCCGCGCCGAAACCGAGGGTCTTGGGCGCATTGGCGAGGGTGCAATCATGGCCGGCGCGGGCCGCCGCGTTGCGGTGGCGCAGCATCATTCCGGCCACGAACAGCATCAGCAGCGAAAACAGGAACAGCAGCTTCTGGCCATCGAGCGCCTTGCCCAGGGTCGAGCCCAGGAACGCGCCGACGACACCGGCCGCCGAATAGATGAGGGCGCAGCGCCAGCGCACGTTGCCCTTGCGCGCATGCGTCACGAGGTTGGCCGCTGCGTTGGCGGCGACGGCCAGCGCGCTGGTGCCGATCGCCATATGCGCGCTCGGCACGCCCACCACGTAAACCATGAGCGGGACGGCGAGGATGGAACCCCCGCCGCCGAACAGTCCCAGCGTGAAGCCGACCAATACGCCCGACAACGACCCCAGCAGATACTGGATCGGCTCTAGATACATGTCTTGGTCCGTTTATCAGCGGCTGGCGGCGAGGGCGGTGTTGTAGAGCGAACCCGCACGGGCGCCCGACCGGCAATAACCGTACATCGGCTTGGGCAGATCCTTGAGCGCCTGCGCCATCCGGCTCTGAGCGCTCTCGCTGATGCCACCGGAAATGGGGATGTAGACGGCCTTGAGCCCCAGTTTCTCGGCTTCGGCCTCGATCATCTTGAAGCTGGGCTGGCCCGGCTCCTCGTTATCGGGGCGCGCGCAGACGATGGTCTTGAAGCCTGCCGCGGCCACTTCGCGGACCTGTTCGGGCAGGACCTGGCCGGCAACGGCGAAATTGGCGTCGATGGTACGATAGTTCATTTTCTTGTCTCTGGAGGTGTTGAAGGGCCACATGGTCACGATCCGTGGGGAGGGGTTCAGGCGCGACGCCTGCCGCGGGTGTTGAGCCCGAGCGCGGCGTAGATGGGGCAGAAGCTGAATACAGCCGTGGCGAGGAGAACCACGCCGACGACGATCGCCGCCCAGAAGGCCAGCGCGCTCGCCCAGATGGGCCAGCCCGTCAGGAACGGAGCAGCGATGAGAAGAGCGCCGATGATCAGGCGCGCGATGCGGTCTGGAGTTCCAACGTTTTGCATAGCGAGCGTCTCCGCTTTTGCCATTCGGCCGCAATCCCGGCGGCCTCGTAATCGACATATATGCGAATATTCTAATATGTCAATGTAATCATAAAATTTGCTGAGCGACGGCGCGGGAAGGGCATCCGCGGGTGTCCACAATGTCGCAACGTGCGCGTGGATTTTAACTTGACTAAACAAGTCCACAATCGCTACGGAAACCTGACTTTCAAGCTCATGATTGAGTGGGCGAAGCAGGAGAGACTTTCATGTTGGCAAACAGGGCTGTCATAAAGCGGGCCGGCGCGATCGCGCTGGCAGTGTCGATCATCGGAGCCGGAGCGTCCTTCTCGCTCGCCGATGACATCGTGATCACCGACCACGAGAACCGTGAAGTCCGCCTGCCGGCGCCTGCCGAGCGCATCGTGACCATTCCGATGCCCATGGCCTCCGGCGTCATTGCGCTCGACGGCTCGGACAGCAAGCTGGTCGGGCTCAACCCGCTCTCGCTGACGGCGATCCGCGAAGGCATCCTGGGCAAGATTTTCCCCGAGGCGAACAATATCTCGGACGCGGTGACCAGCACCGACTTCATGCCCAATGTCGAGGCCCTGGCGGCGGTCAATCCGGACCTCGTAGTGCAGTGGGGCGGGCGCGGTCCCGAGATCGTCGACCCGATCACCAATGCCGGGCTCAACACGCTCCTCATCAAGTACGGCACCGAAGATCTCACCCGCCAGTACATGACCATGGTGGCGACAGCCATCGGCAAGCCCGAGCGCATCACCGAACTGGTGGAATGGCGCGACAAGGTGGAAAAGGATATCGCCGCCAAAACCGCGGCGATCCCCGAGGACGAACGGCCGAACGTGCTTTATCTCGGGCGCTCGCTCAGCGACATTACCGCTTCGGGCAGCAAGAGCAATTACAATGCCTGGTACATCGACCTCACCGGGGGCAAGAACGCTGCCGCCGAACTCGAAGGCAGCGTCTCGATCAATCGCGAGCAGATCGCTCAGTGGGACCCGGAAGTCATCCTGCTCAACAGCTTCGAGCCCAACCTGGACGTGAGCTGGGTCTATAACGATCCGATCCTCTCGCTCACCAAGGCCGCCCAGAGCAAGCGCGTCTACAAGATGCCGCTCGGTGGCTACCGCTGGGACCCGCCGAACCAGGAATCGCCGCTGACCTGGATGTGGCTCGCCGACCTGCTGCACCCGGAAGTCTTCGACTACGACCTGCGCGCCGAGATGAAGAAGGCCTACAAGGTCCTCTACAACTACGAACTGAGCGACGCCGATATCGACGGCATCATCTGGACCGCCCAGCAGGGCGATGCCGCCGGCTACGATCAGTTCAAGGCCAACTGATCATGGCGGCCACAGCCGATGGGGTGGCGGACGATGTCCGCCACCGCGGGAGCCGGGCAGGGGCCCTGGCTCCGTTCGCCGTCTTCACCGCATTGCTGGCGCTCAGCGTCCTCGTGAGCCTGTGCGTTGGGCGCTTTTCGGTCCCCGTCCCACGCGCCATCGAAATCCTTTTCTCCTTCATCACCAATCCCGGCCGGGCCATCGAGGCGATGGACGAGCGCATCGTGCTGCTGGTGAGGACGCCGCGCGTCGTGCTCGCCGCCTTCTCGGGCGCGGCACTGGCGACCGCGGGCGTGGCGCTGCAGGGCGTCTTCCGCAACCCGCTGGTTTCCCCCGAAGTGCTGGGCATCTCCCAGGGCGCCGCCTTTGGCGGAGCGCTGGCCATCACGCTCGGCATTTGGGGCATTCCGCTCCTCGCGGTCGTCTTCGTTTCCGGCCTTTCGGCCCTGATCTTCGTCGGATTGCTTGCCCGTATCGATGGCCGCACCGAAATCATCACCGTGATCCTCTCGGGCATGGTGGTCGGCTCGCTCTTTTCGGCCTTCGTTTCGCTGCTCCAGTTCATCGCCGATCCCAATTCCTCGCTTCCCGCCATCGTCTACTGGCTCATGGGTTCGTTCGCGACGGCGACATGGGAACGTGTCCTCATCTCGGCGCCGGGCCTTCTCATCGGCATGGGCTTGCTCTGGACGCTGCGCTTCCGGCTCAATGTGCTCTCGCTGGATGACGCGGAAGCGCGCAGCCTCGGGGCCAGGCCGGAGCTTGAGCGCTGGATGATCTTCGGCCTCGTGGCGCTGGTCGTCGGCAGCCAGGTCGCTGTCTCGGGCATCGTCGGCTGGATCGGCCTCGTCATCCCGCATGCCTCGCGCCTGATGGTGGGACACGACCACCGCCGCCTGCTGCCGGCGTCGGCCGTGCTTGGCGCTGCCTTCATGGTGACCATCGATACGCTGGCGCGCACGGTCACCGCCGCCGAGATTCCGCTGGGCGTCCTCACCGCCATCGTCGGCGCGCCCGTCTTCGCCCTGCTGCTGCGCCGGCACTATCGTGACAGGAGTGCGCGATGATCGGACTGACCGACGCCACCGTGCGTTTCGGTAACCGCACGGTTCTCGATCGCCTGACCTTCGAGGTGCCCAGGGGACGAAGCCTCGCGATCCTGGGGCCCAACGGTCGCGGCAAGACCACGGCGCTGCGCACCATGCTCGGTTTCCAGCCACTGGCGTCGGGCACCCGCACCGCGCCGCCCGTTGTCGGCTACGTGCCGCAATATGCCTCGAGCAACCAGAGCTATCGCGTGCTCGAGGTTGTGGTCATGGGGCGTGCAGCAGGGCTGGGGCTCTTCGGCCAGCCCCGGCCGGCCGACTTCGAGGCGGCCCATGCCGCCCTCGATCAGGTCGGCGCCACCCGGTTCGCCCAGGATCGTTTCGACCGGCTCTCGGGCGGCGAGCGTCAGCTCGTCCTGCTCGCTCGTGCGCTGGCGACCGGCTCTGACGTCCTCGTTCTCGATGAGCCGGGCTCGGCGCTGGACCTCCATAACCAGGAGCGATTGCTCGGGCTGCTCGGCATGCTGCGCCGCCCCCGTGATCGCGCCATCATCTTTACCACCCACGATCCCAACCACGCCCTGGCCGCCGCCGACGACGCCCTGCTGATGATGCCCGAGGGCGGATGCGTTTTCGGCCCGATCGCGGAAACGGTCGTGCCCGAGCACCTCGAGCGCCTCTACGGCGTGCCGATGCGTTCGATCCAGGTTCCAGGCGCCAACGGCCGGCCCCACGACGCTATCCTTCCCGCCTTTGCCGGATACCCTGCCGCATGAAAGTGCTCCTCATTCACTCCCACTTCGGGCCTCCGCCCGCGACCTATGCCGACCACATCGCGGCGGGTCGTCTCTCGGTCATCCGCGAGCGCGACCTGAGCGCCGACGACCTGGCCGGGGCCGGTGGGCTCATCACCACCAATCACCTCGACCAGATCGGCTTCATGCACTATGCCGAGGCCATCAGGGCTTTCCTCGCCAGGGGTGGGCGCTGGTTCTTCAACGGTCATATCCTGCGGCCGTTCGTCGAAGGGCTGGGCAATTATGTGCCGCTCGATCGCCCCAAGCGCGCCGATCTGGTGCTGACCCGGCTCAACAGCCATCCCGTATTCGATGGCATCGATCAGTCGAGCCTCGAAGAAAACCGCGGCGTCGCCGGGTTCTATGGTCGCGGCCATAACCCGCTGCCGGTGGGCGGGCTGGCGGTCAACGGCATCGGGCCGCAAATGCTGCCGGTGGACTGGGAATGGTCCCTGCCGACGGGCGGCCGCATCTTTTCCCATGCGGGCAACGACCTGGGCAGCATGACGGGCGAGCGCGGCCTGGTGTTTGCCGATCGCATCGTCGAGTGGGCGGAGGCAGGCGCGAAATGAGTATCCTGGCTGTTCACCCCGGCGCCTGTTACCACATCGAGAGTTTTGAAAGCCCGCGCTTCGCCGGCTATTTCGACAGGCTCGTCCGCCCCGAAGACCTCGGGTCCGTGGACCTCCACGCCTTCAATGTCGTCCTCATCCCCTGCCGCACACCCGCCGACCGGATGGAAGCGAGCAAGGAGCAACTCCTGGCCTATCTCGACCAGGGCGGCACGATCGTGGCGACCGGCGAGAGCGAATCCCAGCTGTTCCTGCCCGGCATCGCCTTCACGCCCCAACCCACTAACTTCTGGTGGTGGCTGACCCCCGGCGCCGACCTGGGGGTGCGCATCGCCGCCTCTGATCATCCGCTGTTCGCCAGGCTTACCCAGCGCGACGTCACCTGGCACCTGCACGGCTGGTTCGATCCGCCCGAAGGCGTCCAGGTGCTGGCGGTGAACGGGGAGGGAAAGCCCATCCTCTATATCGACGAGGTGACCACGCGCGGGCGCATGGTCATTACGAGCCTCGATCCCTTCTTCCACCACGGCTCGCATTTCATGCCGGCCACCACGCGCTTCCTCGAAGGCTTCCTGCCCTGGATGCGCAACGACCTAGACCGAAAGGCAGACTGAATGTCCCAGACCCAACTGCACGTGCTCGAGAACGGCAAGGACCTCACCTATACCTTCGCCGACCTGATGCACTATCACGGCTTCGGGTTCCCGGGCGGCGTCGCCCATGCTTTCAAGGTCATGGAAATGGCTCTGCCCCTGCTGGGGGACGGCGCGCCCTGCGAAAGGCGCGAGATCGACATCCGTACCGCTTTCCGCGGCCCGGGCGCCCGCGACGCCTTCGAGATGGTGACGCGCTCGCTCACCGAAGGGCGCTACGTGGTCGATCCGGCCCTCGAACGGCCCGAGCGCGGCGAAACGCTCATGCGCTACGTCTTCCTCCTCACCTATCGCGGCAGGTCCGTACGCCTGCAGATTCGCGAGGGTCACGTGCGAGACGAGTTCATCGCCCTTGGACGCAAGAGCGACCGTACGCCCGAAGAAGACACGCGCCTCACCTGGCTCAAGCAGGAAATGTCCGAGCGCCTGCTCTCGCTGCCGGCCAGCGAAGTCTACATGGTCGCCGAGGACTAGGCGCTTCCTCGCCTCGAGAACGGTTTCGACATGGTCAGAAGGGCGGCAGGGTGCAGACCCGCCGCCCTTTTCCGTTTCATTTCGCTGCCCCAATTTCTCGCGAGTCGCTCGATGCACGCGAGTGCAAGAATTGCAATCCGCTGTGCAATAGCCCCGATTTACAAGGCCAGAAGTGGCTTTTGCACACCTGTGCAAAAATGACTTGACTAACCCCGAACCCGTAAGGATGAATGGAGGCAACGAAAGAGCAGGGCGCCACGCGTGCTGCTGCACGGGATGGGTAACAGCCTGGCCGTGCCATTGGAGGAGGAATCGGCATGAAGGGCAATCGGTCCCTTGTGGGGCCCGTGTGCGTCGCTGACGCTCAGGGTGCCGTGCAGCAATGAGTGCGGAGCCAACCCGGGTGGATGGAGCGCGCCGCGAGCTTGCTTCAGACCGCGTCTCGACATCGCGGTGGAACCGCATCGTTTATGCCGTGCGCATTGCGGCGCGGGAGCCCACCACGCTCATCGGTATCCTGACGGCGCTGCTCTTCACATACCTGATCATCGTTCCCATCGTCTCGATGCTGACCGATGCGGTCTTCGTGCAGTTCGGTGAGGAGCGCCGCGCCGGCGGCCCCGCGGGCACGCTCACGCTCTATTATCTGGCGCGCACGTTCACTTCACCGGTCGCTTCCGACCTCTTCTGGACGCCGCTCTTCAACACCCTCTCGATCGCCTTCGGGTCGATCGTGCTGGCCGTCACTATCGGCGGGAGCCTCGCCTGGCTGCTCAGCCGGACCGACATGTTCGCGCGCAAGTGGTTCGCCACCGCGCTCATCGTACCCTACATGCTCCCGGCCTGGACCTTTGCGCTGGCCTGGACGACGCTCTTCAAGAACCGCACGATCGGCGGCCAGCTCGGCTGGTTCGAGGCCATGGGGCTGACCCCGCCCGACTGGCTGGCCTATGGGCAATTGCCCATCACCATCATTCTTTCGCTGCACTATGCGCCCTTCGTCATCCTGCTCTTCGGCAACGCCCTGCGGCGCTTCGACTCCCAGCTCGAGGACTCCGCGCGCATTCTTGGCGCCCGGCCGCTGACCGTCGCCACCAAGATCGTGCTCCCCCTGATGCTGCCGGCGCTGCTCTCGGCTGTGATCCTGATCTTCGCCAAATGCCTGGGCGAGTTCGGCGTGGCCTATGTCCTGGGCCTGCCGGTCAAGTTCGACGTGCTGGCGACTTCGCTCTACCGCAATATCTCCTCGCGCCATGTCGGGGTGGCCGCGGTTCTGGCCGGCTCGATCATGCTGATCGGCATCATCTCGCTCATGGTCGATGCCAAGCTGGTCAAGGAGGCCCGTCGTTTCGTCACCATCGGCTCGAAGGGTTCGATGAACCGCAAGGCGCAACTGGGCATTTTCCGGATGCCGGCCAGCGCGTTTGCCGCACTCGTCTTCGCGCTCAGCGTCGGCCTGCCATTGCTGACCCTGGCTCTGTCCACGGTCATGAAGGTGCCGGCGCAGTTCACCCCGGACAATTTCACCCTCGACTACTGGATCGGTACCGACGTCCATACCGTGGCGCTCCAGACCGGCATCCTGCTCAGCCCCGATCTCTGGAATGCCGCCTGGAACAGCCTGTCGATCGTGGGCCTGGCATCCATCACTTCGGGACTGCTCGGACTGCTCGTCGGCTACGTTGTAGTGCGCACGCCCATCCGCCCGCTCGGCACCTTCCTGCGTCAGGTGACGTTCCTGCCCTATCTCGTGCCGGGCATTGCATTCGCGGCGGCCTATCTCTCGCTCTTCGCCGTGCCCCGCGGCCCCATTCCGGCACTCTACGGCACCGTCTTCATCCTCATGCTCGCGCTGATCGCCGAGCAGATGCCCTATGCCTCGCGCGCCGGCATCTCGGCCATGATGCAACTGGGCAAGGACCCGGAAGAAGCGGCCCAGATCGCCGGGGCCGGCTGGTTCCGTCGTCTCGTGATGATCGTGCTGCCGATCCAGAAAGGCTCGCTCGCCACCGGCATTCTCCTGCCGTTCATCTCGGGCATGAAGGGGTTGAGCCTCTTCGTCGTGCTCGCCGTGCCCAGCACTGACGTGCTGACGACCTTCTCGCTGCGCCTGGTCGACTACCACTACACCCAGGCTGCCAACGCCGTGGTGCTGATCGTGGCCGCGATCGCCTATTTCGGCACCGTACTGGGCCAGAAACTCACCAAGACCAATCTCGCTGAAGGACTGGGTGGCTAACATGCCGACGATCAATCTACGCAATGTCGAAAAGAGCTATGGCGGCGGCGCTGCCAATGCCGTCAGCGACCTGGACCTCGAAATCGGGGACGGCGAGTTCATGTGCCTGCTCGGACCCTCCGGGTGCGGCAAGACCACCACCCTGCGCATGATCGCCGGCCTCGAGCATCTGAGCGACGGCGAGATCCAGGTGGGGGAGCGCAAGGTGGACTCGGTCAATGCCGGCATTTTCGTGCCCCCCGAGAAACGGGAGATGGGCCTGGTCTTCCAGAGCTACGCCCTCTGGCCGCACCTGACCATCGAGCGCAACACCGATTTCGGCCTGCGCCTGCGCAAGGTGCCCAAGGCCGAGCGCGAGGAGCGCGTGGAAAAAGTCATGCGCACGCTCGGCATCGAGCAGTATCGCGACCGCTACCCGTCCCAGCTCTCGGGCGGCCAGCAGCAGCGCGTGGCGCTGGCCCGCATGTTGGCGGTCAATCCCGAAGTGCTGCTGCTCGACGAGCCGCTCTCCAATCTCGATGCGCGCCTGCGCCTCGAGATGCGCGCCGAGCTCAAGCGCCTGCACAACGAGTTCAAGACCACCATCGTCTTCGTTACCCACGATCAGTGGGAAGCCATGACCCTGGCCACCACCATCGCGGTGATGAGCGAGGGGCGCCTCCAGCAGGTGGGCTCGCCCAACGATATCTACGACCGGCCGGCCAACAGGTTCGTGGCCGAGTTCGTGGGCAGTCCGCCCATCAATATCCTCGAGCTTGGCGACCAGGCCGATGGACTGGCTGCGGCCGCCAGCCGCTACCTCTCCGAGCGTTATCCCTCGCTTTCGCAGGTGTCCTCGCTCGGGGTGCGGCCCGAGGCGGTGCGTTTCACCTCCGATGCATCCGAGGTCAAGGAGGGAAGCTTCTCGGTGCCCGCCGAGGTTGCCGGTGTGCTGCCTACGGGCGGCAGCTGGATCATCGAGCTGGTCGCGCATGGCCACAAGCTCTTCGCCGTCAGCCACGAACTGCCCGAGGTCGAGGCCGGCCAGTCAGTTACGGTCTGGGCAAAGCCCAAGGCGCTGCATGCGTTCGACGCCTCCGGGCGTCGTTCGCAGGCTGCCGACGCACTCTTCTGTCCGCCCAAGGTGCAGTGAGCATCAGGGCCACCAAGGCGAAAACCGCCAAAATAGGAGGAAGTCTAGATGACGTTTAAGGGGAGGATCGCGCGAGGCGCGCTGGGAGCGGGTGTCTTCGCGCTGCTGGCAATCACGTCGCTCGCCGCTTTGGCCCAGGATTTCAACCTCGATGCCCTCATCGAGGCCGCCAAGAAGGAAGGCCCGATCGGTGTCTACGACAGTACCGGCAAGATCGTGGAGCAGTCCGAAAACTTCACCAAGAAGTACGGCATCCAGGCCACCGGCACCAAGGTCAAGGCCACCGCGCAGGTGGAAATGATCATCCGCGAAGGCCAGGCCAAGAACATCCAGGGCGACGTACTGCTGCTCAGCGACGCGCCCGCGGGCATCGTCGAGCTGGTGCCACAGGGATTTGCCGAGAGCTGGCTGCCGCCCGACCTCGCCGACAAGATCCCGGCGCAGTACCAGAACCCGCTGATCATCACCAACAGCGCCAATGTCTGGGCCTACAATACCGAGGTCTACGACAAGTGCCCGGTTTCCAACATCTGGGAGCTCACCGACGCCAAGTGGAAGGGCAAGGTGGCCATGCAGGATCCGCTCAACAAGGCGTCCTATGTCGACTGGTTCAACCAGATGGCCCTGCACGCCGACGACAAGGTCGCCGCCGCCTACCAGGACTATTTCGGCAAGCCGCTCGAAACCACCGAGGCTTCCGCCACCGCCGCCTGGGTCAAGGCCCTGGCCGAGAACTCGCCGCTCCTGACCGACGCCGATGAAGCTGCCGCCCAGGCTGCCGGCGCCCCTGGCCAGAAGGAGCCGTTCATGGCATTGATCTCCTCGGCCAAGTTCCGCGGCAACGCCGAAAGCAACTACAAGCTCGGCCTGTGCACGGGCCTCAAGCCCTGGGCCGGCTGGCTCTATCCGAGCGTTGGCCTGATCGCGACCGGCACCAAGAACCCGAACGCGGCCAAGCTCTTCCTGCACTACATGATGACCGAGGAGGGCATCGCCCCGCAGTCGGTCGACGGCAAGATGTCGACCAACCAGGACGTCAAGCTGCCCGCCGATGAGCCCTCGGGGATCGGTGCCGCCCTCGACCAGATGTTCACCTACGACACCGCCAGCGCGGCGGACGACTGGGACGCCCGCCAGGACTGGCAGGATTTCTGGCGCATCAACTACAAGCGCTGACGAACCGGCCGGGCTGCCCGCGCCGGTGGCCCGGCCCTCAAAAAGGGAGGGGACGAAATGAACGGACGTTTGACCAAACTGGCACTGCTGGGGCTGACCCTGACGAGCCTGTCGGCGCTCGGGGGAGCCGCCGGGGCGCTTGCCGAGGAATTCGATCTCGACGCGCTCATCGCCGCGGCAAAGTCGGAAGCGCCAATCAATATCTATGACTCCACCGGCAAGATCGTGGAGATGGCGGACGCCTTTTCGGCCAAGTACGGCGTCAAGGCCACGGGCATCAAGGTGTCGGCGAACAGCCAGCTTGAGATGATCATTCGCGAAGCCCAGGCCAACAACGTGCAGGGCGACGTAGTGATGCTGACCGACGCGCCGGCATCGGTCGCCCAGCTACTGCCGCAGAATTTCGTTTATAGCTGGCTGCCGCCCGATATGGCCGACAAGGTGCCCGAGCGCTACCACGACCCGCTCGCCGTCACCACCAATGCCAGCGTCTGGGCCTACAACACCGAAGTCTACGACAGCTGCCCGGTGAGCAATATCTGGGAGCTGACCAAGCCGGAATGGAAGGGCCGCGTCGCTTTCTACGATCCGCTGCTCAAGGGTACGTATCCGGACTGGTTCAACCAGATGGCGACCCATTACGACGACCAGATGCGTGACGCCTACAAGGCCGCCTTCTCGACGGACCTGCAGACCGACGAGGCTTCCGCGACGGCCGCCTGGGTCAAGGCCTTTGCCGGCAATGCCCCGCTGATCTCGGACGGCGACGACCCGATCGCCGAGGCGGTAGGCGCACCCGGTCAGAAAGAGCCGTTCTTCGGGCTCCTCAGCTCCGCCAAGTTCCGCGACAACGCCGATAAGGGCTTCAAGCTCGGGCTGTGCAAGGATCTCGGCCCGTGGCCGGGCTGGACCTATACCAAGCTCGCCCTCATCGCCACCGGCACCAAGTCGCCCAACCTCTCCAAGCTCTTCGTCCACTACGTGCTGACCGAAGAGGGTATCGCGCCGCAGGCGGTTGACGGCAAGCTGCCTACGAATGTGGACATCAAGCTGCCCGCCGACGAGCCCTCGGGCATCGGCGACGTGCTCGACAAGCTCCAGCAATACGACGCCTCCACCGCGCTCGACGACTGGGATGCGCGCCAGGATTGGCAGGATTTCTGGCGGGTCAACTACAAGAAGTAGCGAACCCGGCCGATCGCCGGAGGCGGGGTCCCTGCCTGCCTCCGGTGCTCCAAGATCAAGGATGCAACATGATTACCCCCTCCCAGTCCGCGCAACTGCGCCGCGTCGCCGAGAATGCGGCCCGGATCGCCGGCGACCCGCTGCTGGACGTCTTCCGCTCCGGCATGGGCTACAGCTACAAGCGTGACCGCCACGACATCGTCACCGAGCACGATCGCGCCTCCGAAGCGCGCATCATCGCCGAGATCACCACGGCCGTGCCCGACTCGACGATCGTGGGCGAGGAGGGGGGCGAAACCGGGCAGGGACGCGTGCGCTGGTATGTCGACCCCATCGACGGCACCTCCAACTTCGCCCGTGGCATCGCCAACTGGTGCGTTTCGATCGCGGCGGCGGTGGATGGTGAACTGGTCGCGGGTGTTATCTACGATCCGGTCGCGGGCAACATGTTCGCCGCCGACCGCGAGCACGGCGCTTCGCTCAACACGCGTCCGATCGCCGTCAATGCCGAAGCCGAGGAGGAGCGCGCCGTGCTGCTCACCGGCTTTCCCAACAACAAGCACCTACGCCTGTTCGGCCACCAGGCCCTTTACGCCCACGAGGAACTGCTCGATGCGTTCCTGGCCATCCGCACCCTTGGTAGCGGCGCGCTCAACCTGGCTCATGTCGCCGCCGGCTGGGCTGATGCGGTGATCGGCTTCCGCACCAATTCCTGGGATGTCGGCGCCGGCGCCTTCATCCTCGAGCAGGCTGGCGGCCGCTATTTCGGTTTTCGCGACGGCGCACCGGCCACGCCCGCCTTTCTCATGCCTGACTACATCGCCGTCGGCCGCGCCAGCGCCTATCCGAGCCTGCAAGCCATCATGACGCGCCTGACGCGTCCGGCGCACGACGAACACAACGAACCTTCCAAGGAGGCCCTGGGCTCATGACTGACAACAGGCGCGTACCCACCGGCCGGCTCTGCCGCCCCAAGGCGCTGCTGCTCGATTTCGGCGGCGTGATCGTCCTCACCACCAAGAACCCGGCCTGGGCCGATGAACTCGCCGGTCACGTGCTTGCGCTGCTCGAAGCGCGAGGAGCGGTGGCGGGGCTGACGGCCGCGATGATCGCCGAGGACATCAAGGCGGGAAGCATCGCCGACTCTCACTGGAAGAACGCCATGTCCCGCCCGCTCGCCCCCCGCGAGTTGCGCTACGAGGAGTTCTGGGGCGACTTCGTCGCGGCCGACTGGCCGGCGGAGGCCCGCGACGTCGTCGTTGCCGAGGCAAAGGAACTGTGCCGGATCATGGGTCACGCGCGCTCGATCCGCCGCCTTCGCGAAGGCATGCTCGACCTGCTCGACGCCGCCGACGCGGCAGGAGTACCGGTGGGCATCGTCAGCAACGCCCTGGCCGGACAGGTTCACCTCGATTTCCTTGCCGAGCACGGCCTGACCGCGCGTTTCGCCGTGGAGGTTCACAGCGACGCGGTCGGCCTGCGCAAACCCAACCCCGACATGATCCGCATCGCCGCAGAACGGCTCGACGTCCCCGTCGGCGACTGCTGGTACGTGGGTGACAATTTCGACCGCGACGTGCTGTGCGGCACCCGCGCCGGGGTCGGCGGCAATATCCTGATGGAAGCGGGCAAGACCTACGAACTGCCCTATGACCTGCGCGTGCGTCCTGACGCCATCGTTGCCGATCCTGTCGGTCTGCTCGATCTCTTCGTCACTTCCCTTAAGGCGAGCGCCGCCTGAGATGGCCGCTCCCATGTTGCCCAAGACAGACATTGATCTTGTTGCACACCTGTGCAATCAGACGCAAACGACCAGCGGATCGATATCATGAGTGTGATTTCAGCCCTCTCTCCGGCCAGCGATGCCATCTCCGTTCGCGCTCATTTCTGCCGTGAACTGGCGCTTTCCGCCGGGGCCATCGCCCGCAGGGCGTTCGCCGAACGGGAGGGGCAGCCCGTCGATCTCAAGGGGCCGCAGGACTTCCTGACCGAAACCGACGCTGCGGTCGAGCGCCACATTCTTGCACGGGTGTCCGAAGCCTTTCCCGAAGATGGTTTCCTTGGCGAGGAGACGGGCGGCGACGTGGGCGGAGCCGGCGTCTGGGTGGTCGATCCGATCGACGGAACCGCCAATTTCGCCCGCTCCATTCCCCATTTCTGCATCTCGATCGCCTATGTGGCCGAGGGCGCGGTGGAACTGGGCGCCATCTACAATCCCGCCCTCGACGAGCTCTATTTCGCCCAGCGCGGACAGGGCGCTACCCGCAACAGCAAGCCGATCCGCGTCGCCGACACACGGCGCTACGATGCCGCCTGCGTCGAACTGGGGTGGTCCACGCGCGTCCCCAACGAAACCTACCTCCAGGTGCTCTCCGACATTCTGGTGCAGGGCGCCAATGTCCGGCGCGCCGCCTCGGGAGCGCTTGGGCTGGCCTATGTCGCCGATGGGCGCTCCGACGCCTATGCCGAGCTCCACATGCACCCGTGGGATTGCCTTGCGGGTCTCCTCCTCGTGCGCGAGGCGGGTGGGGTGACCGCGCCCTTCCTCGAACTGGATGGACTGGCCAAGGGCGGCGCCGTGCTGGCCTCGGCCCCGGCCATCGCCGAGGGCATCAGCCGGGCGACCGGCATCTCCTTTCTCTGACCGACCGGAATACTCATGGACGCCACTGCCCCGCGCTACGAACGCCCCCCGATCAGCCTGATCGAAAGCGATATCCACCCCTACGGCATCTCGCTCTTCGTCGGCGGCATGGAGGGCGCCAGCGACCTCGAACTCCTCAAGGCCAACGGCGTGACGACCGTGATCAACTGCGCGGTCAATCTCGACTTCAACTATGTCTCCGACCCGCTTTCGCCCCAGGGCCAGCCGGTGGACTACGGATATGGTGACATCCGCTACTATAAGCTCGGCCTGATCGATGGACCGGGGAACCCGGAAACCATGTTCGTGGCCGGATACTACCTGTTGCGCGGCGCGCTCGATCAGGTGCTGCCCGAACGGCACACCTATCCCCGCCGCGAACGGGGCAACGTCCTGGTCAATTGCCGAGGCGGCCGCAGCCGGTCGGTGGCACTGACCGCGCTGTTCCTGCACCTGACGCTCCCCGACCGCTATCCGCGACTCGAGGACGCGCTCGATCATGTCCGCAGCCAGCGGCAGCTGCGCCGCGATGAATGGTTCGAGACGCCCAAGCCGATGCTGGTCGAGGCGGTTCGCCGCGCGGCCGGCTGGATCCGCATGATCGAAAGCGACCGGACCGGTACCGCGCCGCTCCAGGCCGCCGTCTAGGCGGGGTCGGGGAGGGGAGCGTGGAATCGACGGTCGTCCTCATCGACATCCTTGGTGCGGGAGCCCTGCTGATCTGGGGCCTGCGCATGGTCAAGACCGGCGTAACCCGTGCCTTCGGGGTGCAATTGCGCCTCTGGATCGGACGGGGGACCTCCAACCGGTTCGTCTCGTTCTGCGCGGGGCTGTTTGCCACCCTGCTTCTGCAGAGCAGTACCGCCACGGCCATGATGACCGCATCTTTTGCCAGCCGGCAATTGCTGACCGGCGCCATGGGGCAGGCGGTGATGCTGGGCGCCAATGTGGGCACGAGCCTGGTTGCGGGCGTGCTTGCCCTCGACGTCCATTGGCTGGCGCCGCTGTTCGTCCTGGCGGGCGTGGCGACGTTCAAGCTCAACGAGGGAAGCAAGGGCAAGGGCATCGGCCGCGCGCTCCTCGGCCTTGGGCTCATGCTGGTGGCCCTGCGCCTCCTCGGGGAAGCGACGGACCCGATCCGCGAGTCCACCACCATAGCCCTCATCCTCAACGCCCTTTCCGGTGCGCCGCTTTTCGCGCTGATCCTGTCGGCCGGATTGGCCGTTCTCGCGTCCTCGAGCCTCGCCGTGGTCCTGCTGGTGATGTCGCTGGCTTCCGCCGGCACCATGGATCACGGGCTCGCCCTGGTTCTCGTCGCCGGCGCTAATCTCGGCGGCGCCGTGCCGCCGCTGCTGGCGACGATGGGTGAGGGCGTGCTTGCCCGGCGGGTCACCGTCTCCAATCTCTGTGTGCGGGCCTGCGGCTCGCTCTGCGTGCTCGTGGCGGCCGGCGCACTGGCGCCCCCGCTGGCCGGGTTGATGGCAGACCCCGCCAGTTTCGTGGTCGGCGCGCATATCGGCTTCAACATCGCGCTGGCCTTGATCTTCCTGCCGCTCGTCGGTCCCCTTTCGCGGCTCTTTGCGCGCCTCATGCCCGAGGTCGCGACCGGCCAGGGCGTCGGGCCGCGCTTCCTCGACAATGCCGGTCTCGAAGATCCGGTCGTGGCGCTCTCGACCGCTGCGCGCGAGACGCTGCGCATTGGGGACACCGTCATCGAGATGCTCGAAACGAGCCTCAACACCTTGCGCTCGAACGATGCGAAAGGCTGCGCCAGCGTCAAGCTGCTCGACGACAAGGTCGATGCCCTTCAGGAAGCGGTCAAGATCTACCTTGCGCGCTTCACGAGCGGCGACATCGAAGACGCCGAGATGCGCCGCGCCACCGAGATTCTCAGCTACGCCATCAACCTCGAGCATATCGGGGACATCGTGGACCATGGCCTGAACGACCTCGCCTCGCGCAAGATCAAGGGGCACCTGGCTTTCTCGGGCGAAGGGTTTCACGAGATCGAGGCCTTCTACGAAAAGACCGTCGCCAACCTGCGCATCGCCCAGACCATCTTCATGTCCCGCGATCTCGAACTGGCGCGCCGGCTCGTGGAAGTGAAGGTCGACATGCGCCGGCTCGAGCAGGAATCTGCGGCGCGCCATCTCGACCGCATCCGCCAGCGTCGCGCCGAAAGCATCGAGACCAGCACGCTGCACCTCGATATCCTGCGCGACCTCAAGCGGGTCAACGCCCATATCACCTCGGTGGCCTATCCGATCCTGGATGAGGCCGGGCAGCTCCGCGAAAGCCGACTGCGCTCGCTCGACAAGAAAGCCTCCTGACCATCGCCATGAAGATCGCCATCCTCGCCGACCCGCACCACCACGATATCCACGGCACATTTGGCGCTCCGCAAATCGCCGGTCCCAGGCTGCGAACCCTCGCCGATACCACCGCTTCGACACGCGTTTTCAACGAAAGCTATCCGGCCTTTCGCGCCGCGCTCGCCGATATCGCCGCCCGCGGCATCCGCATCGTCGTCATTCCCGGCGACGTGACGGACGACGGGCAGGCTGCGACCGTTGCGGCGACCATGTCGCTGCTCGATCACTATGCGACCAACCACGGCATGCGTTTCTTTGCGACACCTGGCAACCACGACCTCTATTCGATCCATGGACGCCACCAGTCCAAGCGTTTCCTCAGCGCCAATGGCTCGCATGTCCTGTTCACCAGTGACAGCAGTGAGCCGCAGGAGGAATCCACCGCGCGTATCGTGACGCCCACCATGCACTGTGCCGGCTATGAGCGCGGCCTGCCTCCGATTGCGCGACTCGGCTACTTCCGCGACCGCCGCGATCTCCATTGGGAAAGCCCGTTCGGCGCCAGCGACAGGATGGCCGAGCGAACCTACGAGGTGCGCTCCGATGATGGCTCGATCACCCGAACCATGGTGGACGCCTCCTACCTCGTGGAGCCAGAGCCCGGACTCTGGCTGCTTTCCATCGATGCGAACGTGTTCGAGCCGCGCGATGGCGCCACCGATCCGGTGCCGGAGAAGGCCTACCACGACAGCACCGATGCAGGCTGGAACGCCATGCTCAAGCACAAGCGCTTCGTCCTGGATTGGGTAAGGGACGTGACGGCGCGTGCCCGCCAGGAGGGCAAGGATCTTCTGGTGTTCTCGCACTACCCGATGATCGATCCGCTGGCTGGGACGCTCGAGGACGAGATCGCCCTTTTCGGCAACACCAGCTTCGCGCGCCGCGCACCGCGGGCCGAAGTGGCCCGATCGGCAATCGCGGCCGGACTCCGGGTGCATTTCAGCGGGCACCTTCACGTCAACGACACCGCCGTCTTCAGGGAAGGCGACATGGCGCTGGTCAACGTCGCCGTGCCGTCACTGGTCGGCTTTCCGCCTGCCTACAAAATCGGCGAATTCAGCGACGGGATGCTCGACATCGAGACCGTGTTTCTCGACAAGGTCCCCGGGTTCGAAGTCGCCTTTACCGCCTATAGGGCCGAACGCGCCCGTACCGGCGCGGACTATGGCGCCTTGCTCGAGGCGACCAGCTATCCCGAGTTCCTGAGCCGACACCTGTCCCAGATGGTGGCCTGGCGCTACCTGCCGCGCGAATGGCCCGCCGACCTGGCGGAGATTGTGCCGCGTCTCGACCTCGGACGGCTGGCGGCACTCGCTGCCATCGACACGCCCCTAGCCACGCTTCCCGAGGGCCTCCACGGGTTGCCCGCCAAGCCGCACCAGGATTGGCACGCCATTCCCTTCATGGACCTGGTGGTCGACTGGTATCATTTGCGCAAGGCCCGGGCGCTCGCCGCAGGCTTTGTGCCCCCCGCGCGCCTTGCGGCCTATGATGCCCTGGCCGCCTTGTTCGCTGCCGGCGACTGGCCGGTCGAAAGCCTGCAGGGGCGCATTGCCGCCTTCCTGCGGATCCTCGGCGAGTACCGCAATGGCCAGCCCTCGGTGGATTTCTCGATCGACCTCGAGACCGGCGCCGTCGAACCGCGCTATCGCGGGCGCACCGACTTGCGCCAGACCGGATCGGCCTGAAGCGCCAGCGGCTGCTGTGGTTCGCCTTCGCGGTTGACCAATTCCACGATCGCGTCAGCGATACGGTCGATGGGTTGGCGGAAGGTCGTCAGGTTATAGGAGCTCCATCCGGCCTGCTCGATGTCGTCGAACCCGATGACGCAGAGGTCCTGGGGAATTTCCATCCCGAACTCGTTGCGCGCCGCATCCATGAAGCCGCAGGCCAGGAGGTCCGTGACGCAGAAGGCGGCGTCGGGGCGATCGGAGCGGGGCAGCAGCATGCGCGCCGCCTCGACGCCCGAGGCATAGGCCGTCGGGCCCGGCCGCACGATGGCGACTTCGATCCCCGCAGCCCTGGCGGCATCGGCAAAGGCCACTTCGCGCCCGACGAGGCTGGGGGTGCCCGCCTGGGAGGAGACGACCGCAATCTTGCGGCACCCGGCGCGCTGGAACATGGCGAAGGCTTCGCGGGCCGCCGTCGCGTTGTCCACCGCGATCGTGTCCACCCCCATCGGACGATCGTCGCGATTGATAAGGATAACGTGCTGGCCATTGGCGACGCAGGTATCGATGAGCGAGGCGGCCGGGGAGCCCGAGAGAACGACGGTCGCGTCGGCGCGGTAGTTGAGCGTCAGCCGCAGCGCGCTCTCGACATTCTCCGCCTGGCCGGAGGTGTTGATGATCATGGCGACCTTGTCGATGGCCTGCAGCCGACGGGTCACGGCCTCCATGATGCGCGCGTAGTAGGGCGTATTGAGATCGGCGCCGATCAGGCAAACGATGCCGGACCGGTCGTGGATCAGCCCGCGTGCCAGGTGGTTGACGTGGTAGCCCAGGCGGTCGGCCGCCTCTACGACCTTCTTGCGGGTTGCCTCTGAAACACTGGCGCCGTTGGTGAACGTGCGCGAAACGGCCGAGCGCGAAACGCCCGCCAGCTTTGCAACCTGTTCAGCAGTGACGAAGGACTTCGCAGTTTTCTGCTCGGCCATCCCACGAATCCTCTTGCCTTCCACAGGGACTTATAGCCGAGATAGGGCTGTTGCAAGCCTGTGCAATAGGCAGGGCGAGACGAGCGGGCCGCATTGGGCTTGGCACCGCCAAGATGCGCTCGTGACTAATAACTGCTCAAACGAGCGGCAGGCAAACTCACTGCACAATGTTTAAACAATGGCTTGTATTTTTCCGGCAACCCGGTTGAATGGAGGGGTAGCTGGAGGTTTCGAGTGCATCCATTCGACGAAATGCTGGCGCCGGAAGGCGGCGTCAGACCACCCTATGCGGCACTCCAGCAATGGCTCGACGTGCAGTCTCCAGCAAAGCTGAGCCAGAAGGCGACCGATGCCGAGGGCGTGTTCCGCAAGACGGGCATCACCTTCGCCGTCTACGGTGACAACCAGGCCGCCGAGCGGCTTATCCCCTTCGACATCATCCCGCGCATCATCACGGGCCGCGAGTGGCGGCGGCTCTCTCAGGGCATCGAGCAGCGCGTCATCGCGCTCAACGCCTTTCTGGACGACATCTACCACCGCCAGGAAATCGTTCGCGCCGGCCGCATTCCGCGCGAGCTGATCGCCCAGAACGAGGCCTTCCTGCCCGAGATGATGGGCTTCCGCCCGCCCGGCAACGTCTACACCCACATCATCGGCGTGGACATCGTCCGGACCGCCGAGAACCAGTTCTACGTGCTCGAGGACAACGCCCGCACACCCTCCGGGGTCTCCTACATGCTGGAGAACCGGGAGACGATGATGCAGCTCTTCCCCGAGCTCTTCCAGCAGGTCAAGGTCCTGCCGGTCGAAACCTATCCGCAGTTCCTGCGCCAGTCCCTGGCTGCCGTGGCGCCGCCCGGCGGCAACCAGTCCTCGCCCACCATCGCGGTGCTGACGCCGGGCATGTACAACTCGGCCTATTTCGAGCACGCCTTCCTCGCCGACCAGATGGGCGTGGAACTGGTGGAAGGCCGCGACCTCAAGGTAGTGGACGGGCGCATCGCCATGCGCACCACCGAGGGCTTCCGGGCCATCGATGTGCTTTATCGCCGGGTCGATGATGCCTATCTCGACCCGCTGACCTTCCGCCCGGATTCGACCCTGGGCGTTCCCGGCATCATGGACGTCTACCGGGCCGGCAACATCACCATCGCCAACGCGCCGGGCACGGGCATTGCCGACGACAAGGCGATCTATTCCTACATGCCCGAAATCGTCGAGTTCTACACCGGCCGCCAGGCGATCCTCGAGAACGTGCCGACCTGGCGCTGCGCGGAGGCGGACAGCCTCAAATACGTGCTCGAGCACCTCGAGGAGCTGGTGGTCAAGGAAGTACATGGCTCGGGCGGATACGGCATGCTGGTTGGCCCTGCCGCCTCGAAGGCCGAGCGCGAGGCCTTCGCCGAAAAGCTCAAGGCGCGGCCGGGCAACTACATCGCCCAACCCACCCTCGCCCTCTCGACGACGCCGATCCTCACCGAAGCAGGTCTTGCGCCGCGCCACGTGGATCTGCGCCCCTTCGTGCTCGTATCCGACCGTGTGCGCATCACCCCCGGCGGGCTGACGCGGGTGGCCCTCAAGGAGGGCTCGCTCGTGGTCAACTCGAGCCAGGGGGGCGGCACCAAGGATACCTGGGTGCTGGACGACTGACGCGACGACAGGGGTTTTAGGGCATGCTTCTCGGACGAACCGCCAACGGCCTCTACTGGATGCACCGCTACATCGAGCGAGCCGAGAACATGGCCCGCATCGTGGATGCGGGCCTCCGAATGGCACTGACCCGCACGTCGAACGCCTCGGAGGAATGGTCCTCGGTCGTGTCTTCGGCAGGGGTGCGCCAGGGATTTTGCGAGCGGCACAAGCAGTTCACGGCCGCTACCGTATCGGACTTCCTGCTGCGCGACCCCGACAACCCGTCGAGCGTGATCTCGTGCATCGAGACCGCCCGGGTCAACGCCCGCATGGTGCGCACGGCCTTGACGCGCGACGCCTGGGAAGCGGTCAATGAAGGCTGGATGGCGCTCAAGGAGGTCCTGGCCCATCCGATTCCGGAAAGCGACCTGCCGCCGGTGCTCGACCGCATCAAGCGCGAGACCTCGCTCATTCGCGGCGCCTTCCACGGCACGATGCTGCGCAACGAGATCTACAATTTCGCCCGCATCGGCACCTGCATCGAGCGGGCCGACAACACCGCGCGCATCCTCGACGTCAAATACTACGTGCTGCTGCCCGCCATTTCATATGTGGGCACCACCATCGACAACTATCAGTGGGAATCGATCCTGCGCTCGGTCTCGGCGCACCGCTCCTACCGGTGGGTCTATGACGCCCAGTACAAACCGGCCCAGATCGCCGACTATCTTATCCTGGACGGGCGCATGCCCCGATCGCTCAATTTCTCCTACCGGAACATCGTGGAGAACCTCAATTACCTGGCCGAGGACTATGGCCAGCGCCACGTCTGCCACAACTCGGCCGAGCGCACGCTTTCAAGCCTCAAGGGCACCAAGGTCGACGCCATTTTCGATGTCGGCCTGCACGAGTTCCTCTCCGACTTTATCGATCACAACAACCGTCTGGGCGCCGAGATCGCCGAGATCTACAACTTCGATTGACGCCAAGTGCTGCTGACCATCAACCACGTCTCGCGCTACCACTACGACCAGCCCGTTCCCTACGCGGTGCAGAGGTTGCGGCTCTGGCCGACCAACCATCCGGGGCAGGTGGTACGCGAATGGCGTGTCGAGGTGGAGGGCGCCGAGCGCGAGGTGAGCTATGTCGACGGTTTCGGCAACCGCACCGAACTCGTTCGCCACGAGCGCAACGCCGAGAGCATCTGCGTGCAGGCATCCGGCGTCATCGAGACTGAAGACCGCAACGGTGTGCTTGGGCCGGCGAACGGGACGCCCCCGCTCTGGGTCTTCGAACGCGAGACCGAGCTGACCCGCCCCGGCGAACGCATCCGCGCCCTGGCAAGCGAACTCGGCGCGCTGGGCGAGGGGCACCTGCCGGTGCTGCATAGCCTGATGGGCCGCATCCACGAGCAGGTCAGCTACGTGCCCGGCGCCACCAGCGTCGCCACCGACGCCGAGGCTGCCCTGGTCAACGGCGCCGGCGTGTGCCAGGACCACGCGCAGATCTTCATTTCCGCCGCCCGTCTGCTGGGAATCCCCGCGCGCTATGTCTCGGGCTACCTGCGCATGGAAGGCGTCGCCGAGCAGACTGCCAGCCACGCCTGGGCGGAGGCGCACGTGGATGGCCTCGGCTGGGTCGGGTTCGACGCCGCAAACGCCATATGTCCCAACGACAACTATGTGCGAATCGCCTGCGGGCTGGATTATCGTTCCGCAGCACCGGTTTCCGGGGTTCGCACCGGTGCCGCTGCCGAGACGCTCGCCGTCGAGATCAGCGTCGAACAGGAGCAGTAGGGCTGACGGGACGATGACATATTGTGTCGGGTTGAAGATGGATAGCGGGCTGATCTTCATGTCCGATACCCGGACCAATGCGGGCCTGGACAACATCTCGACCTTTTCCAAGATGCGGACCTGGAGCACGCCCGGCGAGCGCGCAATCGTGTTGCTCTCGGCCGGCAACCTGGCGACGACCCAGGCCGTGGCCGGCCTGATCGACGAACGCATTCGCACGCCACGCGCCGGCCGGCCCTCGCTCATGGAAACCAGCTCCATGTTCCAGACCGCGCAACTGGTCGGCTCGATCGTCAAGGAAGTCATCCACGATACCGCGCCTGTCGGCCAGAGCGCCGACGCTTTCGGGGCGACCTTCATCATGGGCGGGCAGATCAGGGGCGAGGGGCCGCGCCTTTTCTATATCTATCCGGAAGGCAATTTCATCGAATCCTCGCCGGACACGCCTTTCTTCCAGATCGGCGAGCACAAATACGGCAAGCCTATCCTGGTGCGGGCCTACGAGCCGGACATGAGCGAGGAGGACGCGATCAAGCTCCTGCTGGTCTCGTTCGATTCCACGCTCAAGTCGAATCTCTCTGTTGGTCTGCCCCTGGACATGCAGGTCTACCGCGCCGACAGTCTCGCCCTTGGTCCCGGCCGCAGGTTCGAGCGTAACGACCCCTATTACACCGCCATCTCGGAAGGCTGGGGCTCCGCGCTCAAGGCTGCCTTCCACAGCCTGCCTTCGCTCGAGCCCTGATCTAGAAGCGCGCGAACTCGGCCCTCACCGTCGCCAGGAACCCTTCGAGTCGAGCAGGCGTGCAATTGTTCATATCGTAGAGCGCCAGGTATTTCGGCCGGCTCCGGAACGTCGCCCAGCCCCAGCGCATGGCGATGCGGCGCGGCGGATCGCCCATCGCCCAGGTCCGCAGGCGGTCGCCGCCATAGGTGGTGACGAAGGCGGCCTTGCGGATGTTGTGCAGCCCTGGCTTGAGTCGCCCTCGATCCTCCCCGCCCTCCATCGTGAAGGAAACGCCGGGCAGGAACACCCGGTCGAAATAACCCTTGAGGATGGCGGGGTAGCCGTAGTTCCACACCGGGTGGACGAAGACGACGGCGTCGGCTGCTCGCAGGCGCTCGACATAGGGCTTGACGAGGTCCGAGAGATTGCCGGGCACACTGTGATAGGCAAGCCGCTCCTCGCGCGTCATCACCGCCGGAAAATCCTCGTCGTAGAGGTTGAGGGCATCGACCGCATGGCCCGCGCCCTGCAGGGAATCGAGGACCGCCCCGAAGAGTGCACGATTGTAGCTGGTTTCGACCGGATGGGCGTGAACGACGTGGACGCGCATCAGGCGGTACGCACCGCGTTGAGGCCGTCGAACAGCCAGGCTTTGCCGGCGTTGAAATCGAAGTCCGGGTTCTCCCAGGCCACCATCTTGCCCGGGTTCAACATGCCCTTCGGATCGGCCTCGCGCTTGAAGGCCAGTTGCTTGTGGTCGGTGCGCTTCATGCCTCCCTCCTCGAGCGTGTAGCGGTGGGGGTTAAAGACATTGCAGCCATTGTCCTCGTGGATGCGGATGATCTCCTCGAGGCGCTCTTCGCTGGTATAGCGCACCATCGGCAGCCCGGAGAAGGTGACGACGCCATCCTGGCGCGTCATCTCGATATGCATGGGCAATTCGTCGCCGAGCATTTCCACGATGCGTCGCACGTGCTCGATGGTGGGGTAACGGGTCTGCAGGTAGGTGATCGAGTTGTCTATCTTGAGCGCACGCAACGTCGTGTGGTTCCAGGCCAGTTCGTAGATCGGCGGCAGCCGGCGTTTCTCATCCTCCGTCGCCAGGTCGGCGCGATAGCGCACCTCGCCTTTGTGGTGGTCGACGAAGAGGGCCAGCGAATCCATCGATACCGGCGCCACCATGATCAGCACCACCGACTGGCCGTCCTTGAGATAGGGCTTGTGCCGGTTGAAATAGGCCTCGGGGATGGGCGCCGCGCAAGGCGAGACCTCCTTGACAAGCAGTCCGTCCTGCAAGGCCACCGCTTCGGCGAAGCGGGCCGCATCCATGAACGCGTCGAACCCGACGATGACGTCTATCCAGTCATAGGCAGGCGCCAGCGGCATCTCTGCCTCAACGATGATGCCGTTGGTGCCATAGGCATGCGCCACCTTGAGGACGTCCTCGCCGACCAGGTCGAGCTCGCGCGGTTCGGCCTCGCAGGTGACGATCTTGAGGCCCAGGATGCTGCCCAGGTTGCGCAGGCCACCCCAGCGCACCGAACCAACGCCACCCGAGCCACCGGCGATGAAGCCCCCCAGCGAGGCCATCCGGTATGTGGAGGGGTGGAAACGCAGTTCCGAGCCGACGGCTTCGCGCGTCTCGTGGTCCATTTTTTCAAGAACGGCGCCGGCCTGGGCGCGAACGCGATCCCGTTTGATCTCGAGCACCTTGTCCATGTTCATCATGTTGAGCATGGCGCCGCCCGAAAGCGGCATGGCCTGGCCATAGTTGCCCGTTCCCGCTCCGCGTGGCGTGATGGCGACGCCGTGCCTGTAGGCGGCGCGCAGGACGGTCTTCACTTCCTCGGTGGAGCGCGGAGAGACCACGACCTCGGCACTCACGTGGTCCAGCTTGGCCTTGAGCACCGGCGAATACCAGTAATGGTCCCGGCTGCGCTGTTGCACGATGCGCGGATTGTCTTCTTGCGGGATGTCGCCCAGTTCGGCTCGGAAGTCTGCAACGCTCATTGCTGTCCCATCAGGTCGTCGAGTTCTCGATAGTCGGGAAGGGTGGTGTCGATGGCCATGCCGCCCCGCAACACCGTGCGATCGGCCTGAGGGCGGGACATCAGTTCAGTCCAGGTGCGGCCCTTGAAGACGACCAGATCCGCCGGGGCGCCGACCACCAGCTCGGCCGTATGGGCGAAGCCGGCGATCGCCGCCGGATCGGCCCCGACGGACCGCGCCCAGGTGAAGGCATCGGCTTGGGGGTGGTCGAAATGCAGGATGCGCGCGCCTTCGCGGAGCACCTCGAAAGCATCGAGGTCGCCATAGGCATAGAAGGGATCGCGCGTGTTGTCCGAGGCGATGGCCACCGGCACGCCGGCCGCCTTGAGCTCGTTGAGCAGCGTCACGCCGCGCCAACGCGGCGTGCGCACTCCGTGCTGGTTCTCCCGATCCTGCAGGTAGAGGTTGCACATGGGCAGCGACACCACGGCGATGCCGGCCTCTGCCACCATCTCGATGGTGCGCAGGGCCAGGTCTGCGGGCTGGTTGGCAAGGGCGCAGCAATGGCCCGCCACGACGCGCCCCTTGAACCCGGTTTCGATCACCGCTTCGGCCAGGCTGAGCAGCGCCGAAGCGGCCGGGTCGGCTGTTTCATCTGTGTGCAGGTCGATGTCGAGATCCATCTCGCCGGCCATTTCCACCAGCCGCCGCATGATGGTGGGGTTCTCTGGGTGGACTGCGGTCGAGCCGCCAAGGATGCCTCCGGCGGCCTTTGTTCGCTCCGCAATGGCGCGAAGCGCGGCTGGATCGAGGATCGTGTCGGGGCCCATCAGCCCCGCCGCCTGCAATTCGATGCGCCCGGCCCAGCGTTCGCGCATGGCCTCGAACACCTCCCAGGTGATGGCGTGCTGGGGTGGCGCCATGTCCAGGTGCGTGCGGATGGCGGCGGTGCCGTGCGCATAGGCACAGCGCAGCGAAAAATCCATGCGGCGCTCGACGTCGCGCGCCGCCCAGTTGGCCTGCCTGTCGGCGAGCACTGCCATCAGCGCGCCAAGCCAGGTCCCGTCCGGGTTCTCCTTGCGCGGCCAGATGTGCCCCTTGTCGAGATGGGTGTGAAGGTCGACGAATGCAGGCATCACGATGTCGCCGCGCAGGTCGATCCGCTGGTGATGCGGGGCTGAACCAGCTTCCGCGATCGCCGCGATTCGGGCGCCGGCGATGGTCACGTCCATCAGCTTGAGGGCGCCCGAGCCGGGTTCCCCGAGCACCGAGGCGGGCACGCCGGCATTGGCCAGCACGTAGTGCCCGTCGGCAGGAATGGAGAGCGCCATCGCTAGTTCTCCCGCCGGATGGCGCTTTCGTGCCAGCGGTGCAGCGCCAGCCAGGAAACGAACGAGGTCAGCCCGAAGATGGCGATGCCCGTGCCGCACAGCATCAGCAGCGCCACGAACAGGCGGGGCAGGTTGAGCCGGTACTGGCTTTCGAGGAGCCGGAAGGCGAGCCCCGCACCCTGTCCGGCCGAGCCGGCAGCGAACTCTGCGACCACTGCGGCGATGAGCGAGAGCCCGCCGGCGATGCGCAGCCCTGCCATGAAATAGGGCATTGCGGACGGAATCTTGAGGTAGATGAGCGTCTGCCAGCCAGAAGCGCCGTAGAGCTCGAAGAGGTTGAGCAGGTTGTGGTCCACACTCTTGAGCCCCTGCGCCATGTTCGAGAGAATCGGGAAGAAGGCGACGATGAAGGCACAGATGAGCAGCGCCGTCTGGGTATCGGGCGCATAGATGAGCAGCAGCGGCGCGATGGCGATCATCGGCGTCACTTGCAAGATCACGGCATAGGGAAACAGCGCCAGCTCGAGAATGCGCGACTGCACCAGCATGATGGCGAGCCCCACCCCGCCGATCAGGGCGATGGCCAGGGCCATGAAGGTGATGCGTACCGTGACCAGCAGGGCCGGCCAGAGCGTGGCGGAATCGGTCCAGAGCGCGTTCCACACATCCACCGGCCCGGGCAGGATGTAGCGCGGGATGCCGTTGATGGTCACCGCCAGATGCCAGCCGATGATCCCCAGGGTGAGGGCAAGGATGGGTACCACGACCTGCAGGATCTTCTCCCGGTTCGGCGTCTTCGCCAGGATGACGCCGGCTGCGCTGTCGGTGCCTGCTTCGCTGTTGGTCTGAACGATCTCGCTCATCATGCCACCTCTGCCGCATGGATGGCCCGTTGCAGGGCGTCGGAAACGAGCTGGCATGTCTGCCTGTAGCCCTCGGACGTGCGGTAGTCCGGGTCCCGGCCATCGGGCTGGGGAATGTCCATGTCCGAGTAGACCTGCCCCGGCCGCGCCCGCATCACCACGATCCGGCTCGAAAGGTAGGCGGACTCGTAGACCGAGTGCGTCACGAAGATCACCGTGACCCCATTTTGCTGCCAAAGCCGCAGCACGTCGTCGTTGAGTTTCTGGCGCGTGATCTCGTCGAGCGCCGCAAACGGCTCGTCCATGAGCAGCAGGCGCGGCTTGGTCACCATGGCCCGCGCGATCGAGACGCGCATTTTCATGCCGCCCGAAAGTTCGCGTGGATAGGACTTGGCGAAGTCCGCCAGCCCCACGGCCTCGAGGCCTTCCATGATCTTGTCACGCGCATCGCCCTTGGAAACGCCACGCAGCTTGAGCGGCAGGTGGACGTTGTCGAAGACGGTCGCCCAGGGCATCAGGGTCGGATCCTGGAAGACGAAGCCGACATCGCCTTCCGGCAGCCCCTTGGCGTTAATGCGCGAACTCGGCCAGTTGATCGTTCCCGAGGAAGGCGACCCCAATCCGGCGATGATCCGCAGGGCCGTCGACTTGCCGCACCCGGAAGGCCCGAGCAGCGAGATGAACTCGCCGGCGCGCACATCGAGCGACATGCCCTTGAGCGCCAGGGTGCCATTGGAAAAGAGCTTGGAGACGTCGCGCATCGAAACGACAAGCTTGCGCGCGGTCTCGGCGGAGCCGGCCTGGGCCGGGGCAGTGGCAATGTCAGTCACCGGAAACAACCCGTGTTGGGGGCAGGGCGGTGCGGGCGGACCCGCACCGACGAGTCGCGCTTTGTCAGCCGGCCGTGGCCAGTTCCTTGCCCACGCCCTTGCAGACGAACTGGGTGGTGTAGGCCTTGGAGATGTCGATGCCGTCCTGGTAGACGCCAGCGTTGACCATCTTGGCGTAGAAGTCGGACCAGCGCGCATCGGTCATGCAGCCGATGCCCTGGGTCTCGGCGTCGCCGGATACCACGATGCCGTATTCTTTCATCTTGGCGATGGAATAGGCGATCTGGCCGTCGGTCATTTCGGGATTGTCGGCCTTGATCAGGGCGTTCGCCGCGCTGTTGTCGCCGTAGAGGTAGTGGTACCAGCCCACGATGGTGGCATCGACGAACCGCTGCACGAGGTCGGGATTCTTGTCCACGATATCCTGGCGCGTCTCGATGGTGGTGGAATAGGGATCGTAGCCGAAATCGGCGAGTAGGAAGACCTTCGGCGCCCAGCCGGTCTGCTTTTCGATCTCATAGGGTTCGGACGTCAGGTAGCCCTGCTGCACGGACTTCTCGTCGGCGATGAACGGGGCCGGGTTGAAGGTGTAGGGTTCGTACTTGTCGTCGGAGAAGCCCTCGAACGCGGCCTTCATCCACGGCCAGTAGCCGGCGAAAAAGCTGTCCTTGCCCATGATGAGCTTGGAAGCGTCCTTGAGGCTCGCCAGATCCGAATATCCCGCGTCAGGATGGGCCAGCAGCACCTGCGGGTCCTTCTGGAAGATGGAGGCGACCGCAAGGACCGGAATGCCTTCCTTGACCGAGTCGATGGTCGACATGCCGCCCATGTAGAACTCGATCTGCCCGGCCACCAGCAATTGCCCGTTGGGGGCCTGCGGTCCGCCCTGGCGGATCGTTACATCCAGCCCGTACTTCTTGTAGGTGCCGTCGGCCACGGCCTGGTAGTAGCCGCCGTGCTCGGCCTGGGCCAGCCAGTTGGTGCCGAAGGTCACCTTGTCCAGCTCCTGGGCGGAAACCGGCGATGCGGCAAGCGCCAGCGCTGCCAGAATGGTCGTCTTGATCGAAACGTGCATGTTGCGCTCCCCTGCGCCGCAGTCTCCTGCTGCGGCTGAACTTCGTGCGGACAAGGCCCGCCTTCCAGTAGCTTTGAACAACCGCGGCGACGTGTGAAGCCAAAAAATAGGCACATTTAGCGAATGCCTGCTATGCGTGCAGAAATGCGGTCGCAGGGCTGGTCAAGCGCTTTACCTGCCACTAGCATTCGCACCAATCGTCCGGGGGCATCATGATCGCAACGCTTGATCCGAAAGACATCCACCCGCCGTTCGCGCCTTACAGCCACGGCGTGGTCGTGCCCGCGGGGCAGAAGCTCGTCTTCTGCTCGGGCCAACTCGGCATCGGGGCGGACGAGGCAATCCCGTCCGATTGCGCCGGCCAGACGAGGCTCTGTTTCGCCAATATCGCCGCGATCCTGCGCGAAGCCGGGCTGGGGCTCGGGGACATCGTGCGCATCAACGCCTATGTCACCGGCCGCGAGCATCTGGCCGAATACATGGCTGTCCGCAACAGCCTCTTCCACCAACCCTACCCGGCCTCGACCCTGATGATAGTGCAGGGCTTCGCCCGACCCGAATTCGTGGTCGAGATCGAGGCAATCGCGGCCGGCCCGGCCTAAGGACGTTTTTCATGCGCAAGATCTGGTGGACCGATTTCGCCGCTCGCGAATTCGACGGCATCGACCCCAACAAGACCATCGCGATCCTCCCGATCGCCGCTGTCGAACAGCATGGCCCGCATCTGCCGGTCGGCACCGACACCATCATCAACACCTCGATGATGGAACTGCTGGCCGAACGCGCCCCGGAAAACCTCGAGATTCGCATCCTGCCCGTCCAGTCCATCGGCAAGTCGAACGAACACGTCTGGGCCAAGGGAACCATCACCCATACCGCCACCAACCTCATCGAGGCCTGGACGCAGATCGGGCTCGAAGTGGCGAGGGCGGGGGTACGCAAGATCGTCATCGTCAACTCGCACGGCGGCAACGAGGAGATCATGGGCATCGTGGCGCGCGAGTTGCGCGTGCGTGCCGGCATGCTCGCCGTCAAGAGCGGCTGGCGCTTCACGCCACCGGACGTGCTGACCGACCTCGAGCGCCGGCACGGCATTCATGGCGGCGACGCGGAGACGTCGCTCATCCTGCATTTCAAGCCGCATCTGGTGGATATGGCGCGAGCGGAAAACTTCGTCTCGATCGCCGCGCGTGACGAACAGCAGTTCAGGTACCTGCGGCCCACGGGCGCCTTCGGCCACGTCTATGCCTGGATTGCTTCGGACATCAATCCGGCAGGCGCGGTGGGCGATGCCTCGATCGCCACGGCGGAAAAAGGGCGCACCATCGCCGAGGCTAATGTCGCCGGGATGCTTGAAGTGCTTGCGGAAGTCGAGCGCATGCCCCTGCCGGGCGAGCGCTGAAGCAAAAAAAGAGGCCGGCGGGAGTGCCGCCGGCCTTTGTTACTTAGCTCCAGGTCAGGTCATGGAGCCGGAACGGGGTGGAACGCACCCGCTTGCCGATGGCGGCATAGATGGCGTTGCCCACCGCCGGACCGACGACGCCGGCCGGCGGCTCGCCGATCTCGAAGTAGCGATTGTCGTCCGACAGGCCACCGAAGTGGATGTTGATCTTGGGCATGTCTTCCATGCGCAGCATCGGATACTCGTCGAAGTTGCCTTCCACGATGCGCCCGTCCTCGACGTTGAGGCCCTCCATCATGCTCATGTTGAGCCCGAAGATGGTGCCGCCTTCCAGTTCCACCCGCACGGCATCCTCGTTGAGGATGCGGCCGGTGTCGAAGGCCACATCGAGCTGCAGGACCTTGAGCGTGCCGTCCTGGGCGATATCCACCTTGGCGACGGTCGCCACGGTCGTGCCCGACGGCGTCTTGCCGTCCATGCCCCAGTTGGCGACGGCCACGCCACGGCCCTGACCCTTGGGCAGGGCTTCGCCCCAACCGGACTTGGCCTTGATCTCTTCGAGCACCTTGACCCAGCCCTTGTCGGCAAACTTGCCGTAGAGCCGCAGGCGATAATCGAGCGGGTCCTCGCCCGCCGCTTCGGCGAGTTCGTCCACGAACGTCTCGACGAAGAACGCGTTCGAGTTGTAGCCCGGGCCGCGATAGGGGCCGGTCAGGATGTGGAACGGAACCGTCTGCGACTCGATCTGGGCATTGGGCGTCACCGCCGTCAGCGCCGTTTCGGGCATGCCGACTGCGAAGAAGCCCGGACCGCCGGACATGCGCCCGAGCAGGGCGGTGGGAAGGCCGTCATCACCGAGCGCCGCCTTGAGCTTTGCCGCCATCATCGGACGGTAGCGGCCCTGACGGGTCATTTCCTCGCGCGACCAGATGAGATGCACCGGCTTGCCGGGATACTTCTTGGCCACGGCCACGACCATGCGGGCGTCGTCCGAGAACACGCGCCGGCCGAAGCCGCCACCCACGAAGGTCTGGTGGAAGTAGACATTCTCCGGGGCGACGCCGGTTTCGTGCGCCGCAACGTAGAAGGCTTCCTGCGAATGCTGGGACGGGTGCCAGAAATCCACGCGGTCCGGGGTGACGAGTGCAGTGCCGTTGAGCGGCTCGATCGGCGTCTGGTCGCAATAGGGCGTGTGATAGTTGGCTTCCACGATCTTGCCGGCGTCCTTGAACACCGCCTCGACGTCGCCATTGCTCACTTCCACCTTCTCACCGGGCTTCTCGACCGCGGCGAGTGCGGCATCGACCATCTGCTGGGTCGACTTCCACTGCGCGCCCGGACCGTCATCCCACTCGATCGGGAGCGCGTCGAGCGCCATGCGGGCCTGCCAGTAGTGCTCGGCAATGACCGCCACCGCGTGCTGGGCCGGATTAACGCCGAACGGGAAGGGCGGCTTGAGGTCGGTCGGCACGTTCTCGCCGGGCTCGACCGTGACGACGGCCAGTACGCCCGGCATGTCCTTGACCTTCTCGGCGTCATAGCTCTTGAGCTTGCCGCCCATCACCGGCGACTGCATCATGGCCGCGTAGACCATGTCCGGAACCTTGACGTCCACCCCGTAGATGGCCGAGCCATTGACGATGTGGGGGATCTGGATCTTGGCCGGGGCCTTCTTCTGCAGCCAGGTCCACTCCGAACGATCCTTCGGCTTGGGCTCTTCGGCAAAGCTCACCTTGGAGGCTGCCTCGACCATCTCGCTGAACTTGGCCGATTTGCCGCTCGCATGGGAGAGCACGCCGTCCTTGATGGTGATCTCGGCGGCAGGAACGCCCCAGGCTTCCGCCGCTGCGCCGATGAGGCGGGCGCGGGCGCTGGCGGCAACCTGCAGGTAGGTGTCCATGCGGGCCGGGCCGGTCGAACGGCCACTGAAATAGCCAAGCGCGCCACCGGGCGTCGAATAGACGTTGCCTTCCTTGTAGTCGCGGTTGGTATCGGCGTACTCGACCTTGATGTTGTCCCAGGCCGGATTGAGCTCTTCCATGATGTAGGAAGCGATCTGGGTCAGCGTGCCGTTGCCGATATCGACTGCGGTCGCCCGCACCGTGACGATGTCATCGGCGCCGATGGTGAGCCAGGGCGTGAATTCGGTAGCGCCTGCCGGTGTCGGCACTCCAGCGGGCAAGCCCTCGATCGTGGCTGCCATGGCGTGGGTTCCGATCACCATCGCACCGCCGGCGGCGAACGAGGAGATAAGGAATTTGCGGCGATTGAGGTTGAAGCTCTTGTTCATGGCTGGGTCCTCACGCCTTCATTTCCGCGGCTGCCTTGTGGATGGCAGCGCGCACGCGCGGGTAGGTGCCGCAGCGGCAGATGTTGGAGACGTACTGGTCGATGTCCTCGTCGGTCGGCTCGGGGATGGCCGCGAGCAGCGAAGAGGCAGCCATCAGCATGCCGGCCTGGCAATAGCCGCACTGCGGCACGTTCATCTCGATCCAGGCCTTCTGGAGCGGATGGCTCGAATCGGGGCTGAGCCCTTCGATCGTGGTGATCTCGCTGCCCACCGCAACTTCGAGCGGCACCTGGCACGAACGTGTGGCTTCCCCGTCCAGGTGCACCGTGCAGGCGCCGCACTGGGCAATGCCGCAGCCGAACTTGGTTCCGGTCATCCCCAGATGATCGCGGAGTACCCAGAGCAGCGGGGTTTGCGGATCGGCATCGACTTCTGTCGGTTTGCCATTAATCGTCAAAGTGACTGACATAAATATTCCTCCCAAAAAAGGGGCCCTGATCAAGGTAATTTATGCCGCCTAGTTTAGAACCGATCCAGCCTTTGGGCCCTCGGGTTTCCTAATGTGCATGTTTGGTTAGTCTATGCTTCGCGGACTCGGGCCGGAGCGGTATCGTTTGGGAACCGATAGTGGCGCCGCGGGTATCCTGACGGGCGGGAGCGCTATCGAACGCGAGCGGAGTTCCTGGGATAATGCAGGTTTTACTGAGGCTTACGGTGCTTCTGGCTGCTCTCGGCGCGGTTCCGGCCATGGCGGCCGGACCCGACGGCGAGGCACTCTCCCAGGCCTGCACGAGCTGCCACGGCATCGATGGAACGAGCCCAGGCGCCATGCCTGCCCTGGCCGGTCGTCCGAAGGATGAATTGATTTCGCTTATGCTGGCCTTCCGCGAGGAAGGAAGCGAGGCCACGATCATGAACCGCATCGTACGTGGATATACCGACGACGAACTCGCCGCCCTGGCCGCCTACTTCTCGAATGTGGACGTAAAATGAGCAAGCTTTCCCGACGCACTTTCGTGAGCGGTGCGGGCGCTGCGCTCGCGGCCCCATTCGTCCTCCCCCACCTGGCATCGGCGGCCGGAAACCCCAAGGTCGTCGTCATCGGCGGCGGCTTCGGCGGCACGTCCCTGGCGCGCTACCTGCGCCGCCACAACCCGGACGTGGCGGTAACGCTCGTCGAGCGCGACAGCACCTTTTCCACCTGCCCCTTCAGCAATGGCGTCATCGGCGGCCTCTGGCAGATGGAGCAGATTACCTTTGGCTATGACGCTGTCGCGGCCGCGGGCGTCGAGGTGATCCACGACACCGCCTCCGCGATCGACGCGACGGCCAAGACCGTGACCCTCGCGGGTGGCGACGTGCTGCCCTACGACTACCTCGTAGTATCTCCCGGCATCAAGTTCGTCTGGGACAGCATCGAGGGCTACGGGCCCGAGGCGGCCGAGATCATGCCGCACGCCTGGCAGGCCGGCCCGCAGACCATGCTCCTGCGCCAGCAGATCGAGGCGATGGACGACGGCGGGCTTGTCATCATCGGCGTGCCCAAGACCCCGTTCCGCTGCCCGCCGGGCCCCTTCGAAAGGGCCTCGCTGATCGCCAATTACCTTCATCAGCACAAGCCGAAATCCAAGGTGATGATCCTCGATTCCAACGAGAGCTTCGCCAAGCAGCCCCTGTTCGAAGAGGCTTGGGCCCAGCTCTACCCGGGGATGGTCGAATGGGTGCCGGGTTCGCAATCGGGCGTGGTCATGGGGGTGGATACCGCCACCATGACCGTCTCGACCAGCTTCGACGACTTCAATCCGGCGGTCGCCAACATCATCCCGGCGCAACGGGCCGGCCAGATTGCCATCGATGCGGGGCTCGACGAGGGCAAGGGCTTCTGTCCGATCGACCCGGTCACTTTCCAGTCCACCGTACACAAGGACATCTACGTGCTGGGCGATGCCACCATCGCCGGGGCCATGCCCAAATCCGGCTTCAGTGCCAACAACCAGGCCAAGGTCTGCGGCGCCGCTATCCTGGCCGCGATTGCGGGCAAGCAGGTCGCGCCCTCCAAGCTCATCAATGTCTGCTACAGCTTCGCCACGCCCGACTATGCCTTCGAGATTGCCGACGTCTTCGAGGTCAAGGACGGCAGCCTGGCGCTGAGTTTCGAAGACAACCGCACCACGCCCCTTGAGGCTTCCCAAGACGTCCACAAGCGCGAGGCGGAATACGCCCACTCATGGTACGAGAACATCACCGCCGAAATGTTTGGCTGAGCGCGGCCCTCGTCCTGGCGCTTGCCCTGCCTTCGGCCGGCGCCGCCCAGGACGGGCCTTCGCTTGAAGAACCGCTCACGGCCGAGCCCGGCAACGTGCAGCGCGGCAAGGCCGTGGCGGTCGATTCCGACCTAGGCAACTGCCTGATCTGTCACGCCATCCCCATTCCCGAGGTACCGGACGGCGCGGCGGGAGACATCGGGCCGTCCTTGGGAGGCGTGGGGTCGCGCCTGACCGCAGCCGAGATGCGCCAGCGGATCGTCGATCCCAAGGCGCTCGATCCGCAGACGGTGATGCCCGCCTATTACGTTTCCGATGGCCTGGTGCGCGTGCAGACGCAATATGCCGGCAAGACCATACTGACCGCCCAGCAGATCGAGGATCTCGTGGCCTTCCTGCTGACGCTCAAATAGAAAGTGCCGCGATGAAGCGATCCGAGCCAGCCAATCTCCTGACGCGCCGCAGTGTGTTAGCCGGGCTCGGCGCCGGGTTCATGCTCGTTTCCATGCCGGTGCGCGCCGACGACGCCAGCGTTGCCGAAGCGATCGAGGCTGCCTTCGGAGATGCCCCGCGGACCGACGGGCGCATTGCCATGACGCTGCCGCCGCTGGCCGAAAGCGGCAATACCGTGCCGCTCACGGTGAGCATCGAGAGCCCCATGACCGAGGCGGACTCGGTCAAGCGCGTCATGATCTTCGCCAATCGCAATCCGCGGCCGCTCATCGCCACCATGGCGTTCGGCCCCAAGGCCGCCAAGGCGGAGTTTTCGACCAATATCCGCCTGAGCGGGACGCAGGATGTCATCGCCATCGCCGAAATGACCGACGGCACCATCTATCAGGCCCAGGTGCGCGTGATGGTGACGGTTGGCGCCTGCGACACCCTCAAGATCAGGTTCTAGGGAGAGCGCCATGCCCAATACCCGTATCCGCGTTCCCAAGACCGCCCTCAAGGGAGATGCCGTGGAGATCCGCGCCATCATCCAGCACCCGATGGAGAACGGCTTTCGCCTCAACAGCCAGGGTACGCCCATTCCGGTCGAGATTATCAGCGAATTCGTCTGCACCTATGACGGCGGCGAGGTGTTCCGCGTGACGCTCGAGCCCGGCCTGTCGGCCAATCCGTATTTCTCGTTCTATCTCAAGGCCACCACGAGCGGCCCCGTCGACTTCTGGTGGAAGGACCAGGACGGGACCATCACCGAGGCCAGCGCACATCTCGAGGTGGTATGAAGCTCTCGACCCTGGCACCGGCTTTCGCGGTCACGGCAGTCTTCGCCCTGGCCTTCGTGCTGACCGGCGCCGCCGCGCCGCCGGTGACGCCGAAATCGGGCTATGACTACCTGACGCCCGAAACCCGCCAGCTCCAGGACGACGACTTCGCCAATCCGGGCATGCTGTGGGTGGAGGAGGGCGAACGGCTCTGGAGCGAGCCGGCCGGCACATCAGGACAATCCTGCGCGAGCTGCCACGGAGACGCGGCGACATCCATGCGCACCGTAGCCACCCGCTATCCCGCCTGGTCGCAGTCCTATGGCAAGGTGATCAACCTTGAGCAACAGATCAACCAGTGCCGGGGGCGGCAGGGCGCCGAGCCCTTGCAATACGAATCCGAACCGCTGCTATCGCTCACGGCCTTCGTGTCGCACCAGGCCAAGGGGCTACCCATGTCGGTGGCCGTTGATGGGCCCGCCGCCCAGAGCTTCGAGCGCGGCAAGGCCTTCTTCTACCAGCGGCGCGGTCAGCTCAACCTTTCCTGCGCCAATTGCCATGAGGATCATGCCGGCGACCACCTGCGCGCCGACGTCATCAGCCAGGGACAGGTCAACGGCTTTCCGATCTACCGGGCCCTCTGGCAGACGATGGGGTCGACCAACCGCATGTTCGCCTGGTGCAACGAAGCGGTGAGGGCCGAGCCCCACGCGGCCGGTTCGCAGGAATATGTCGATCTCGAGCTTTACCTGCGCTGGCGCGGGCAGGGGCTTCCAGTCGAAACGCCTGCCGTCAGGCGCTAGTCGCGCACGAAGTCGAGGGCGGTATCGAAGTCTGCCAGCTCCTCGGCGCCGGCATCGACAGCAACCGCACCGGCAAGCAGGCGACCGGCCCCCCTGTCGCCTTCGAGCAAAAGGAGTTCATCGAACCGCGCCCGAGCAAAGGCGGCGGGCGGCATGATCGCCCCTGACGGCGCGCGCGAGCCGACCATGCCCTGATCCCCATCGAGCCGCCCGACCAGTGACTGGAGATGTCCTGCCGATACGTACGGCATGTCGGCGAGGCAGATGAGCGCGGCATCGACTGGCTGCGCCGCGAGTGTCTCCACGCCGACAGAAAGAGAAGAGGAAAGGCCGCGCGCGGTATCGGGGTTGATCGCGACCATGAATCCCTGGTCGGCGAACATTCGGGCCAGTTCCTCGTCGCCGAACCGGCAAACGGCCAGGCGGGACTGAAAGGGCAGGGCGCTCAACGTATCTGCGATATGGCGCGCCAGCGGCTTGCCCTCCAGTTCGGCGTGGAGCTTGCTGGCCGTGCCATAGCGCCGCGACAACCCTGCGGCGAGAACGATGACCCCGGTATCGGCGAGCTGCATCAGCCGTCGAGCCGCATGCGCGCTTCGGCGATTTCGCCGAGCACGGAGATGGCCAGGGTAGAGGCGGTGCGGGTCGGGCCGAAAAGGCCGATCGGTCCGTGGAGCCGCGCGATGCGGGCTTCCTCGACCCCGGCCGACTGCAGCTTGGCAATGCGGCCCGCATGGGTGCGCTGGCTGCCGAGCGCCCCGACATAGAAGGGGTCGTAGCCCAGCGCGCTTTCGAGCAGCCGACTTTCCTTGAAGCGGTCGTGGAGCAGGAAGACCACGGCGGTGAACGGGTCGACCGGAAGGTCGGGGAGCGTCGCTCCTGTGACCAGCGTCACCGGTGTGCCATGTCCCTCCACGATCTCGGAGCCGTTCTGCGAGGACATGAAGGCCGCGACCGGCAGCCCGGACGCGCGCCCGATGCTCGAAAGTGCCACGAGTTCGTGGCCTTCGCCGATGAGCACCAGCCGGGTCAGCGGATGGTACTGGCGCACGAAGTTCTCGCCCTGCCAGGAGCTGCGCTCGGAGACGCCCGATACCGGTACCAGTTCGGAGGCGCCGTCGGCCGGCCGCAAGCGGATGGCGAACGGCTGCCGCTCGGCCAGCCGCGCCTGCGCCTGGTGCACCAGCTCCGCCGACAGGCCCACGTGCACGTGGACGTCGATGCTGCCGCCGCAGGGCAGCTTGATATCGATGAAGGGCGAGCCCGTGCCGAAGCGCAGGATCTCGTCGCGGCCGCTCTCGATGGCGCGCACGGCTTCGGCCGCAACCGCCGCTTCCACGCATCCGCCCGAGACGTAGCCGCAATAGCGTCCGTCGGCCAGCACGGCCATTTGCGAGCCGAGCGCGCGGGGGGCGCCGCCCGAAATGTCGACGATGGTCAGCAACGCCCCCGCGATTCCCTCGGCAAGTCCCTCCTGAAGCAGCAGGAAAACCGAGGCGGGATCGTCCGGGTCCAACCCCGTATCGTAGGGGATCAGCGGGACGGTGGACTTGGAAATCTCGTCGAGCGCCATCTCAGCCCCCCGTCACGCTCATATGGCGACTGACCGCAGGCGCGGGGTTTGCGCGGTCGAGTACGAAGTCGTGGCCCTCGGGCTTGAGCAGCATCGCCCGGTCGAGCGCGGCGTCGAGGCCGTCAGGCCCTTCCTCTCGGAGCACCGCCCGCAGATCGACCATGTCCTCCTGGCCCAGGCACATGAAGAGTTGCCCGGTCGCCGTCAGCCGCACGCGATTGCAGCTTTCGCAGAAATTGTGGCTCATCGGGGTGATGAAGCCGACGAGGCCGCCGGTCTCGGCGACGCGTTCATAGCGCGCCGGACCGCCTGTACGATGGAGCGTCTGCTCGAGCGTGAAACGCTCGGCCAGGCGCGCGCGTACCTCCCGCAGGGAGAGGTAGCTCTCGACCCTGTCGATGCCGACTTCGCCCAGAGGCATGCCTTCGATCATGGTCAAGCCATAACCTCGTGCATGCGCCCAGCGCAGCATCGGCTCGATCTCGTCGTCATTGCTGCCGCGCACGGCAACCATGTTGATCTTGATGGCGATGCCCGCTTCGTCCGCGGCCTCGATACCATCGAGAACGTCAGCCAGCCGGCCGCGCCGCGTGATGGCGGCAAACCGCTCGGGGTCGAGCGTATCGAGGGAGACGTTGATGCGCCGGACCCCGGCCGCGGCCAGGCCACGCGCATGGCGCCGCAACTGGCTGCCATTGGTGGTGACGGTGAGTTCTTCGAGCCCGTGCCCGAGATGCCCGCCGATCCTCTCGACCAGCGCCATGATGTCCTTGCGCACCAGCGGCTCCCCGCCCGTCAGGCGGATCTTGCGCACGCCGCGCCTGATGAAGGCGGAGGCAATGGCATCGAGCTCTTCGAAGCTGAGCACCTCCTTGCGCGGCAGGAATTGCATGTCCTCGGACATGCAATAGACGCAGCGGAAGTCGCAGCGATCGGTCACGGATATGCGCAGGTAGGAGATCGTCCGCCCATAGCGATCGACCAGGCCGGCGGCGCCGGTCGGTTCAATTCGGGGCTGGGCAAGAAGCGTTACTGGCATGGGCCCGCAGCGGTGATGAGACTTTGCCAAACATAGGAGATCGCCCCGCCAAAAGCACCGTCACGCTACCCCCGCTATGACAATCTTGAACTGTGGTATGACCAATGACGGAATGGACGTTCGTCGCAAGCTCAGGCGAGGTCATCGCTTTTCGGCAGAATGGGGCCTCGGCCTGCACCGCCCGCACAGCGTTAATTGGCCATTACACCCGGTCATGACCCGCTAACCCTCTTCAAAACAACCTAAACTTAACTGCGTTTCTTAAGCCGGCCGGAAAGGGGGCGCGCTAGATTTGGGCGCATAAACGAGGCGCAAAAAAACAAGCTCTCGAGAGTTTACAGGAAGGTTTTCAAGATGGTTCGTGGCATGGGAAATGATGGGTCATCCGTCGTTATGTTCCGCGGCAGACCGGCAGGCGGTCGCCCTGCGGCTACCCCGTTCGGAGCCGCCAACGACAATGGACCCAAGGACCCGGTAAATACCGTCACCGTGCGCCGCACACTCGAAAAGAGCGGCGTTACCATCAAGATCAAGGTGCCGGTCTCCGAATTCGTCGGCGTCGCCGTCTCCACCCGCATCTCGGACGAAGGCATGCTGACCAGCGCCATCGAGCTGGTGCACGGCGATCCCGACCTCAACTACCAGGTGTTCGAGGAAGAAGGGAACCACAACGTGGTGGCCGAATGGCAGAACTGGGGGCGCAAGCTGCGTCTGCCGCTCTACATCAAGGCCGGCGACGGTTCGCTTCTGCCCTATTCGCAGCAGGTCGATGGTGTAATGCTCGGCAACCAGACCAGCCGTCGCAAGCTGGCCGCCGAAGCCGGCCGCCGCCCGCGCTTCCTCAATCGCCGCAAGCCCGGCGAGCCGGAAGCCAACTAGGAATTCGCGACCTCCAATCGCAAAAAGCTGAGGCCGGTCGGTGGTGCGACCGGCCTCGGCTTTTGTGCGTGCCGTTCAGTGGTTGAGCGACTGCATGCCCGCGGGCGTGTACCGCTCGCCCGCCGCCGCCCCGGCCGGGGCCACCACGTCCAGTTCCGCCAGGTCGGCGGGGCTGAGCTCGATATCGACCGCCGCCGCGTTCTCCTCGAGATACTTGATGCGTCGGGTGCCCGGGATCGCCAGCGCGCCCTGCGCGAAGACCCAAGCCAGCGCGAGCTGGGACGGCTTGACGCCCTTGCGCTCGGCGACTTTGCGGATGCGGTTCACCAGATCCATGTTCCTGTCGAAATTGGCATCGGACCAGCGCGGGTCCGACTTGCGGAAATCGCTGTCCGCCAGCGTATCGACCGAGCTGATGGCTCCGGTCAGCAGGCCGCGTCCGAGCGGCGAATAGGCGACGAAGCCGATGCCGAGTTCGCGCACGGTGTCGAGCACCTCATTGCCTTCCACGCCGCGCTCGAACAGCGAATACTCGGTCTGCAGTGCCGAGAGCGGGTGGGTGGCGTGGGCCTTGCGGATGGTGGCCGCCGACGCTTCCGAGACCCCGATGAAGCGAACCTTGCCGGCCTTCACCAGGTCGCTGAGCGCCCCGACGCTCTCCTCGATCGGCACGTTCGGATCGATGCGGTGCAGATAGTAGAGATCGACATAGTCGGTCTCCAGATGCCTGAGCGACCGGTCGATGGCCTTGCGGATATATTCGGGGCGACCATTGACCGGACGCCGCTCGCCCTCGTCGGTCACTTCCGAGCCGACCTTGGTGGCGATCTTGACCTTGTCGCGCTTGCCCTTGAAGGCCTTGGCGAGCAGCTGCTCGTTCTTGAACGGCCCGTAGATCTCGGCAGTATCGAAGAAATCGATGCCCAGTTCGAGGGCGCGGGCGAGGGTGGCGAGGTTCTCGGCCTCATCGCTCGGCCCGTAGAACGCGCTCATGCCCATGCAGCCCAGTCCCTCCATCGAGACCTTGAGGCCCTGGCTGCCCAAATCGACGTATTTCATGTCTGAAACTCCTTCGCTCGAATTGCTCGAAGACGGCGGTAACTCTCTGGTGATCGCCGCAAAGATTCTCGTCCCGCTGTGCAACTTCCGCCGGACGATTGCGTTTCTTTTGTGCCGGCGTCGATCACGCCCCCGATTCCCCACGCCGGCTACAACGTTAGCTTCCTCCAGAGCAAAACGTTAAGAGGCTGACCCCGTGGTGCGGTCAGCCTCTTCCCGTTTCTGGAGGGTCTTCATGGGGCTACCACGCCCATTCGATCAGCAGCGCCAGCGTCAGCGTGAACCCGACCCAATGGTTGGACGTGAAGCGCAGGTAAGGGTTCTGCGGCTCATCGGCATTCAGCGTCCACACCTGCCAGGCCATCAGCCCGCCCGGGACGAGCGAGGCGAGCACGAACAGCCACCCGCCTCCGGCCGCCAGGGCCGCCAGCACCCAGAGGATATAGGCCCCCGCGTAGATGCCGGCGACGATGGGGCGCGTGCGGCTACCGAAGAGACGGGCGGTCGATTTGACCCCGATCAGGGTGTCGTCCTCGATGTCCTGGAGGGCGTAGATCGTATCGTAGCCGATGACCCACAGGATGCACCCGGCGTAGAGCAGGATCGGCGGCCAGCCGAGGCTGTCGATCTGGGCCGTCCAGCCCACGATGGCGCCATAGGAGAAGGCCAGCCCCAGAAAGAACTGCGGCCACCAGGTCACGCGCTTCATGAACGGATAGATCGCCACCAGCACCAGCGAGGCGATGCCGAGCACTATGGTCAGCAGGTTGAACTGGAGAAGGATGACGAGGGCGAGAAGCGACTGGGCGACGAGGAACGCCGCGGCCTGGGTACGCGTGGCCGCGCCCGAAGGGATGGGGCGCGAGCGCGTGCGTGCAACCATGGTGTCGATCTTGGCATCGACGATGTCGTTGCCGGTGCAGCCCGCGCCGCGCATCAGCGTGGCGCCGACGAGCATGAGCACCAGATACCAGAAGTTGAAGCCCACGGCCGGGCGCGCCACCGCCGCCAGTGCCAGGGCGAAGGCGCACGGCCAGAACAGCAGCCAGATGCCGATGGGGCGATCCCAGCGCGCCAGCCGGGCGTAAGGCTTGAGCCAATCGGGCGCGAAGGCATCCACCCAGTTACCACGTTGGGCGTCTGCGACCTTGCCGGTTTGCATCCTGACACTCCGATAGGCTAATCCGGGGCGGAACGTACCCCCCATGCGGACCAAGTCAATGCCCCGCACTCATTCATCGCTGCCGCGACTGTTCGTAGAGCCCTCCCTTGCCAAGGGGGAACCCCTGGCGCTCGACAGGGACCAGTCCAACTATCTCGGCGCCGTGCTGCGCATGCCCACAGGCGGCGAGGTCATAGTCTTCAACGGACGCGACGGCGCCTGGCTGGCGCGCATTGCCAACCCCAACAAGAAGGCCGTGGTTCTCGAGCTCATCGAGCAGACCGCTCCGCAATCGCCGCCCTCCGACCTCTGGTACGGCTTCGCCCCGCTCAAGTCGGCGCGCCTCGACTATGTCGTGCAGAAGGCCACCGAAATGGGGGCAGGGGCGATCCAGCCGGTCATCACCCGTTTCACCCAGGTGCATCGGGTCAATGCCGAAAAGCTCAGGGCCAATGTCATCGAGGCTGCCGAGCAATGCGAAGTTCTCACCGTTCCCGAGGTGATGGCGGATATCGCGTTGGACAAGCTTCTGTCGTCCTGGGATCCAGCCAGGGCGCTGGTCTTCGCGGACGAAGGCCAGGCCTCCGCATCGCCCATCGAAGCGCTGCGGGCTCTGGCCGGCCGCCCCGTCGGCCTGCTGGTCGGACCGGAAGGCGGCTTTGCGCCCGAGGAGCGTGAAAAGCTCCTCGCGCAAGCCTTTACCGTCCCGATCAGCCTGGGGCCGCGCATCCTGCGCGCCGACACCGCCGCGGTTGCGGCGCTGGCGGTTATCCAAGCAACCATCGGTGATTGGCGATAAAGGGATTGCTTTCGGCTTGCGAGCCGATATGTTCCGCCCACTCCAATCCTAGAGGACTACATGGCCGGCGCTTCTTCTCCCCCGCCCCTGATTGAATCGCGCGCTGACTTGATCGAGGCGCTCGAGCGGGGATGTAAGCCCAAGTCCGAATGGCGCGTGGGAACCGAGCACGAAAAGCACGTGTTCCACCGCAACCCGCTGCGCCCCGTGACCTATGAGGGCCCCAACGGGATCCACGAGCTCCTGGCCGGCATCGAGGCGGAAACCGGTTGGCATCCGTTCTACGACCACGACAACCCGATCGGCCTGCGCAATCTTGGCCCCTCGGGCGGCATCTCGCTCGAACCGGGCGGGCAGTTCGAGCTTTCTGGCGCTCCCATGGAGACGCTGCACGACGCCGCCATCGAAGTGGCCGAGCACCTGGCCGTCAGCCGCAAGATCGGCAGCCGCCTTGGTATCCATTTCCTCGGACTGGGTGTGACCCCGCTCTGGTCGGTGGCCGAAATCCCGGCCATGCCCAAGTCCCGCTACGGCATCATGAAGCCCTATATGGAAAAGGTCGGCACGCTCGGCACTTCCATGATGTTCCGGTCCGCCACCATCCAGGCCAACCTCGATTTCTCCTCGGAAGCCGACATGGTCAAGAAGCTGCGCGTCAGCGTGGCGCTGCAGCCGGTCGCCACGGCGCTCTTCGCCAATTCCCCGTTCGTGGACGGCAAGGAGAGCGGCTATCTCTCGTTCCGCTCCCACATCTGGCTCAATACCGACGCTGCCCGCACGGGCATGCTACCCTTCGCCTTCGAAGAGGGGATGGGGTTCGAGCGCTACGTCGACTATGCACTCGACGTGCCGATGTATTTCGTCATCCGCAACGGCCAGTACGTGAACGTGGCTGGCGAAAGCTTCCGCACCTTCCTCGAAGGCAACCTGCCGCAGCTTCCAGGCGAAAAGCCCACCGTCAAGGATTGGGAGGATCACCTCTCCACGCTCTTCCCCGAGGTGCGCCTCAAGCAGTTCCTGGAGATGCGCGGCACCGACATGGGCGATGAGGCCGCCATCACGGCGTTGCCTGCGCTCTGGACCGGCATTCTCTACGACGACATCGCGCTCGATGCCGCCTGGGACCTCGTCAAGGACTGGACGGAGTTCGACCGCCAGCACCTGCGCAACGAGGTGCCGCGCCTTGCCCTGCAGACCCCGGTGCCCGGCAACGACCTGCGCTTCGGCACGGTCGGAGACCTGGCTCGCGAAATGGTGGCCATCGCCAGCGCGGGCCTGGCGCGTCGCGACATCAAGAATCCGATGGGCAAGGACGAGAGCATCTACCTGGCCTGCCTCGAAGAGACGCTGCGCCTGGGCAAGACGCCGGCCGAACGCTGGCTCGATCTTTATCGGGGCGAGTGGGGCGGCGACCTGACCCGCATCTTCGACGCAGCCGAGATCTAGGAAACGAAGGCGACCCCGAGTTCGGTCGCCTTGCGCCAGCTCACCCGACAGTCGCGCGTGGTCTTGTCGCTCATCTGCAGGATGAATTCGTCCGGGATGCCCACGACGCTCGTCACGCGCAGATTGGCACCGATCTCGGACAGGTTCCGAACGGTGCAATCGATGGCCGAGCGCCCTTCGTTAAAGACGATCGAGCCACCCTTGAGCGTGCGGTGACGCTGCGCGCCACGGCGTTCTTCCATGGAGCCCCCTTGCGGAAAGCCTTACGGCAGCTTCGCGAACCCGTCGGCGAAGCCCTTGAGCGACACCGGAATGCCGATGCCTTCTTCCGGCGTCTTGAACACGACGAAGATCGCGTTCGTGCCCTTCGAGAGCGTATCGATGAGCGCCGCGTCCATGGCCACTTCGGCCACGCACCCGTTGGGCAGGCAGCGCACGAAGGCGACGCGCCCCATGTCCTTGCCGTCAACGTTGAGCCCGAGCCCGTTGGGCAGCAGCACGCCCAGCGGCGCGAGGACGCGCAGCAACTGCGCCTGCTTGTCGGCGGTCTTGAGTACGATCACCGAGAGCCCAACGTTGGGCTGGTCCTCGGCGGTCACGTTCTGGATGATGGCGCACTGCTCCCCGGTCGCACCGGGCGGCGTGTCGCAGCTCATCTGCCAGTCGCCGTACTGCGCCTTGACCAATCCCTGCGCCTGGCTGGGGAGCACCGGCAGGCAGACCGTGGCCGCAAGGGCGATTGCGGCGGCGACGCTGCGCTTGAATGGATGCTTCACTTGGCTCTTTTCTCCCAGTCGAATCGGACCGTTTTCTAGGCTCTGTTGCCTTCTTGCGGGGGCGTCAGGCCCTTGTCAACGCTGCCCGCCCAGGCGCGCGACGACATCCCGAAAACTGCGGCAACCATATGGCGTTGCCCATTCGCGGCGCATTTTGACGCATCCTTGTGCATATCACCGTCGTAGACTCGCGCAATTGGATGTGATTTAGGTCACCACCAGTGAAGAAACGCTCCGAGGTTGAGTCGGGGCGGCTTGTCCTATGCCGCACATTTCGCCTCAACCCCGTCGCACGCAATTGTGAAGTATAGGGGGTTATAGGTGACCGCACAGTTCTTCCG
>Ga0182743_1000275_pt1 | contig 74161 bp, 73 predicted proteins | sample eDN3rd30CKraftOP_FD_128522 | JGI IMG/M metagenome (GOLD analysis project Ga0182743, IMG submission 128522) | Enriched Organic Plus compost microbial communities from Emeryville, California, USA - eDNA 3rd pass 30_C Kraft OP (version 2) (version 2) ... | reverse complement strand
GGTAGGCGGCCAGGGTATTGTCCGCCAGGCCGTCTTCCAGCCACAGGGCATCCAGGAATGCGTCGATTGTCGGGAAGGGTGAGGGCTGCGCCATGTCCGCTGGGGCGTCCGTCGTGGGCATGCCTGGATTTTACTCGCCAGCGCCCGGCGCGCTCGCCGAAGCGGGCGTTCCGCCTTTCATCCGACCGATATCGGACATCACGCGGGCAGAATAGCGGAATATACCTATATATATTACGATGTGACTGCATCATATCCTGCTCGATCCGCTGTGCCATGGGATCGGGTCCTCACCGGCTTCGGCCGGCATGCAGTGTGAAAACTCCATCGAGCGCGAGAAATTCCGCATGAAGTTCCGTATCCGGGCAGCCGCATGTGTCCTGGCCTGCGCCGCCATGCCGGCGGCCGCAGGCGAAGTCCTGGTGGCGGCGGCCGCCAGCCTGACCAACGCGTTCAGGGATCTGGCGGCGCAATATGAAACTGCCCATCCGGGCACCAAGGTGCTGACGACTTTCGGCGCTTCGGACGTGGTGCTGCGCCAGATCGTCGAAGGCGCTCCGGCCGATGTGTTTGCCTCGGCCGACCAGAAGGCCATGGACAAGGCCGTGGCCGCCAATGCCGTGGATCCCGCCAGCCGGGCGGATTTCGTGCGCAACGAGGTCGTGCTGATCGTGCCGGCCGACGATCGTCATGGGATCCGTTCGCTGGCCGACCTGGGGAAGCCGGGCGTGACGCGCATTGCGCTGGGCAATCCGGGCTCGGTCCCGGTGGGCCGCTACACCCGGGCGGCCCTGGAAAAGGCCGGCGCCTGGCGCACGGTGGAAGCGCACGCGATCCTGGGCGGGAACGTGCGCCAGGTGCTCAGCTACGTGGAACGCGGCGAAGTCGATGCCGGTTTCGTCTTTGCCACCGATGCCGCGATCATGAAGGCCAAGGTCAAGGTCGTCCAGGTGATCGAGACGCCGGTTCCGGTGGTCTATCCGATCGCCCTGGTGCAGCGCCCCGGCCGGGCTCCGGAGGCTGCCGATTTCCTGGCGTTCGTGCTGTCGGCCGACGGCCAGGCCGTGCTGGCGCGCCATGGGTTCGCCCGGCCCTGATCCGATGAACGGCATCTGGGTCCCGCTGCTGCTGTCGCTCAAGGTCGCGGGTTGGGCGACCGTGCTGGCGACGGTCGGCGGGATCGCCGTCGCCTGGGGATTGTCGCGCTGGTCCTCGCGCTGGTGCGACGTGGTCGATGCATTCCTGACCTTGCCCATGGTGCTGCCGCCCACGGTGACCGGCTATTACCTGCTGGTGTTGTTCGGCCGGCGGGGCTGGCTGGGCGCATGGCTGCAGTCGCACGGGATCGAACTGGTCTTTACCTGGCAGGGTGCGGTGGTGGCGGCGGCCGTGGTGGCGTTCCCGATGGTGCTGAAGGCTGCCCGGGCCGCCTTCCTGGACGTGGACCACCGGCTGGAGCAGGCCGCGGCGGTGCTGGGCGTGCCGCCAGCGGGTGTGTTCTTCCGCGTCAGCCTGCCGTTGGCGATGCGCGGCATCCTGGCAGGGGTCTTGCTTGCGTTTGCACGCGCGCTGGGGGAATTCGGCGCCACGCTGATGGTGGCCGGCAATATTCCGGGCCGCACGCAGACCTTGTCGATCGCCATCTACGAGGCAGTTCAGGCCGGCAACGACGACATGGCAAATATCCTGGTGCTGGTCACGTCGGCTGCCTGCATCGCCATCCTGTGCCTGGCGTCCTGGCTGGTGCCCGGCGGGCGCGGCCGGCAGGCCGGACGGCGGAGCGTGTCATGAGCCTGTCGGTCGATATCGAATGCCGGGTCGGCGGCAGCGACGGCTTCCTGCTGCGGCCGCGCTGGCACACCGATGCGCGGCGCGTGGCGCTGTTCGGGCCGTCGGGCTCGGGCAAGAGCCTGACCATGCAGGCCATCGCGGGGCTGTTGCGTCCCGACCGGGGCCGCATCGAGGTCTCCGGGCGCGTCCTGTTCGATGCCGAGGCGGGGGTGGACGTTCCGCCGCGCGAGCGGCGGCTGGCCTATCTGTTCCAGGACTATGCGCTGTTTCCCCATCTGACGGTGCGCCAGAACATCGGTTTCGGCCTGCGGCGGGGGTGGTTCAATCCGCATGGCCGCCGCGCCCTGCCGGAGCAGGCGCGGCGCTGGGTGCGAGCCTTCGGCCTGGATGCGCTGATGGATCGTTATCCCGTCCAGCTGTCCGGCGGCCAGCGCCAGCGCGTGGCCCTGGCCCGGGCGCTGTCGACCGGCCCGGGGCTGCTGCTGCTGGACGAACCGCTGTCGGCCCTGGATGCCGGCCTGCGGGCGCGCATGCGCGAGGAACTCGCACAGCTGCAGCGCGACATCGACATTCCGACGGTGCTGATCACGCATGATCAGGCCGACGTCCAGGCTCTGGCCGACGAGGTCTTTCACATCGCCCATGGAGAAATCCGGGGCCAGGCCGAGCCGGTCCGGCGGGCCTGAACGCCTGTGTCGGCGGGCGGGATGCGCCCGGTCAGTCCACCGTGCCGATCAGGACGTCGGCCGCCTGGAACCAGGCTTCGGCCCGGTCGCCGGGAGCAAGCCCGCCGCCCGGGGCTTCCGGATCGGCCAGCCCCGTGATGCGGATCCTCGGGCCGATGTCCAGGCTGATTTCCGCCAGGGTGCCGTCGTCCGCGCAATGAACGACGCAGCCGATCCAGCGGTTCGAGCCGGCACCCGGGGCGTCAGGCGGAGGCATTGCGTCGGCGTCATGCCTGTTGCCGGCCTGGGGGCTTGCGGGATCGAACGGCCGGATGCGGACCGCCTGGGCCTTCAGGAAGGCCAGTGCGCGCCGGCCTTCCTGGAGGCCCAGGCGCTCGGTGCTGGCGTGGGTCAGGGTGGCGACCAGGGATGCATGCTCGTCCAGGTCCAGCCGGATGCGGTCGTTGATGCGGCCGGGTTCGATGGCGCCGACGATGCCTTCGTAGCGGTTGCGGGCGGAGGTCTGCAGCGTCATGCTGTGCAGCAGGTCCAGGTGGCGTGTGCCGTCCGGACCGAAGCGCGCCAGTGCCTGCATGAAGCGCTGGTGTTCCGCCTGCGCCGCCTGGTACCAGGCGACCAGCGCGCGCGCCCGCTCGGTCAGGTGGGCGCCGCCGCCCCGCTTGCCGCCGGTGGTCCGCTCGACCAGCAGGTCGCCGGACAGGCTGTTCATCATGTCCACCGCATCCCAGGCGGCTTTGTAGCTCAGCCCGACCTTGCGTGCCGCCGCGCTGATCGAGCCTTCGGTGCCGATGGCGGCCAGCAGCGCCATGCGCCGTTCGGTGCCCCAGATGTGGTCGCCGCTGCGCAGGCTCAGGGATGAGGCCGGTCGCAGGTCGGTCCTTGCCGACTGGTTCGTGCCTGTCGAATCCGGGCCGCTTGCGGGCGGCGGGGCGGGGGAGGGCGAGCGGCGTGGAGAGATCATGGCAGGGAGGATACTAGGCAGGCTTCGTAGCCGTCGAGCATGTCCGGCCAGGCGGGCGTCCAGCCGCTGGCACGCAGCCGAGCGTTCGACAGGCGCTTGCCGCTTGGCGGACGGCTTGTGCGGGCGGGCGGCGGCCCGCCCGCCATGCGGGCCAGTGCGTCGTACAGGGCAGCCGTGGGCATCGGGCGGTCGTCGGTGCCGATATAGCAGGGCAAGGGGTCGGCCAGGCCGAGCAGGTGCGCGCAGGCGCGGGCCGCGTCGTCGATGTGGATCCGGTTGGCCCAGTGTCCGGTGCCGTCCGGTGCCGTGATCTTCCCCGCGCGCAAACCTTCCGGCAGGCGCAGCCGCCCCGGACCGTACAGGCCGGACAGGCGCAGGGCGGTGCCGCGGCCGGGAAGCCGGGCGTGCAGCAGGGTTTCCGCCTCGAGCATCGCGGCCCCGCGGAAGTCGGCCGGAGCGGGCGGCGTGTCTTCGTCGACCAGGCTGCCGGCCGTGTCCGGGCCCCAGACCGCCGAGGAGTCGACCAGCACGCAGCGCTGCACCCGGCCGGGATCGGGCAGGGCGCCCAGCAGGGCCCGCAGGCCCAGGGGGTAGGCGCGCGCATAGGCTTCCGGGGTACGGGCGTCGGGCGCAGGCGCATAGAGGATGTGGGTGATGGTGGAGAAGGCCGCCAGCGCCGGGGCCAGCGTATCCGGGGCGCCGAGATCGGCCTGCAGCCAGCGGATCCGGGCTCCGGGCGAGGCGCCCATGGCCCGGCGCCTCAGGCCGATGCAGGCCCAGGCTTGCGGGTCCAGGGCGGTGGCGGTGCGCGCACACAGGTCGCCGCCGACCAGCAGGAGTGTATTCGTCTTCATCCGGCTCACGACCTAATAGAATGTCCGTGTTTCCATGACCGACAGTCTATCCCCGATCCCATGAGCGATTCCTTTCCCTTGCGCCGCAGCCATCCCGACCAGTTGATCGTGGGGCTGGTGTCCGTGTCCGACCGGGCCTCGTCCGGCGTGTACCAGGATCAGGGCATCCCCGCCTTGCGGGAATGGCTGGAATCCGCGCTGACGCGGCCGCCGCAGGTGGTTGCCCGGCTGATTCCCGACGAGCGGGCGGGCATTGCAGCCGTCCTGCGCGAACTGGTGGACGAGGCGCGCTGCGACCTGGTGCTGACCACGGGCGGAACCGGGCCCGCGCGGCGCGACGTGACCCCGGAGGCCACGCTCGACGTGGCCACCCGCGAGATGCCGGGATTCGGCGAGCAGATGCGCCAGGTCAGCCTGAAGTTCGTGCCCACCGCCATCCTGTCCCGCCAGGTGGCGGTGATCCGCGAATTGCCGGATCATGCCGCCTTGATCATCAATCTGCCCGGCCAGCCCAAGGCCATCCGGGAAACGCTGGAAGGCCTGCGCGCAGAGGACGGCGCGATCCTGGTGCCCGGCATCTTCGCGGCCGTGCCCTATTGCCTGGACCTGATCGGCGGGCCCTACGTCGAAACGCGGGACGAAGTGGTGCGGGCGTTCCGGCCCAAGTCCGCCCGGCGTCCGGCGTCCTGACCCTGACCCGGTCCGCCGGGCCGGGCTGCGGTCACGGCCGGCCCGGCCCGCCAGCAGCGATTCCCGTTCCGCCTTAAAATCCCGGAATCCGCTTTTTCCACCATTCCACTCTTATCTGGAGGTCCAGCCATGGCCCTGGTTTCCATGCGTCAGCTTCTCGATCACGCGGCCGAGCACGGTTACGGGATCCCCGCCTTCAACGTCAACAACCTCGAGCAGGTCCAGGCCATCATGGAGGCCGCTGCCCAGACCGACAGCCCGGTGATCATGCAGGCATCGGCCGGCGCCCGCAAATACGCCGGCGAAGGCTTCCTGAAATACCTGATCCAGGCCGCGGTCGAATCCTACCCGCACATTCCCGTGGTCATGCACCAGGATCACGGCCAGTCCCCCGACGTGTGCCGGGGCGCCATCGAGCTGGGCTTCTCCAGCGTCATGATGGACGGCTCCCTGATGTCGGACGGCAAGACGATTTCTTCCTATGAGTACAACCTGGACGTCACCCGTCAGGTGGTCGACATGGCGCACAAGCTGGGCGTCACCGTGGAAGGTGAGCTGGGCTGCCTGGGTTCCCTGGAAACCATGAAGGGCGACAAGGAAGACGGCCACGGCGCCGAGGGCACCATGACCCGCGAGCAACTGCTGACCGACCCCGAGCAGGCGGCCGATTTCGTGCAGCAGACCCAGCTGGACGCCCTGGCCATCGCGGTGGGCACCAGCCACGGCGCCTACAAGTTCACGCGCAAGCCCACCGGCGACATCCTGTCCGTGCAGCGGATCAAGGAAATCCATGCCCGCCTGCCGAACACGCACCTGGTGATGCATGGCAGCTCCAGCGTGCCCCAGGAATTGCTGGCCGAAATCCGCCAGTTCGGCGGCGACATGAAGGAAACCTATGGCGTGCCGGTCGAGGAACTCCAGGAAGCCATCAAGTTCGGCGTGCGCAAGGTCAACATCGACACAGACATCCGCCTGGCCATGACCGGCGCGATCCGCCGCTTCCTGGCGGAAAACCCCGGCAAGTTCGATCCGCGCGAATACCTGAAGCCCGCCCGCGAGGCCGCGAAGAAAATCTGCCTGGCCCGCTACGAGCAGTTCGGCACGGCCGGCCACGCGTCCAAGATCAAGGCGATCCCGCTGTCCGACATGGCCGCGCGCTACGCTGCCGGTGAACTCAAGCAACTGGTGAAATAAATCCGCATGAAGGCCCTGCTCCAATCCTCCATCGAGTCGCTGCCACTGCTGGGGCGCGGCAAGGTCCGCGACATGTACGCCGTGGGCGAAGACAAGCTGCTCATCGTCGCGACCGACCGGATCTCGGCCTTCGACGTGATCCTGGACGACCCCATTCCGGGCAAAGGCCAGGTCCTGACGGCCCTGACCGAATTCTGGCTGGGGCGTCTGGGGCACCTGATTCCCACGCATGCCACCGGCATCGCCCCCGAAGACGTGGTCGCCCCGGACGAGCGGGATCAGGTGGCCGGGCGCGCCATGGTGGTCAAGCGCCTCGAGCCCATCCTGGTCGAGGCGGTTGCGCGCGGCTACCTGATCGGCTCGGGCTGGAAGGACTACCAGGCCACCGGCGCCGTCTGCGGCATCGCCCTGCCGCCGGGGCTGCGCCAGGCCGAGCGCCTGCCGGAGCCGATCTTCACCCCCGCGGCCAAGGCCGAGTTCGGCCAGCACGACGAGAACGTCGATTTCAACTATGTCGTGGCCCAGGTGGGCGCCGATCTGGCCGCCGAACTGCGCCGCGTCACGCTGGCCCTGTACGCCGAGGCCGCCGAATACGCGCGCGGCCAGGGCATCCTGATCGCCGACACCAAGTTCGAGTTCGGCCTGGATGCACGCGGCACGCTGCACCTGATGGACGAAGTACTGACGCCGGATTCCTCGCGCTTCTGGCCGGCGGACGGCTACGCCGTGGGCATCAGCCCGCCTTCCTTCGACAAGCAGTTCGTGCGCGACTGGCTGGAAACCCAGGACTGGGACAAGACCGCACCCGCTCCGCGCCTGCCCGCCGACGTGCTGGAACGCACGGCCGCCAAGTATCGCGAGGCGCTGGATCGCCTCACGCGGGGCGCGGCATGATCGCGCCGGCCCCGGTGGTCGGCGTGGTCATGGGCTCGTCCAGCGACTGGGACGTGATGCGCCATGCGGCGGCGGTGTTCGACGAATTCGGCATCGCCTGTGAAACCCGCGTCGTGTCCGCGCACCGCATGCCGCTGGACATGGTCGAATACGGCGCCCGGGCCGTGGAACGCGGCCTGCGCGCCATCGTCGCGGGGGCGGGCGGCGCGGCCCACCTGCCCGGCATGATGGCGGCGCTGACGCCGGTGCCGGTATTCGGCGTGCCCGTGCCTTCGCGCCACCTGCGCGGCGAGGATTCCCTGCTGTCCATCGTGCAGATGCCGCGTGGGGTGCCGGTCGGCACCTTCGCCATCGGTGATGCCGGCGCCGCCAACGCCGCCCTGCACGTGGTCGCCAACCTGGCCATGACGGATGCCGCGCTGCTGCAGAAACTGCAGGATTACCGCGCCCGCCAGACCGAAGCCGCGCGCGCCATGGTCGTGCCGCCGGAGGCGTCATGAGCGCGATGCTGCCTCCCGGCGCCTGGCTGGGCGTGCTGGGCGGCGGCCAGCTGGGCCGCATGTTCTGCCAGGCGGCCCAGGCTTTGGGCTACCGGGTGGCCGTGCTGGACCCGGCCGAATCCTGTCCGGCGGGCATGGTGGCCGACGAACACATCCGCGCCGCCTACGACGATGCGGACGGCCTCGACCGCCTGGCGCAGCGCTGCGCCGCCGTGACCACGGAATTCGAGAACGTCCCGGCCGACAGCCTGCATCGCCTGGCACGGACACGGACAGCGACGCCTTCGGGCAACGCCGTGGCGGTGGCCCAGGACAGGCTCGCAGAAAAGAACTACATCCAGGCGGCAGGCGTGCCCGTCGCACCTCACGCCGCCATCCGTTCCGTTGCCGACGTGCAGGCGTGTCCCGGCGAACTGTTCCCGGGCATCCTCAAGACCGTCCGCTTCGGCTACGATGGCAAGGGCCAGGTCCGTGTGGCTTCGCACGACGAGGCCCGGCAGGCCTTCGAGGCGTTGCGCGGCGTACCGTGCATCCTGGAAGCCCTGCAGCCCCTGGATTACGAGATCTCGGTCGTGGTGGCGCGCGACCTGCGCGGCCGCGCCGTCAGCTACGCACCCTCGCGCAATACCCATCGGGACGGCATCCTGGCGCTGTCGGTCGCCGACGGTTCGGTGCCTGAAGGGATCGCGAACCTGGCGCGGGGCCATGCCCTGTCCCTGGCCGATCATCTGGATTACCACGGCGTGCTGTGCGTTGAATTCTTCGTGCTGCGCGACGGCCGCGTGCTGGCTAACGAGATGGCGCCGCGCCCCCACAACAGCGGGCATTACACCCAGGACGGCTGCCTGGTCAGCCAGTTCGAGCAGCAGGCACGCATCATGGCCGGGCTGCCGCTGGGCGAAACGGCCATGCTGCGGCCGGCCGCCATGCTCAACCTGCTGGGAGACCTGTGGTTCGATGCGCAGGGGCGGCAGCGCGAGCCGGACTGGGCGGGCGTGCTCGACGTACCCGGTACCCGCCTGCATCTGTATGCCAAGTCCGAGGCGCGCCGCGGCCGCAAGATGGGGCACGTCAATATCCTCGGTGCGGATGCGGCGCAGCTGCGCGAACGCATCGCCCGGGTTTCGGCCGTGCTGGGACTGCCCCATGCCTGACCCGCGCGCGGATTCGGAAGGCGCGGCTTCGCCGGAGGCGCAAGCCGGGCAGGCCGAGGCTGGTCCCGGCCAGATCCTGGAAGCCGCCCAGCGGCTGGCCCAGGGCCGGCTGGTGGCTTTCCCGACCGAAACCGTCTATGGCCTGGGCGCCGATGCGGAAAATCCCGCAGCCGTTGCCCGCATCTACGACGCCAAGCGGCGGCCGGCCAACCATCCCGTCATCGTCCACCTGGCGCCGGATACGGATCCGGGCTATTGGGCGGCCTCGATCCCGTCCCAGGCAAGGCTGCTGATGGCGGCCTTCTGGCCGGGGCCGCTGACCCTGATCCTGCCGCGCGCGGCCCGCATTCCGGACGCGGTCAGCGGCGGCCAGGACAGCATCGGCCTGCGCTGCCCCTCGCATCCGGTGGCGCAGCGGCTGTTGCACGCCTTTTCCGTCCTCAAGCCGCATGGCTGCGGCGGGGTGGCCGCGCCGTCGGCCAACCAGTTCGGCCAGGTCTCGCCCACGCGTGCCGCGCACGTGCGCAGCGAATTCCCGCACCTGGACGAGCAGGCGCTGATGATCCTGGAAGGCGGCGACTCGGAAGTGGGGATCGAGTCCACGATCCTCGACCTGTCCCGGCTCGAGCAAGGCGTCGGTCCCGTGCTGCTCAGGCCCGGCCATGTGACGGCGCTTCAGATTGCCGAAGTGCTGGGCGTGCCGCCGGCGCTGCCCGATGCGGCGGCGCCCCGGGTGTCGGGTTCGCTCAAGGCGCACTATGCGCCGCGCACGCCGGTGTCCCTGGTAAGCGCGCAGGTCCTGGATGACTGGATCCGGGGCCGGGGCGTGCCGCCGGGGCGGGTGGCCGCGGTCGTCCTGGATGCGCCGCCGGGCCCCGCGCCCGGTGGTGTGGAATGGATCGTGCTGCCGGCCGATCCGGCGGCCTACGCACGTCGCTTGTACGCCTTGCTGCGCGATCTCGATGAGGCCGGCTACGACCGCATCCTGCTGCAGCGCCCGCCGGTCGGACCGGCCTGGCAGGGCGTCAATGACAGGATCACCCGGGCGGCGGCGGCGTTCGGCTGATCCCCCGGCAGATGGCGGGTGTTTCCGTGCGCCTGGCGGGGGGATGTTCGCCAACCGGGCGGGGTCCACGCTACACTGTCCGGTCGCCGAGCTGGAGGGCATGCCCCTGGCCGTGATTCCGCCCCGGCCCCCCAAGGCCGGGCGACGCTTTCCGGAGTTGGACTGATGAAATTCAAGGAATTCGAACCCGGCCTGGTGATTCATCACGGCCCGGTCACTGTGGACGAGGCCGAGATGCTGGCCTTTTCCCGTGCCTACGATCCCCAGTGGTTCCACGTCGACCCCGAGCGCGCCCGCAACGGCCGCTGGGGAGGTCTGATCGCCAGCGGCTGGATGACCTGCGGGCTGGCCATGCGCATGGCCGTCGAGGCCGCGCTCCAGGGTTCCGAATCGTTCGGTTCGCCGGGCCTGGAACGCCTGCGCTGGATGCATCCGGTGCGCCCCGGCGACCAGCTGCGCCTGGAGGCCACGGTGGATTCCAAGCGCGTGTCGTCCACGCGCGACGACCTGGGCATCATCCGCTGGACCTGGCGGCTGTTCAACCAGGACGACATCCAGGTGCTCGAGGTCGAGGCCACCAGCCTGTTCGAACTGGAAGTTCCGCCCAGGACCTGAATTCGTCCGCGGACTCGTCCGGCGGAATTCAGCGGAACACCACCGTACGCCGGTCGTTCAGCAGGATGCGGTGCTCGACGTGCCAGCGCACGGCGCGCGACAGCACCACCGATTCGATGTCGCTGCCGATGCGCGTCAGGTCGCCGGGGCCCATGGCGTGGTCCACGCGCTCGATGTCCTGCTCGATGATGGGGCCCTCGTCCAGATCCTCCGTCACGTAGTGCGCCGTTGCACCGATCAGCTTCACTCCGCGCGCATGCGCCTGGTAGTAGGGCCGCGCGCCCTTGAAGCCGGGCAGGAAACTGTGGTGGATGTTGATGGCGCGGCCTTCCAGGGCGCGGCACAGTTGCGGCGACAAAATCTGCATGTAGCGCGCCAGCACCACCAGATCGACGCGCTCGCGCTCGACCAGTTCCAGGATCCTGGCTTCCTGCCCGGCGCGCGTGTCGGCCGTCACGGGCAAGTGGTGGAAGGGCAGCCCGTGGGATTCGGCCAGCGAGCGGAAGTCCGTGTGGTTCGACACCACGGCGGCCACTTCTGCGGGCATCTGCCCGCCGCTCACCCGGAACAGCAGGTCGTTCAGGCAGTGGCCCTGGCGGCTGACCAGCACCAGCAGCCGGGCCTTGCGGGCCGCATCGTGGAACTGGCATTGCATCTCGAAGCGCTCGGCGATGCTGGAGAAGTCGTCCGCCAGGGATTCGACCGGCTCGGTGCCCGGCAGGGCGAAATGGACGCGCAGGAAGAAACGCGACGAATCCGGGTCGCCGAACTGCTGGGCATGGACGATGTTGCCGTGGTGTTTCAGCAGCCAGCCGCTGACGGTGTGGACGATGCCCATGCGGTCGGGGCAGGAAAGGGTCAGGATGTAGTCATGCATGGCGGTGTCGCGGGCGGCGCGGGGGCGGCCCGCCGGGAAGGAGATGGCGTGGTGTCGTCCGGCTAATTGCGGGAAAGAGGTTCGCTGCCGGGGGTCAGTTCGAAGTCGCCCGCGTGGTAGATCAGCGGCGACAGCAGCTGGCGGTGGCAGTGCTCCACCTGGCCGACGAAGATCGTGTGGTCTCCGGCTTCGTGGCGCTGCGTGTTGTGGCATTCGAACCAGGCGGCGCAGCGGTTGTCGGCCAGCATCAGGGTGCCGTTGGGCGCGCGTTCCAGTTCCAGCCCGACGAAGCGCTCGGCCTGCGGTCCCTTGGCAAACCGCCGGGCCAGGTCCACCTGGCCCGCCGAGAGCACGTGGATGACGTATCGGTCCAGCGCCTTGAAGGATGCCAGCGAGGCCGCCGCGTGCGTCAGCGTCCACAGCACCATTGGCGGGTCCAGCGAGACCGAGCTGAACGAGCTGATCGTGAGGCCCAGCGGGGTGCCTGTATCGGGGTGTTCCGCCGTGATCACGGTGACGCCGGTGGGGAACCGGCCCAGGGCCGAGCGGAAGAACAGGGCCGGGAAATCGGCGGGAGTGGGCTGGGAACGCATGGAGACATCAGGGCGCGATGCGGCCGAGCGCCCAGTCGCCTTCGGCGTCGCGCGCGTAGACCAGCCGGTCGTGCAGACGGGAAGGGCGGCCCTGCCAGAATTCGATGCGGGTGGCTTCCAGCCGGTAGCCGCCCCAGTGGGGCGGACGAGCCGGATCATCGCCCAGTGTGCGGCTCAGTTCGGCCACGCGTTCGGCCAGCGCTTCGTGCGTGATCGGCCGGCTCTGCGGCGAGGCCCAGGCGCCGATGCGGGATCCCAGGGGGCGGCTGGCGTAGTAGGCGTCGGATTCGGCCGCCGAGACGGGGCTGACGGGGCCCTCGATGCGCACCTGCCGTTCCAGCTCGGGCCAGAAGAACAGCAGCGCCGCCTGGGGGTTGGCCGCCAGATCCAGGCCCTTGCGGGACTGATAGTTGGTGTAGAACACGAAACCCCGGGCGTCGAAACCCTTGAGCAGCACGATGCGCGCCGAGGGGCGGCCGGCCGTGTCCGTCGTGGCCAGGGTCATGGCCGTCGGTTCGCGGACCTCGCTGTGCAGGGCCTGCTGGAACCATTGGTCGAACTGGACGTAGGGATCGGCGGCGGCGGAGGATTCGAGCAGCTCGAATTTCTGGTAGGTCTGGCGGATATCGGCGATGGACATGGCGTCTGGGTGGGGGAGTGTCAGGAGGCGTGTCGCAGCGCCTGGGCGATGGCGCGCAGGCGGCGGTCGGTGATGCCGGCGGCCTCCAGGGCGTCGGCGGTTTGCAGCACGTAGTCGGTGCAGCGGCCATAGCGTCCGTGCCCCTGGCGCACGATGGAGACGATCCGTTCGATGGAAAGGCCCGTCACGTAGCCCGCGTCCTTGCGATCCATGGTGAAGACCAGGCCGGGAACCGGGCCGAATTCCGTATGGCAGTTCAGCCAGCGCGGAACGTAGGACGCGCTGGGCATTTCCCGCTGCCACAGGGGACCCAGGATATCCAGTGCCCGGGATCCGGCGATGCGGTAGGCGACGCCATCGCAGGAACCGCCCAGATCCAGGCCGAACACCAGGCCGGGGCGTTCGGGTGTGCCGCGATTGATCCGCGACCACAGGCACAGGGCGCGGTGGTAGCCGTGGATGCGGGCCCGGCGGGCTTCCAGGTGATCGAATTCCGGCCGCCAGACCAGGGACCCGTAGCCGAACACCCAAAGGTCGGAGCGGCCGTCCCAGTGCCGCAAGGTCTGTTCGATGGACGCCTGGTGCCAGGCCGCATCGCGCAGGTGGAAGGCTTCCGGCGGGGGCGGAAGCTGGCTGGCGCGGGCGGCGGATGTGTTCACTGGGGATGGGCGGCTGTTGAAATAGGGACAGTCCGTATTGTAGAGGACTTGCGCATCCGGGGCGGCGCCAATGCCCGGCTAAAATGGGGAATCTTTTTTCCGCCACCCACGAGATGCCCGACTTGCCGCTTGCAGATTCCAACGATGCCGATGCGGATGCCGCGCGCCGGTTCGGCGGCCTGGACCGCCTGTACGGCGATGGCGCCAGGCAGGCGCTGGCCGGGCTGCGCGCCGTGGTGGCCGGCGTCGGCGGCGTGGGCGCCTGGTGCGCCGAGGCCCTGGCCCGTTCGGGCGTGGGGGCGTTGACGCTGGTGGACCTGGACCATGTGGCCGAATCCAACATCAACCGCCAGGTCCATGCCCTGGGCAGCACGCTGGGCCAGGCCAAGGTCGCCGCGATGGCGGACCGCATCCGCGACATCAACCCCAGCTGCCGCGTCGAGTGCGTCGACGATTTCATCGGCCCCGACAATGCCGATGCCATCCTGTCGGGGCAGGCCGGCGTGCTGCTGGATTGCACCGATCAGGTGACGGCCAAGGTTGCCATGATATTGCGAGCCCGAGCGGCGGGCTGGCCGGTGCTGGTGTGCGGCGGCGCGGGGGGCAAGACGGATCCCCTGGCCCTGCGGGCCGGCGACCTGTCCCTCGTCACGCACGATGCCCTGCTGGGCCGGGTGCGCCAGGAACTGCGCCAGCGTCACGGCTACCCCAAAGGCGGAACGGCAGGCGGCAAACCGCGCCGCCGGGTGCCGCGCATGGGAGTGCATTGCCTGTGGTTCGACCAGCCGGTGGTACTGCCCGCCGCCTGGGCGCGGCCGGCCGCCGGTGCGCAAGGCGCCGCATCCCCGTCCGCACCGGCAGCGCCCCAGGGCCTGTCCTGCGCGGGCTACGGTTCCGCGGTGGCGATCACGGCCACCATGGGCCTGGCGGCTGCCGACTGGGCCGTGCACCAGGGCCTGTCGGCGGGACGCTAGGGTTCGTCCAGCCGGGCATCCAGCCAGCCGCGCAGGGCGTTCGACACCCGCAGCGCCGGGGCCTGGCGCAGATCGGCAAGGCTCAGCCGGGCCTCGCGTGCCAGGCCTTCGTCCAGAAGGGCCCGGCGCCGCACGCCGGGCAGCAGGCCGCTGGCCAGGGGCGGGGTCAGCCAGGCGCCCCTCGTATCCTGGATGTAGATGGTGCAACGGCTGCCTTCGCACAGGTCTCCGGCCGCATTGCCGAATACCAGGTCGAAATGGCCGGGATGGCCCTGGAGCCAGCGCTGCGCGGCGTCGAACCAGGGGCGGTGGGTGGTCTTGTGCCTCAGCCAGAATGCATCGGCATCCAGCGCCGCCTCCGGCCCCAGGGTCTCGGCCGCCAGGGCGATGCGCACGGGCTCGGGCGTGGATGGCAGCGGCGCGGATTCCAGGGACAGCTGGCCGTCGGCCGTCAGCAGCAGGCGCAGGCGTCGCGGCGTGTCTTCGGTGAAATGGCGGATCCGTTCGGCCATCCAGCCATCCAGCTTGGCGGCATCGAGCGGATAGCCCAGGGTCCGGGCCGAGGCCAGCAGGCGCGCCCGGTGGCCGGGCCAGAGCGCGATGCGACCTTGTTCCAGGCGCATGGTTTCGATCAGGCTGGGGGCGATGCGCCGGATCTCGGCGGTGGATGCCGGTGGGTCCGCGCTGCGGCGGCTCAGTCCGGATTCAGGATGCGCGCTTTCCACAGGCATTCCTCCCATTCCTCGGCGGCCTGTGAATCGTACACGATGCCGCCACCCACACCGAACCCGGCCTGTCCGTCGCGCAGCTCGATGGTGCGGATGGCGACGTTGAGGGAAAAATCCCCATCCGGCGCCAGCCATCCCACGCTGCCGCAGTAGATGCCGCGGCGGCGCGCCTCCAGGTCGCGGATGGCCCGCATGGCGGCGATCTTCGGCGCGCCCGTCACTGAGCCGCACGGAAACAGGGCATGCAGCACTTTGTCCAGCGGCACGTCCGGCGCCTCGGCCTCCACGGTGGAGGTCAGCGTCCAGACCGAGGGATAGGCCTCCAGGCTGAACAGGGCCGGCACGCGCACGCTGCCGGGCACGGCGATGCGGCCCAGGTCGTTGCGCAGCAGATCCACGATCATCAGGTTCTCCGCGCGATTCTTGGCGCTGCGCTGCAGGGCCTCGGCGGCCTGCCGGTCCCAGGCAGGATCGGCGTGGCGTGGCGCGGTGCCCTTCATCGGCCGCACACGCAGGCGCGAACCATCGCGGGCCACGAACAGCTCGGGCGACAGCGACAGCACCCAGCGGCCGCCGTCGCGCACGCAGGCGGCATGGGCCACTGGGTGGCGTTCGGCCAGGTAGGCGTAGGCCTGCGCGGGATCCAGGCCGGGCGGCCAGTCCAGCTGCAGCGGCAGGGTGTAGTTGATCTGATAGTAGTCGCCGCGGGCGATTCCTGCGCGGACGGCCTCGATGGCCTGGGCGTGGCGTTCGCGGGAGACTCCCGGCCGCGGATTCGGGCGCCACGGCTGGCCGTGGGCGTCGGCGAGGCCGCCTGCCGACCCCGTGCCGGCCGGGCCCGCGCAGTCCTTCCATTCGGCGCGCGCGTGGATCAGCGCCGTCAGGCGGGGCAGGGCATCGTGCGCGGCGCCGACCGGATGGGCAGTCTCGGGCTCCAGCCATTCGCCCAGTTCGTAGTCCAGCAGCAGGGCGACCCAGTGACCGGCCCGCCGGGCGGCCTCGATGGCGTCCCAGGCGGCGGGCAGTGCATCGCGGCGGTGGACGGCGATGCGCCCGACCGGGTCGAGCAGGCGCAGCGACCGGCCCGCCAGCCGGTCCTCGAACAGGCAGGTCACCGGTTCCCCCCGGCGATGCGTGCTTCCCCGGGCGCCAGGAATTCCGCCAGGATCCGTCCGGTATGGGTGCCGCTCGCGCACAGCTGCTCGGGGCTTCCCTGGGCGACCACGTGGCCACCTTGTTCGCCGCCTTCGGGGCCCAGGTCCACGATCCAGTCGGCTTCGGCGATGACGTCCAGATTGTGCTCGATGACCACCACGGTATGGCCGGCGTCCACCAGCCGGTGCAGTACGCGGATCAGCTTTTCCACGTCGGCCGTGGACAGGCCCACGGTGGGCTCATCGAGCACGTACAGGGTGTGCGGGACGCGCGAGGCGCGGCCGGTGCGCAGCACGCCTTCGTCCAGGTGCGCCTTGGTGAGTTCCGTGACCAGCTTGATGCGCTGGGCCTCGCCGCCGGACAGCGTGGGCGAGGGCTGGCCCAGCGTCAGGTAGCCCAGGCCCACGTCCTGCATCAGCTGCAGGGCGCGGGCGATGCGGCGGTGCGCCGAGAAATGGCCGATGGCGTCGTCGACTTCCATGCGCAGCACGTCGCCCGCGCTGCGGCCGTTCCATTGCACGCCCAGGGTTTCCTGGTTGAAGCGCGCGCCGTGGCAGGCGTCGCACGGCACCTTGACGTCCGGCAGGAAGCTCATCTCGATGGTGCGCATGCCCTGGCCTTCGCATTCGGGGCAGCGGCCGTCGCCGGTGTTGAAGGAAAAGCGCGAGCCCGTCCAGCCGCGCAGCCGCGACTCGCGCGTGCCGGCGTAGAGCTTGCGGATGTCGTCCCAGAAGCCCACGTAGGTGGCCGGGCAGGACCGGGGTGTCTTGCCGATGGGCGTCTGGTCGACTTCGAGCACCCGGTCGATGGCTTCCCAGCCGCGGATCGTCCGGCAGCCCTGCCAGGGGCCTGTCAGCCGGCTGCCGACCCGGCGAGCCAGGTTGTCCAGCAGCACGTCGCGCGCCAGGGTGGATTTGCCCGAGCCCGAGACTCCGGTGACGACGTTCAGCCGGCCCAGCGGGATGCGTGCATTCGCCTGGCGCAGATTGTGCAGGCCGGCGTCCACGATTTCCAGGACGGGCGTGTCCGCGTCGACGCGGCGGCGGCCGTTCATGGGGTGGACCAGGGGTTCGCGCAGGTAGCGGCCGGTGACCGAGGCCGGATTGCGGGCGATTTCCTCGACCGTGCCCTGGGCGACCACCATACCGCCCCGTACGCCGGCGCCCGGGCCGATGTCGATCACATGGCCGGCGCGGCGGATCGTGTCCTCGTCGTGCTCGACCACCACCAGAGTGTTGCCGTTGCCTTCGAGGCGGGTCAGCGCATCCAGCAGGATGCGGTTGTCGCGCGGGTGCAGGCCGATGGTGGGCTCGTCCAGCACATAGCAGACGCCCTGCAGGTTCGAGCCCAGCTGGGCGGCCAGGCGGATGCGCTGGGCCTCGCCGCCCGACAGAGTGGGAGCGGCGCGGTCCAGGGCCAGGTAGCCCAGGCCCACGTCCATCATGAAGTCCAGGCGGCCGCGGATTTCAGTGAGGATGTCGCGGGCGATCTCGGCCTCGCGGCCCTGGGCGCCCAGGCCCAGGAAGAAGCGCTGGGCGTCGCTGACCGGCATCGAGGCCAGTTCGGCGATGGAGCGGCCGCGCCAGCGGAAGGCCCGCGCCACGCGGTTCAGCCGCTGGCCCTGGCATTGGGGGCAGGGTTGGGGCAGGCCGGTGGCCTCGTCCAGCCAGACGGATTCCTCGCCCGTCTGGTCTTCGGTGAAGCCGGTCAGCTGCAGGCCGGTGCCGTAGCAGCCCGGGCACCAGCCGTGGCGCGAGTTGTAGGAGAACAGGCGCGGGTCGGGTTCCGGGAAGCTGGTGCCGCAGTTGGGGCAGGCGCGCTTGATGGAAAAAGTCAGCAGGCGCGGGTCGGGCGCCAGGCCGGCGGCGCGCCGTGCTTCGATCGTGGCCGGGCCGGGCGCGGTCAGGCCGGCCAGCACCCGGAAGGTGCCGTGGCCCAGGGCCAGGGCGGCGCGTACCGCGTCGCGCAGGCCGGCCTCGTCGCGCACATCCACGATCAGGTCGCTTACCGGCAGTTCGATGGTGTGTTCCTGGTAGCGGTCCAGGCGCGGCCAGGGGCTGACCGGGATGAAGGCGCCGTCCACGCGCAGGTGGGTGTGGCCGTGCGAGGCTGCCCATTTCGCCAGGTCGGTGTAGTAGCCCTTGCGCGCCACCACCAGCGGCGCCAGCAGGCCGATGTGCTCGCCCGCGTGGTCGCGCAGCAATTGTGCCACGATCTGTTCCGGCGTCTGCGGCGCCACGGGGACGTCGCAGTCCGGGCACATCTGGGTGCCCAGGCGCACGTACAGCAGGCGCAGGAAGTGGTGGATTTCCGTCATGGTGGCGACGGTGGACTTGCGTCCGCCGCGGCTGGTGCGCTGCTCGATGGCCACGGTGGGCGGGATCCCGTAGATGGCGTCCACGTCCGGCTTGCCGGCCGGCTGCACGATGGCGCGCGCGTACGCGTTCAGGGATTCCAGGTAGCGCCGCTGGCCTTCGTTGAAGAGGATGTCGAAGGCCAGGGTGGATTTGCCCGAGCCGGATACCCCGGTGATCACCGTGAAGGCGTCGCGCGGGATGTGCACGTCGATGCCTTTCAGGTTGTGCTCGCGGGCGTTCAGGATGTGGATGTCGGGGCTGGCCGAGGTGGCGGTGCGCGGGGCGGGTTCGCGCAGGACCAGGGCGGAGCCGTGTCCGTCACGAGCCCCTTGGGAATCGGGGAGGCCGGGGGCGGCCTGATGCTCGCCCGAGACCTGCCGGGCGTAGTCGGCCAATGCCCTGCCGGTGTGGGAGTCCGGATGGCGCATCAGGTCTTCCGGCGTGCCTTCCGCCACGATGCGCCCGCCCTGGTCGCCGCCTTCCGGCCCCAGGTCCACGACCCAGTCGGCGGCGCGGATCACGTCCAGGTTGTGTTCGATGATCAGCAGCGAATGGCCTGCGGCCAGCAGCTTGCGGAAGGCCCGCATCAGGCGGGCGATGTCGTCGAAGTGCAGGCCGGTGGTGGGTTCGTCGAACAGCAGCAGGCTGCCTTTCAGCGCGCCCCGGGGTGCCCGCGAGCGGGCGGCCTCGGCCAGGTGGCCGGCCAGTTTCAGCCGCTGGGCCTCGCCGCCCGACAGAGTGGGGACGGGCTGGCCCAGGCGCACGTATTCCAGGCCCACGTCGGCCAGGGGAGCCAGCCCCCACTGCACGTCGCGCAGGCCTTTGAAGAAGTCCAGCGCCTCGCTCACGGTCATGTCCAGGACCTCGTCGATCGAGGCGCTGCGGCCCAGGTGCTCGATGCGCACTTCCAGGACCTGGGGACGGAAGCGGCGGCCGTCGCAGTCGGGGCAGCGCAGGTACACGTCCGACAGGAACTGCATTTCCACGTGCTCGAAGCCGGTGCCGCCGCAGCCGGGGCAGCGGCCGTCGCCGGTGTTGAAGCTGAAGGTGCCGGCCGTGTAGCCGCGTTCCTGCGACAACGGGGCGGCGGCGAAAAGCTTGCGGATGGCGTCGAAGGCGCCGACGTAGCTGGCCGGGTTGGAACGGGCCGTCTTGCCGATGGGCGTCTGGTCCACCATCACCACGTCGGCGATGCGTTCCGCGCCCAGCAGGGCGGCGTATTCCCCGGGCGCCTCGGTGGCGCGGCCCAGGCGCTTCAGCAGGGCGGGGTAGAGCACGTCCTGCACCAGGGTGGACTTGCCCGAACCGGATACCCCGGTCAGGCACACCAGCCGGCCCAGCGGCAGGGAAAAATCGATGCCCTGCAGATTGTTGGCGCGCGCGCCCTGCAGCAGCAGGCGCGGCGTGCCGGCCTGCACCGGCAGGGGCCGGGGCGCCTCGATGCGCATCCGGCCGCCGAAATAGCGGCCCGTCAGTGTGTCGGCGGCGGCCAGTTCGGCCGGCGTGCCGTCGAAGACGATGTGCCCGCCACGCTCGCCTGGTCCCGGACCGATGTCCAGGACACGGTCGGCGGCGATCATGACCTGCGGGTCGTGTTCCACCACGACCAGGGTATTGCCGTGGTCGCGCAGGCGGTGCATGACCTGGACGATGCGGTGGATGTCGCGCGGATGCAGGCCGATGGACGGTTCGTCCAGCACGAACAGCGTGTTCACCAGGGATGTGCCCAGCGCGGTCGTCAGATTGATGCGCTGGACTTCACCGCCCGAAAGAGTGCGGCTTTGCCGGTCCAGGGACAGGTAGCCCAGGCCGACGTCGCACAGGAAGCGCAGGCGGGCGCGGACTTCGTCCAGCAGCTCGGTCAGGGCGTCGTCCAGCGAACGGCCCAGCTCGATGCGGTCGAACCAGTCGCGCACCCGTTCGATGGGCAGGCGCATCAGGTCGTGCAGGCCCAGGCCGGGCAGGGCAGCCAGCTGCTCGGGCGTCCAGCGCGCATGCACCGGCAGGAACCGGGGTGCGCCGGGAATCGGGCTGCCGTCACGTCCCAGGCGCCACAGCGTGGCATCGGGCTTGAGCCGCGCGCCCTTGCAATGCGGGCAGGGCGTGTAGCTGCGGTACTTGGACAGCAGCACCCGCACGTGCATCTTGTAGGCGCGGGATTCGAGCCAGTCGAAGAAGCGCTGCACGCCATACCATTGGTGCTTCCAGGCGGACGGCCCGCCCTTCCAGTCGGGTGCGCCGCCGATCACCCAGCCGCGTTCTTCGTCCGTGAGGTCGCGCCAGGGCACGTCCAGGCGCACGCCCGCCTTGGGGGCGTAGCGTTCCATTTCGACCTGGCATTCCTTGTAGCTTGCGGTCTGCCAGGGCTTGATCGCCCCGTCGCGCAGGCTGCGTGTCTCGTCCGGCACGACCAGTCCGTAGTCGATGCCCATGACCCGGCCGAAGCCCCGGCAATGCTCGCAGGCGCCCAGCGGGGAGTTGAAGGAAAACGTGCTGGGCAGCGGCGTGCCGTAGTCGATGTCGCACTGCGCGCAGTGCAGGCCGGCGCTGAAGCGCCATTCCTCTTCGCCTTCGTCGAACAGGGCATGGACACTGAGCCGGCCGTTGCCCTGGCGCAGGGCGGTTTCCAGCGCCTCGTCCACGCGCGCCGGCTCGGCATTGCCCAGGCGGAAGCGATCCTGCACCACATGCAGCACGCGCCGGCCGGCATTTGCCGCCTTGCGCCGCGTGCCCGACGGCTTGTCGCCGGCCTCGGGCGCGGGGGCCGGGTCGTCCTGGCGGTGGATGCGCGTGTAGCCTTGCTGTTCCAGGAAGCCACGCACTTCGTCCTCGGTGAAGTTGGCGGGCACGGATACTGGAAACGTGATCACCAGGCGGGGGTCGCGGGCGGCGCACAGGCCGTCCAGCTGGCGCCGGATGCTGGACGGGTCGTCCCGCGTCACCAGCCGGGCGCAGTTGCGGCAGTGCAGGTGGCCGGCGCGCGCGTAGAGCAGTTTCAGGTGATCGTTCAGCTCCGTCATGGTGCCCACGGTGCTGCGCGAATTGCGCACCGGATTGACCTGGTCGATGGCAATGGCGGGCAGGATGCCTTCGATGCGGTCGACCTGGGGCTTGTCCATGCGGTCCAGGAACTGGCGCGCGTAGGGAGAAAAGGTTTCCACGTAGCGGCGCTGACCTTCGGCATACAGGGTGTCGAAGGCCAGCGAGCTCTTGCCGGATCCGGATACGCCGGTGACCACCAGGAGTTCGCCGGTGCGGATCGTCAGATCCAGGTTCTTCAGGTTGTTCTGGCGGGCGCCGAAGATGCGGATGGGTGCGTTCATTCCGCCATCATAATCCGGCGCACGGCGTCGTTGCGGTGCCCGCGGAGGGGTCGGCACGGCATGGTTGTTCCGGGAGGGGGAAGCTGCCCGGCTTGATCCGCGTCAGACATTGGGGCGGGTCATGGGGCCGCCAGCGCCGCACGGTTCTTACAATCGACTGAAACGTGGCCGGATTTCCCCCCGCCGGCCGGTCTGAAAACCGGAGAATCGCCATGAAACGCCTGCTCGTTCTGCCCTTGCTGTGCGCCGTCCCCGCCCTGGTCCAGGCGGCCGAATACAAGACGGATGCGGACCACACCTTCGTCTATTTCGAGGTGCTGCACAACGGCACGTCCACGGTGCGCGGGCGCTTCGATACGGTCGATGGCGACATCGCCTTCGACCGCCAGGCAAAGACGGGCCAGGCCCGGATCCGCGTCGACATGAAGTCGATCAGCACGGGTTCCAGGGGCTTCGACGAGCACCTGCTGGGCGCGGACTTCTTCCAGGCCGGCGAGCATCCCGAGGCGCTGTTCGAATCCACCGCCTTCCGCTTCGAGGGCGACCTGGTGCATGCCGTCGAAGGCAATCTGACCCTGCTGGGGCAGACGCATCCGGTCAAGCTGAACGCCGTCCGCTTCAACTGCTACCAGAACAAGCGCCTGGAACGCGAAGTCTGCGGCGGGGATTTCCGTGCCGAGATCCAGCGCAGCCAATGGGGCATGGGCTTCGGCCTGCCGGGCATTCCCGACACGGTGCGTCTGCAGATCGAGATCGAAGGCGTGCGGCAGTGATCTGTCCGCAGGGACCACGCCGCCGATGGCTTCGGGGGTGTTGGTGAAACTTTGCTAAAATGGCGTGTTTTGCTTTCAAGCCCGCCTTACACCAGGAGATCCACATGGCAGAAATCAAACGCACGCGGCGCAACACGCTCGAGCGCCGTTGCCTCGGCAAGGCCTTCAAGCGCCTGTTCGTGCGCGCGCCCAAGGGCGTCTTCAAGATGCTCGAAAAGGTCAAGCGCGCCTGATCGACCGGCGCCGGCCTGCCGTATTGTTTATATACAATTCGGCATCAGGGAAACCACGGACCCAGCGGTCCGTGGTTTTTTTTACGGCTATCATGGACCGATCGGAACTAGGAGGAGCCCTCCGGCATGGCTTGCTGGCGTCATCTGTTCTCTGTCGTCACGCCCACCTACAACCGCGCCCACACCCTCGGACGCGTGTATCGCTCCCTTCGGGAGCAGTCCTTCCAGGACTTCGAATGGGTCATCGTGGACGACGGCTCGACGGACGCCACCCGGACGCTGGTTCAGGGATGGCAGCAGGAAGCCAGTTTCCCGATCCGTTACGTCTGGCAAACCAATCAACACAAGAAAACAGCTTTCAACAATGGCGTGCGCCATGCGCAGGGCGAATGGCTGGTGGCCATCGACAGCGACGATGAACTCGACTCCAACGCCCTCTACCACATGGCCGGAGTCTGGGAGCAGATCCCGCCCGCCCAGCGCGCGCGCTATGTGGCGATCACCGGCCTGTGCGCACGGCCCGACGGCCGTGTCGTGGGCGACATGTATCCCCGGGATGTGATGGACGTGTCCTCGCTGGACATGACCTTCCGCTATCACGTCCGGGGCGAGAAATTCGGCTGCCTGCGCACGGATGTGCTGCGCCAGTTTCCCTTTCCCGAGGACATCCCCGGCTTCGTCCCCGAAAGCCTGGTCTGGCGCGCGATCGCACGGGCCGGCTACCTGACCCGCTTCGTCAACCAGGTGTTCCGCGTGTATCACGACGATGGCAGCAGCCTGTCGCGCGAGGGGCGCAAGACCGAAAGCGGCCGCCATGCGCTGGGCCTGTGGCTGCTGGCGCACGATACGGTGGAATATTGCCTGGGCTGGTTCCGCTACCAGCCGGCCTCTTTCTTCGGCGCGGCGATCCGCTATACCCGCTTCGGACTGCACATGCGCGCGCAGCGCGTGGCCCGTCCCGCGGGGCGATGCCTGAACCGCTGGGCGTCGCGGCTGCTGGTGGCCGCCATGTGGCCCGTCGGCGCGGCGCTGTATGTGCGCGACCGCCTGCGCGATGCGGCGGCGCGGTCCAAGCGGCCGGTGACGACCTGAGACGGGCCGTGCGAATGGCGGCGGCCGCGCCCGACCCGATCGCTTCCGTTCAGTGGTTCAGGGGCGAACCGCCTTCGGTGCCCGCATCGCCGTCTTCGTCTTCATCATCGTCTTCGTCGTCCGGCGGCGTTTCGGCCTCGCGCAGGTCGAAGGGGAGCAGGTCCGTCAGCGTGTCCGTCCATGCGACTTCCTCGCCCTGGGCGTCCACCTTGATGTAGCGTACGCCTTCCAGGTCGGACAGCTGGACGGCCCAGAGGAATTCGCAATCCACCGCCTGGCCGTCGCTCAGGTCCAGCCCGCCGCAGTTGCCCAGGAAACGCGCCCCGGGACCGCCCGCCTGGACACGGGGACGGTCCTCGTCCTCGTCCTTGGGGCCGAGCGGCAGGGCGAACAACACCCATTCATAGCCCGCGTCGGGTTCGGACACGATCTCGGCGATCACGGGCCTGCCCAGCCAGGCGCACAGCGCGTCGGCCGTGCGGCCCAGCAGGTCGGCCTCGGCCGGAGTGAATGCGAGGGGTAGCGTCATGGCGGGGAAGAATGGGTGGCTGATGATCGGCATTGTACGGCCCGGGCGGCCTTCCGGCCCGATCCGTGGCGCCGGAGCGGCCACGAGGCGCCCACGGCCGTGCGCCCCGGCCCGCCGGTTGCCCGTCCGGCCTACAATCGGGGCTTTGCGTGGCCGAATCCGTCGGCCCGCCCTTTCACGGTAGAGACATGGCACAGTACGTCTATTCCATGAACCGGGTCGGCAAGATCGTGCCGCCCAAGCGCCAGATCCTGCGGGATATCTCCCTGTCTTTCTTCCCCGGTGCCAAGATCGGGGTCCTGGGCCTGAACGGCTCGGGCAAATCCACCTTGCTGAAGATCATGGCCGGGGTGGACAAGGACATCGAAGGCGAAGCCGTCCCGATGGCCGGCCTGCGGATCGGCTATCTGCCGCAGGAACCGCAGCTCGATCCCGACCATACCGTCCGCCAGGCCGTCGAGGCCGGCCTGGGCGAAGTCTTCGAGGCCCGCAAGCGGCTGGACGAAGTCTATGCCGCCTATGCGGAGCCCGATGCCGATTTCGATGCCCTGGCCGCCGAGCAGGCCGAACTGGAAGCCGTCATCGCGGCGGCCGCCACCAGCGGCAGCGACGACATCGAAACCCAGATGGAAATCGCTGCCGACGCCTTGCGCCTGCCACCCTGGGACGCCGTGGTCGGCAAGCTGTCGGGGGGCGAGAAGCGCCGTGTGGCCCTGTGCCGCCTGCTGCTCTCCAAGCCCGACATGCTGCTGCTCGACGAGCCCACCAACCACCTGGACGCCGAATCGGTCGAATGGCTGGAAGTCTTCCTGCGCCAGTTCCCCGGCACGGTCGTCGCCGTCACCCACGACCGCTATTTCCTCGACAATGCGGCCGAGTGGATCCTGGAACTGGACCGGGGCCACGGCATTCCCTGGAAGGGCAACTACAGCTCCTGGCTGGAGCAGAAGGAAAACCGCCTCAAGCAGGAAGAAGCCGCCGAGTCCGCCCGCCAGCGCACCATCAAGAAAGAGCTGGAATGGGTGCGGCAGAACCCCAAGGGCCGCCAGGCCAAGGCCAAGGCGCGCCTGGCGCGTTTCGAGGAACTGTCCTCGCATGAATACCAGAAGCGCAACGAGACCCAGGAAATCTTCATCCCCGTCGCCGAGCGCCTGGGCAACGAGGTCATCGAATTCCGCAACGTGTCCAAGTCCTTCGGGGACCGTGTCCTGATCGACGATCTCAGCTTCAAGGTGCCCCCGGGCGCCATCGTCGGCATCATCGGTCCCAACGGCGCGGGCAAGTCCACGCTGTTCCGCATGATCGCAGGCCAGGAAACACCGGACCGTGGCGAGGTGGTCCTGGGGCAGACCGTGAAGCTGGCCTATGTCGATCAGTCGCGCGAGTCCCTGCCGGACGGCAAGACCGTCTTCGATGCCATCTCCGACGGTGCCGACCTGCTGACCGTCGGCCGCTTCGAGATGCCCGCGCGCGCCTACCTGGGCCGCTTCAACTTCAAGGGCGCCGACCAGAACAAGCAGGTCGGCAATCTTTCCGGCGGCGAACGCGGTCGCCTGCATCTGGCCAAGACGCTGATCGCGGGGGGCAACGTGCTGCTGCTCGACGAGCCTTCCAACGACCTGGACGTCGAAACCCTGCGCGCCCTGGAAGACGCCCTGCTGGAATTTGCCGGCTGCGTGCTGGTGATCAGCCACGATCGCTGGTTCCTGGACCGCATCGCCACCCACATCCTGGCTTTCGAGGGCGATTCACAGGTGGTGTTCTTCGACGGCAACTACCAGGAATACGAGGCCGACAAGAAGGCCCGCCTGGGCGAAGAGGCCGCCCGGCCGCGACGCCTGCGCTACAAGGCCCTGAAATGAGGTGCCACAACTGGAGTGCATCATGAAATACATGGATGTGAACCAGTCCTTGCTGACGGCCGGCACCAGCCTGCTGCTGGTGGTGGACATGCAGGAAAAGCTGCTGCCCGCGATCCGCGACACCGACGCCCTGCGCGGCCGGGTCGCGCGCCTGGCACAGGCCGCGCGCCTGCTGTCGGTGCCGGTCTGGGCGACCGAGCACTGGCCCGGCAAGATCGGCGCCACCCACCCCGACCTGCTGGCGCATGTCGACCGGGTGGTGTCCAAGACGCATTTCGATGCCTGCCGCGAGGCCGGTTTCCTGGCGGACTGGCCCGCGGGCCGCACGCGGGTGTTGTTGACAGGCACCGAAGCGCACATCTGCGTGTTACAAACCGGCCTCGGACTGGCGCGGGCCGGTTTCCAGCCCGTCCTGGTGGCCGATGGCGCCGGTTCCCGCCGCGAGTCGGACTGGGCCGCGGCCTGCGAACGCTGGCGCCACCACGGGCTGGAGATCGTAACGTCCGAGATGGCGATCTACGAATGGCTCGAGACCCCGTCGCACCCCGCCTTCCGGGACGTGCTGGCGCTGGTGAAATAGGGCATTCCCGTTGTTACAAGTTACAAGGTTCGACATCTAGGCTCACAGCTTTTTCCAGGGCTGGCGCTTATAAAGAAGCCAGGGCGCCGGCGCGGGAACCGCTTCATGGATTCCGGGGCGCGGAACATCACGCAGCACAGAAAAGGAGAATCATCATGACGATCAGGACAATCGGAAAAATCAGCGCGGCACTGGCGCTGGCAGCGGCCATGGCGGGCTGCTCGTCCTGGGACAACATGAGCCACCGCCAGAAATCGGCAGTCACGGGCGCGGGCCTGGGCGGCGTGGCCGGTGCGGTCATCACCAACGGTGGGATCCTGGGCACGGTCGGCGGTGCGGCCATCGGCGGCATCATCGGCGACCAGGTCGGCAAGAACCACTGATCCCCATTCGGGTGCCCATCTTCGATGGGCCATGCGCGGGACGGTCCGGACGGACTGCCCCGCGTTTTTTTGCCGCCGGGCAATTCGGGTGCTTGACTTCAAACGGGCTTTCCTCTTAAATTCAAACGATCGTTTGAATTTAATTCGACGGCTTGGTGCATGCGAAAAGGCAGCCGGCGCATGGTCCGGCTTCTGCTCGCTGTTGCCTCGATCGTCCTCGACTATCCCCCTGGAGACCGGAGATGCCCGACTACAAAGCCCCCCTGCGCGACATCCGTTTCGTGCGTGACGAGGTCCTGAACTACCCCGCCCACTACCAGTCCCTGCCGGGCTGCGAAGAGGCCACGCCGGACATGGTCGGCGCCATTCTGGAAGAGGGCGCGAAATTCTGCGAACAGGTCATCGCGCCGCTGAATGCCGTGGGCGATCGCGAGGGCTGCGTCTGGTCGCCCGAAGGCGTCAAGACCCCGACGGGCTTCAAGGAAGCCTATGCGCAGTACGTCGAAGGAGGCTGGCCTGCACTGTCGCACGACACGGCGCATGGCGGCCAGGGCCTGCCCGAATCCCTGGGCATGGCCATCAGCGAGCTGATGGGCGAGGCCAACTGGGCCTGGGGCATGTATCCCGGCCTGTCACATGGCGCGATGAACACCCTGCAGGCGCACGGTACGCCCGAACAGCAGAAGCTCTACCTGGAGCCGCTGGTTTCGGGCAAGTGGACGGGCACCATGTGCCTGACCGAGCCGCACTGCGGCACCGACCTGGGCATGCTGCGCACCAGGGCCGAGCCGCAGGCCGACGGCAGCTACAAGGTCACCGGCACCAAGATCTTCATTTCCGCCGGCGAACACGACATGGCGGAGAACATCGTCCACATCGTCCTGGCCCGCCTGCCGGATGCGCCTGCCGGCACCAAGGGGATCTCCCTGTTCATCGTGCCCAAGTTCCTGCCTGACGGCCAGGGCGGCCCGGGCGCGCGCAACGGCGTGTCCTGCGGATCGATCGAGCACAAGATGGGCATTCACGGCAACGCCACCTGCGTCATGAATTTCGACGGCGCCACGGGCTTCCTGATCGGGCCGGCCAACAAGGGCCTGAACTGCATGTTCACCTTCATGAACACGGCTCGCCTGGGCACCGCGATCCAGGGCCTGGCGCATGCCGAGGTCGCTTTCCAGGGCGCTTCGGCCTATGCCCGCGAGCGTCTGCAGATGCGTGCCCTGAGCGGCCCGAAGTTCCCCGACCAGTCGGCCGATCCCATCATCGTGCACCCCGATGTGCGCCGCATGCTGCTGACGATCAAGTCCTTCGCCGAAGGCAACCGCGCGCTGCTGTACTATGCCGCGCAGCAGGTGGACATCATGCAGCGCAGCCAGGACGCTGATGCGCGCGAACAGGCCGACAAGCTGCTGGGCTTCCTGACCCCGATCGCCAAGGCTTTCATGACCGAGACCGGTTTCGAGGCGGCCAACCTGGGCGTGCAGGTCTTCGGCGGCCATGGCTACATTTCCGAGCACGGCATGGAGCAGAATGTGCGCGACAGCCGCATCTCGATGCTGTACGAAGGCACGACCGGTGTCCAGGCGCTCGACCTGCTGGGACGCAAGGTGCTGATGACGCAGGGCGAATCGCTGCGCATCTTCACCAAGGTCGTGCACAAGTTCTGCAAGGCCAATAGCGGCAACCGCGCGATCTCCGATCTGGTGAAGCCCCTGGCCGAGCTGAACAAGGAATGGGGCGACCTGACCTTGAAGATCGGCATGAAGGCCATGACCAATCGCGAGGCCGTGGGTGCTGCATCCGTCGACTACCTGATGTATTCGGGCTACGTGACGCTGGCCTATTTCTGGGCCGACATGGCGCGCGTCGCCGCGGAAAAGCTGGCGGCGGGTGAAGGCGACAAAGCCTTCTACCAGGCCAAGCTGCAGACGGCGCGGTTCTACTTTGCCCGCATCCTGCCGCGCACCCGCACGCACGTGGAAGCCATCAAGTCCGGTCCGGACGTGCTGATGGATCTGCCGGCCGAGCACTTCGCGCTGGGATACTGATCCCGAGCCGTTGCACCGGGGGCGCATGCGTTCCCGCGTGCGCCGGATCGATCGACGGGGCGGGCCTTCCGTGCGAGAAGGCCCGCCCCGTTCGCATGGGGGCCGGCGCTGTACACTCTGGGCTTCCCGCCGCCATTCCGCCGGTCCATCCCTTCGCCATTTTCCATGCTGCTCACTCTGCTGAACATCGTCCTGCCCGTCTTCGCCGTGGCGGCCCTGGGTTACGCCTTCGGCCGCCGCCAGGCGCGCAAGCCGGACATGGCATTCATCAACCATGCCAATGTGATGGTGTTCTGCCCGGCGCTGGTGTTTTCCGCGCTGCTGGACAATCCGGTCGACCTGACGCGCGGCTGGCCGCTGGTGGCAGCCGGGGTTCTGATCATCGTGGTGCCGGGCCTGCTGCTGGCCCTGGTGCGCCGCCCGGGAGTCTCACGCCCCGCCTTCCTGGTGCCTGGGATGTTCCGCAATACGGGCAATATCGGCATCCCGCTGATGATGCTGGCCTACGGCAAGGATCTGCTGGGCGATATCGTGGTGCTGTTCGTCCTGTCGAACCTGCTGCATTTTTCCCTGGGCCTGAGCCTGCTGTCGCGCGGCGGCAACCGCTGGATGTGGCTGCGCAATCCGAACATCTGGGCGGCCCTGCTGGGCGTGACCCTGGCGCCGCACCGTGACTGGATCCCGCCATTCGTGACGACCACGCTCGAGCTGACCGGCCAGATCGCGATTCCGCTGATGCTGTTCGGGCTGGGGGTGCGCCTTTCGCAGGACCGGATCGAAAACCTGGGCCTGGCGCTGCGCATCAACGTCCTGTACCTGCTGGCCGGCGTGCTGACGCTGCCCATCGTGCTGTGGCTGCTGCCCCTGACGCCCGAATGGTCGCGCATGATCGCGCTGTCGGTGATGCTGCCGCCGGCGGTGCTGAATTACCTTCTGTGCGAGCAGTATCGTGTGGAGCCCCGCATCGTGGCCAGCGTGGTGCTGCTGGGCAATGTGCTGTCGGTGGCGACGATTCCGCTGGTGGTGTGGGCGACGCTGGCCTGGATCTGAGCGGGGATGATGGCGAAGGGCCCGCAGTAGTGCCGCTGCCTGGCAGCGGCCCGCGGGCCCGGGTTTTTTTGCCTGGCGCCGGCGCGCTCAGTTGCGCGCTTCGGCCTGCGGCATCTCGATCTTGACCTCGAGCACTTCCAGGGAATCCTGGCGATCCAGGTTGACCTTGATGTCTTCGGGGTTGATCTGGACGTATTTCGAGATGACCGCGATCAGTTCCTTCTGCATCTGCGGAAGGAAATCGGGGGCGTTGCGGCCGCTGCCGCGTTCGTTGATCAGAATGAGCTGCAGGCGGTCCTTGGCGATGCTGGCCGAGGTCTTTTTCTGTCCGCGCAGGAAATCCAGGAACGACATGCTTATTTACCCCCGAACAGACGCTTGAATAGGCCGGGTTTCTCGTAGTCCACGAAGCGCAGCGGCTTTTCCTCGCCCAGGTAGCGGGCCACCACGTCCTGGTAGGCCTGGGAAACGTCGGAGTCGCGGATATGGATGGCGGGGATGCCCTGGTTGGACGCCTGCAGCACGGTTTCCGATTCCGGGATCACGCCGATCAGGCGGATGCGCAGGATGTCTTCGATGTCGCCCAGCGACAGCATTTCGCCGTCGGCCACGCGCTTGGGGTTGTAGCGGGTCAGCAGCAGGTGTTCCTTGATCGGCTCCTCGCCTTTTTCGGCCCGGCGGGACTTGGCCGACAGGATGCCCAGGATGCGGTCCGAGTCGCGCACCGAGGAGACTTCCGGGTTTGTGACCACCAGCGCGTCGTCGGCGAAGTAGGACGCCATCACCGCGCCGGTCTCGATCCCGGCCGGTGAATCGCAGACGATGTATTCGAAATCCATCGCGGCCAGGTCGTTCAGGACCTTTTCCACGCCGTCGCGCGTCAGGGCGTCCTTGTCGCGCGTCTGGGAGGCCGGCAGGATGTACAGGTTTTCCAGCTGCTTGTCGCGGATGAGCGCCTGGTTCAGGGTGGCCTCGCCCTGGATGACATTGACGAAATCGTAGACCACGCGGCGTTCGCAACCCATGATCAGGTCCAGGTTGCGCAGGCCGACGTCGAAGTCGATCACGACGGTCTTGTGGCCGTGCATGGCCAGGCCGGCCGAGAAGCTCGCACTGGTGGTGGTTTTGCCCACTCCCCCCTTTCCGGAGGTGACTACAACGATGCGCGCCATGGTGACTATGTTCCCCTGTTCGAAAAATTCATGACATCGTAAAGCAAAAAGTCCCGGCCGGGCCTGCTTGCCGGCCAGGGAGCGTGTCCGGATGTGACCGCGTGCGCCCGGGTGCGGTTTGCATATCCGCATGGCCGGCGCGGCAGCAGCCACGCATCGGGCGCCGCCGGCTCAATGGCTGCCCTGCAGCGCCCGGATGCGCAGTGTGTCGCCGTCGAGCTCGACCTGGGCGGCACGGTTGTGCAGCGAGTCGGGCAGGCGGGTCTCGATGACCCGGTAGACCCCCGCGATGGCCAGCAGTTCCGGATCCAGCTGGGTCGTGAGGATCATGGCGTGCGGGTTGCCGCGCGCGCCGGCCATGGCCTTGCCGCGCAACGGGCCGTAGACATGGATGTGGCCGTCGGCAATGACCTCGGCGCCCTGGCTGACCATGCCCATGACGATCAGATCGCCGCCGCGGGCATAGATGCGCTGGCCCGAACGCAGCGGGTGGCGGATCACCAGGGTTTCGGCGTGCGCGTCGGCATCGGATGGCGCCGGCTCCGCGGCGCCGGGTGTCGGGCTGGCCGAGGCGGGCTGGGCGCGTGCGGCCGGGGCCTGCGCGGGCACATGGGGGGGCTCGGGCGCGTGCGGCGCCTGGGACGGCTTGGCCGGGGCGGCGGCGCGGCCTGCCGGCCGGCCCGTGGAAATGTCCAGGGGAGCCAGGCCCGCATTGCGGGCGGAGTCCAGCAGGGTGTCGGGTGCGCGCACGCCGATCGGATGCAGGCGGTGGCGGCGCATGGCGTCGGCCAGCGCCAGCCAGTCGGGCGCCTGGTCCAGCCCCTGGGCGTCGAGCACCACGGGCTCGTTTTCGTAGAAGGCGCCGGCTTCCTTCATGCGCTGGTCCAGCGCCCGGGTCAGCTCGGCGGTGTCGGCCGTATGCAGCACGGCCCGCAGGACGTGCAGGGATGCACTCTTGAAGTCCAGGGCGGCGGCGGTCTTGGGCATGGCTTCGCGATTCCTTGATTGGGTGACCAGGCCCTAGACCCAGGTGTCGCGCAGGGTGACGGCGCGGTTGATCACCGGACGCTCGGGCGTTGATTCCTCGCGGTCCGCGACGAAATAGCCCAGGCGCTCGAACTGCCAGGTGGCGCCGGGTTCGGCGTGCGTGCCGGGCTCGAGCCAGGCGTTGACGATCCGGCAGGAATCGGGGTTGAGCGCCTGCAGGAAATCGCGGTCGCCGCTGTCGGGATGCGGCTCGGTGAACAGCCGGTCGTACAGGCGGATCTCGGCGGGCACGGCGTGGGCGGCGCTGACCCAGGTGACGGTGCCCTTGACCTTGACGGCATCCGCGCCCGGCGTGCCGCTGCGCGTGTCGGGCAGGTATTCGGCGTGGACCTCGGTGACTTCGCCCTGCTCGTTCTTGACGCAGCCGGTGCAGCGCACGACGTAGCCATATTTCAGCCGGACCAGGTTGCCCGGGAACAGGCGGAAGTATTTCTTCGGCGGATCCTCGCGGAAATCGTCGCGCTCGATCCAGAGCTCGCGCGTGAACGGGAAGGAGCGGCGGGCGCCTTCGGGGTCGTGCGGGTTGAGCGGGGCGGAGCAGGGCTCGGCGTGGTCCTCGGGGAAGTTCGTGATGACCAGCTTGATCGGGTCGAGCACGGCCACGGCACGGGCCGCCACGGGATCGAGGTCGTCGCGCAGGGCCTGTTCCAGGATGCTGTAGTCGATGCGCGAATCGGCCTTGGATACCCCGAGCCGTTCGCAGAACAGGCGGATGGAGCCCGGCGTGTAGCCCCGGCGGCGCAGGCCGGCCAGGGTGGGCAGGCGGGGGTCGTCCCAGCCCGAGACGTGGTTTTCCAGGACCAGCTGGCGCAGCTTGCGCTTGCTGGTGACGACGTAGCTGAGGTTCAGGCGCGCGAATTCGTGCTGGCGCGGCAGCGGCCCCGCCAGCTCGCCGAGTTCGGCCAGGCGTTCCAGGATCCAGTCGTAGAAGGGGCGCTGGTCCTCGAACTCGAGCGTGCAGATGCTGTGCGTGATGCCTTCCAGGGCGTCCTCGACCGGGTGCGCCCAGGCGTACATGGGGTAGATGCACCAGGTGTCGCCGGTGCGGTGGTGCGTCGCGTGGCGGATGCGGTAAAGGACCGGGTCGCGCAGGTTGATGTTGGGCGACGCCATGTCGATGCGCGCGCGCAGGGCCATGCGGCCGTCCGGGAACTTGCCGTCACGCATGTCGCGCAGCAGCGCCAGGGATTCGGCGGCGGGGCGGTCGCGCCAGGGCGAGTTCGTGCCCGGCTCGGTCAGCGTGCCGCGGGTGGCGCGCATCTCGTCGGCCGACTGCTCGTCGACGTAGGCGTGCCCGGCCCTGACCAGGGCCTCGGCAAAGCGGTACAGGGTCTCGAAGTAGTCGCTGGCGTAGAAGCAGTGCTCCACGCCGTTCTGCGTCCAGTCGAAACCCAGCCAGCGCACCATGTCGATGATGGCGTGGACGTATTCGTCTTCTTCCTTTTCCGGGTTGGTGTCATCGAAACGCAGGTGGCAGATGCCCTGGTAGTCGCGCGCCAGGCCGAAGTTCAGGCAGATGCTCTTGGCATGGCCGATGTGCAGGTAGCCGTTGGGCTCGGGAGGAAAGCGGGTGCGGATGCGGGCCGGGTCGGGCGCGCCGGCGCGGCGCACCTCGGCCGGGCTGGGCGGCGGCGCCCATTGCCTGTCCTGGTAGCGACCGGATTTGAGGTCGTTGTCGATGATGGTGCGCAGGAAATTCGAGGCAGGCGCTGAATCGGTGGTCATGGTGCGGGGATGGACTGGCCTCTGGGGCGGAAAGGGGCAAAAGAATGAAACGGGCATTTTGCCATGTTCGCGCGGGGGCGGCCGGCGGGGCCGCAAAAGGCGTACAGGCTCGAAGGGGGTTCATATAAACTAGCGCACATTATGACGCAAACCGCATGGGTTCTGTCGCTGTCCCAGTTTTACCTGAGCCTTGGCTTCGTGCTGTTCTTCCTGGCACTGGAACTGGGCCTGGCCTGGGTCTTGTTCGGCTTCCGGCTGCGCGCCCGGCACAGTCAGGCGGCCTTGCTCGCCTATCGCTTCTGGGCGCGCGTGTTCGCCTTGTCCCTGATCCTCGGCTTCGCCGCCAGCGTGCCGCTGCTGCTGCAGATCGGCACGCTGTGGCCGGGCTTCATGGAACGGGCAGGCGAGGTCGCGGGTCCGCTGGTGGGCATGGCCGTGCTGACGTCCTTCATCTTCAAGTCCTGCTTCCTGGGGGCCATGCTGTACGGGCAGCGGTCCCTGTCCGACCGCGCCCACACGCTGGTGGTGGGCATGGTGGCGGTCGGCACGTCGCTGACGGCCTGGTGGATTTCCGTGCTGCTGGCCTGGCTGCAGTGGCCCACCGGCGCGGTCCTGTCCGATGGCCGCTACCAGGTGTCCGACTGGCTCGAACTGCTGGGCGGCATCGCGCCGGTGCTGTTCGGCGTGCTGCTGGCCGGCGGCCTGCTGCTGGCGGTCACCCTGATGCTGGCCGTGACCGCCTGGCGCACGGAAGTCCGCCCCAGCGATGCGGGGGACCGCAGCGTATACGCCGGGGCGTTGCGTCTGGTGCTGCTGGCTTTGGTGCTGCAGACGCTGCTGGTGGCGGCCCTGGGGCGCGAGCTGCTGCCGCTGCAGCCGGCCCGCGTGGCGGCCGTCGTGCCGCAATGGACCAGCGGCCCGCCCGAGCGCCTGTCCCTGGCGGCCTGGCCCGACGAGGCCCAGGGGAGGGACGCCTGGCGGCTGCCGGGGCCCGCCGAATGGCCGTCCTGGGTGCGGCTGCCTGCCGATGGCCCGCTGCGTGGGCTGAACGACCTGGCCGGCATCCGGCCGCCCCTGGTCGCCACCTACCTGACGGCGCGGCTGGCCGTGCTGCTGACGGGCCTGCTGGCCGCGCTGGCGGCATGGGCACTGTGGCGGGGGCGTCGCCTGGGTTATGAGCCCGACCATCTGTCGCGCGCCGGCCGCATCGGCCTGCGGGCCATGGCCTGGCTGGCAGCGCTGTTGCAGGCGGCGGGCTGGGGGCACCTGCTGATCGGCAGCCTGCCCTACGCCATCCAGGGCACGGTGTCGCTGCGCGAGATCGGCACGACCGCCGGCGAGGGCGCGCTCTGGTTCGTCCTGTGCCTGCAGCTTGCCGTCTACGGCGCGCTGGCCGCGGGTTTTCATCAGTTGCTGCGGCACGCCACCCGCTACGGCGTGGTGCCGGTTGCCCGCCATCGGGGACGCGCATGATCGATTCACTGGCAGCTCTGCTGGGCCTGGGCGCCCAGGACCCGGCCTTCTGGATCCCCCTGGCGCTGATGGCCGTGTTCTTCGCCACCGTCGCGGCGGGCGTGCTCCTGGACGGCTTCGACATCGGCGTGGGCTGCGTGTCCCTGGTGGCGCCGCCCGCCCTGCGGCCTCGCATGCTGTCGCTGCTGGGCCCCTGGCGCGATGCCAACGAATTCTGGGTGTTCCTGGGCGTCGGCTTGTTCGCGGTGGCGTTTCCCTACGCCTGGCCCCAGACCCTGGGGCGCCTGTACCTGCCGCTGTCGCTGCTTGCCCTGGGCACGATGCTGCGTTCGGTGTGCTTCGAATGGCGCCTGCGGGCGCCGGCCGAGCACCAGGGGCGCTGGCAGTTCGGTTTCGGGGCGGGGGCCGTGCTGGTCGCGTTTTCCCACGGCTACATCCTGGCGCGGGTGGCGGTGGCCTACCAGCCGGGCGGGGGCAATACCGGCTTCGCGATCCTGATGGGCGGCTGCGCCGTGGCGGTCTACAGCCTGCTGGGCGCCGCCTGGCTGATGATGCGCGAGGCCGGCGAACTGCGCGTGCGCGCCGTGGGCTGGGCGCGCCGGACCCTGCGCTGGGGGGCCGTGGGGGCCGTGGGTGTGTCGGTGGTGCTGGATTTCTCCAATGCGGGGGTGTTCCTGAAATGGGGCGACGGTTCGCACTGGCTGGCGGTCGGCCTGGTCTGGAGCACCCTGCTGGCGTGCTTCGTCCTGACGGAAATGACGCTGCAGCGCATGATCAGCCACAGCTATCGCGCCTCGGCCCTGCCCTATGCCCTGGTGCTGGTGATCGTGCTGATCGTGCTGGGCGGCCTGGCCTATAGTTTCTTCCCTTACCTGGTGCTCGACGAAATCACGCTGTGGGATGCCGCCGCGCCCGTGGCGACCCTGCGCCTGGCCCTGTCGGCCGTGGTGATCGCACTGCCGGTGGCGCTGATCTTCAATCTCCGGGTGTACTGGCGCATGCTGGGCCGGTCGCGGCCGCCCAGCCCGCCGGATTTCAGGCCTTAGCCGCAGGGGCTGCATGATGCGCGGGCCGGATCTGCACCTGCGTGCCGACGGTGCGGTCGCCATGCTGTGCTGGGCGGCGCTGGCCGGCGTCGGCGGCGCTCTCGTGACGATCGCCTTCCACGCCGGCATCCATGGAATCCAGTGGCTGTTCGCAGGGCATTCGGGGGCCATCACCCGGGTGACGCGCGACCTGCCCTGGTGGCTGCGCCTGCTGGCGCCGGCCGTGGGCGGTCTGTGCGCCGGGTGGCTGCTGGTGGCCGCACGGCGCGTTTCGCGCGACGCGCATTCCGACTACATGGAAGCCGTGGCCATCGGCGACGGGAAGATGTCGGTCCGCCAGGGCCTGCTTCGTTCGTTGTCCTCGCTGTGCACGGTCGCGACGGGCGGATCGATCGGCCGCGAGGGTGCCATGGTCCACCTGGCCGCCCTGTGCGGATCGGTGATCGGGCGGCTGTTGCGCTCTGGCACGGCCCATCTGCGCCTGCTGGTGGCCTGCGGCGCGGCGGCCGGGGTCTCGGCGGCCTACGGCGCGCCCATCGCGGGGGCCGTGTTCGTGGGCGAAATCATCCTCGGCTCCATGTCCTTCCAGAATTTCGGCCCGTTGCTGGTTGCCGCCGCCGTGTCCAACCTGGTCATGCGGCTGAGCGGCCACTACGAGGCGCTGTACGCCATGCACGGGCTGGAAGCCGTCCCGCCCGGCCTGCTGCTGCCCAGCCTGGCCCTGGGCGTCCTGGCCGGGGTGGGCGCGCCGCAGTTCCTGCGCTGCATCCACGGGGTGAAGTCGCTCTTCGGCCGCACCGGCCTGCCGCTGCCCCTGCGCCTGGCCCTGGGCGGCCTGCTGCTCGGGGGCGTGCTGGTCGGCATGCCGCAGATGGCGGGCAACGGCTACAGCGTGGTCGTATCCCTGCTGCATCAGCCCCAGGCCTGGCAGGCCGTGCTCTGGATCCTGCTGTGCAAGGTGCTGGCGACGTCGCTGACGGCGGGCTCGGGTGCCGTGGGCGGGGTGTTCACCCCGACCCTGTTCGTCGGCGCGGCACTGGGTTCGCTGTTTGCCCAGGGGCTGGGGGCGGTGTGGCCCGCGCTGTCGGGCCATGGCGCGGTCCTGACCCTGGTGGGCATGGGCTCCTTCCTGGCGGCCGCGACCAGTGCGCCCTTCATGGCGATCCTGATGATCTTCGAGATGACGCTCAGCTACCAGATGGTGCTGCCGCTGGTGCTGGCCTGCGTGGCGGCGTATTTCGTGTCGCGCGGCCTGGCTCAGGCGGTGATGTACCAGGTCACGCTGCATCACGAGGACAACCAGGCGCTGCGCCAGCGCCTGCGCCATGCCCGGCTGGACAGCCTGATGCGGCCGGCGGAAACCGTGATCCGCACGGATGCGCCCGTGCGCCGGGCGCAGGAGATGTTCCTGGACTATCCGGTGAAGTATCTGTACGTGGTCGACGCCGAAGGCGCCTGGCAGGGGGTGATCGCCCAGCAGGACCTGACCCGCATGATGCTGGCCGAGACCGACGTGCAGTCCAAGGTCTGCGGCGAGGTGCTGCGCCTGGACTTCGTCAAGCCCCTGTATCCCGACCTGAGCCTGGACGAGGCCCAGGCCCAGTTCAGCGCCTTCCAGGGAGAAAGGCTGCCGGTGGTCAGCCGCGACCGGCCCGCCCGGCTGCTGGGCGTGGTCTACAAGTCCGACCTGCTGGAGCGCTATTCGCAGTTGAAACGGGCGCTGGACGGCGAGGCCGATTTCGTGCTGCCGCCGCGCCGCGAGCGTCCGTGAACGCGCGCGGCGGCCTTGCGCGACCGCGCCGCGGCACGGTGATGGCATAATCCCGGTACTGGATATCGGAACAGCCTTTTCATGGTCATCCAAGCAGATTCCCTGTCGGCCCGCCCGCCCGAACCCCGCCTGGTCACCCCGGACGTGGCCTCGCGCGCCGAAGACTCCATCGAACGCGCCCTGCGGCCGAAGTCGCTGGGGGACTACGTCGGCCAGCAGCGGGTGCGCGAGCAGCTGGACATCTTCATCGCCGCGGCCCGCCAGCGCGGCGAATCGCTGGATCACGTGCTGCTGTTCGGTCCGCCGGGCCTGGGCAAGACGACCCTGGCGCACATCGTGGCCCACGAAATGGGCGTGCAGCTGCGCCAGACCTCGGGTCCGGTGCTGGAGCGGCCGGGCGACCTGGCCGCCATGCTGACCAATCTCGAGCGCAACGACGTCCTGTTCATCGACGAAATCCACCGCCTGTCCCCGGTGGTCGAGGAAATCCTCTACCCGGCGCTGGAAGACTTCCAGATCGACATCCTGATCGGCGAAGGCCCCGCGGCCCGCAGCGTCAAGATCGACCTGCAGCCTTTCACCCTGGTGGGGGCGACCACGCGCGCCGGCATGCTGACCAATCCGCTGCGCGACCGCTTCGGCATCGTGTCGCGGCTGGAATTCTATACACCCGACGAACTCACCCATATCGTGCGGCGCAGCGCCGGCCTGCTGGGCGCGGACACCACCGACGACGGCGCCGCCGAGATCGCCCGCCGCTCGCGCGGCACGCCGCGCATCGCCAACCGCCTGCTGCGCCGGGTGCGCGACTATGCCGATGTGCGGGCGGGCGGCCGCATCGACGCCGAAACCGCCCAGGCAGCGCTCGCCATGCTGGAAGTCGATCCCCAGGGCCTGGACCTGATGGACCGCAAGCTGCTGGAAGCCATCGTGCACAAGTTCGATGGCGGCCCCGTCGGGGTGGACAGCCTGGCTGCCGCCATCGGCGAAGAACGCGACACCATCGAGGACGTCATCGAGCCCTACCTGATCCAGCACGGCTACCTGCAGCGCACGCCGCGCGGGCGCATGGCCACGCGCCGCTGCTGGCAGCACCTGGGGCTGAAGGCGCCGGCGGGCGGATCGGAACCGGAATTGTTCTAGCCTGCCGGGCCCCCCCGGCAGGGCGTGCCGCTCAGGCGTGCTGCTGCCGCGCCCGCGTGCGCCGCGCAACTTCCAGGGACAGTGCCAGCAGCCCGGCGCCGGCCAGGGCGAAGACCCAGGTGTCCCGGCCATGGTCGGCCACCCAGGCCGCCGCCATGACACCCACCGACTGACCCAGGAACAGCACGCAGGCGAACAGGGACATGGCCATGCCGCGCGCGGCGGGCGCCATCTGCGTGGCCTGGGTCTGCAGGGTGTTGTGCAGGCCGTAGAAGCCGAAGCCGGCCAGCGCGCAGGCCAGCGGGGTCAGGGCCAGGGTGGGGGCATAGGCCAGGGATACGAAGCCGGCGCACAGCATCAGCCCGCCCAGCAGCGCCAGCCCGGGCTCGCCCAGGCTGCGCAGCAGGCGAGCGGCCAGGCGCGCGTAGACGAAGCCGCCGATACCGTAGCAGGCGGCGATGCCGCCTGCCATGGATAAAGACACGTCATGGTGGCGCTGCAGCGCGCTGGGAATGAAGGCAAGGGCGCCGAACGCCAGTGCGCCCTCGATCGAAGTGACCGTCAGGATCGAGCGGGCCGTGGGCGATGCAAGGATTTCCCGCAGCGCCTGCCGCGCCGGCAGCGCGGGGGCGGCGGCGTGGCGCTGCCGCGATCCATCCAGCGCGGCCTTCAGCAGCAGTCCGCCGGCCCCCAGGAACGCGGCCGCCAGCGCCAGGAAGGTATGGCGCCAGTCGGACCATTGGGCAATCAGGCCGCTGAGCCATTGCCCGGCCAGCACGCCGGTCACGCTGGCGCCCACGAGCCGGGCCAGGACGGTCTGGCGGGTTTCGTAAGGCACGTTGTCGCCGATCCATGCCATCGCCAGCGGAAAGATGCCGGCTGCGCAGGCGCCCGACAGGATGCGGGCCAGCACCAGCTGGTCCAGGCCGGCGGCCAGGAAGGCGAGGCCGTTGCCGATGACACAGGCCAGGGCGCACAGCGCGATGATCCGCAGCTTGCCGTAGCGGTCGCCCAGGGGGCCGAAGCACAGCTGGAACACGCCGTAGGCGATGGCGAATGTGTACACGGTCCGGGCGGCTTCGCCGGTGCTGGCGGCGAATTCCGCGCCGATCGCGGGCAGCAGCGTGTCGCAGGCCCGCATCGACGCGATGCTGGCGAAGCAGCAGGCGCACAGCAGCCAGGTGATGGAGGCCTGAGTCCTGAAGGTCATGGGGCGTCCTGGGGTGTCGGGAACCGGGGATCGATGGCGCGCCGTGCCGGTCCGGGCCGCTAGTCGCGGATCTGCCCGACGCAGGCGACCACGTCGGGACCGTAGATTTCCAGCTTGCGTGCTCCCACGCCGCTGACGCCGGCCAGTGCATCCAGGCTGTCGGGATTGCGCAGGGCGATCTCGCGCAGCGTGGCGTCGTGGAAGATCACGTAGGCCGGCACATTGTGTTCGCGGGCCGTGCGCGCGCGCCAGGCGCGCAGGTGCTCGAAACGGGCCAGGGCATCGGGGGGCAACGCATCCAGCTGCGCCGCCGTGGTGGTGCGCTGCCGGCTGGGCCTGGCGCGTTTCGTGGCCACGGGCCGCAGCATCAGGGTACGCTCGCCCTTCAGCACGGCACGGCTTGCCTCGGTGAGCGCGAGGGTGCCGTAGCCTTCCAGGTCCACCGTCAGCAGGCCCAGCGCCAGGGCCTGGCGCAGGATGCCGCGCCAGGCGTCCGCCGACAGGTCGGCGCCCACGCCGAAGACGCTGAGCGTGTCGTGTCCGTGCTGCTTCACCCGGTCGGTCTCCTGGCCGCGCAGGATGTCGATCAGGTGGCCGCCGCCGAAGCGCTGGCCGCGTTCGCGCCACAGGCGGTAGACCGCCGAAAGCAGTTTCTGCATCGCCACCGTGCCGTCCCAGGCAGCGGGCGGCTCCAGGCAGGTGTCGCAGTTGCCGCAGGGCTCGATCTCCTGGCCGAAATAGGCCAGGAGATCCTGGCGGCGGCAGGTGACGGTCTCGCACAGGGCCAGCATGGCATCCAGCTGGCGCATCTGGCGGCGCTGGTGCAGGGCGTCGCCCTCGGAATCGTCGATCATGCGCCGCTGCTGCACCACATCCTGCAGGCCGTAGGCCAGCCAGGCGTCGGCGGGCAGCCCGTCGCGTCCGGCGCGCCCCGTTTCCTGGTAGTAGCCTTCGATCGATTTGGGCAGGTCGATGTGGGCGACGAAGCGCACGTCGGGTTTGTTGACCCCCATGCCGAAGGCGATGGTGGCGACCATGACGATGCCGTCCTCGCGCAGGAAGCGGGCCTGGTGTTCGGCGCGGGTCCGGGCGTCCAGGCCGGCGTGGTAGGGCAGGGCGGCGATGCCGTTGCGCGACAGGAATTCCGCCGTCTGCTCGACACGCGAGCGCGACAGGGCGTAGACGATGCCGCATTCCCCGGCATGTTCGGCGCGGATGAAATCCAGCAGCTGGCGCCGCACCTCGTGCTTCTCGACGATGCTGTAGCGGATGTTGGGCCGGTCGAAGCTGGCGACGAACTGCGGCGCGTCGTCCAGCGACAGGCAGGCGACGATGTCGGCGCGCGTGGCGGCGGTGGCGGTGGCGGTCAGGGCGATGCGCGGCACGCCGGGCCAGCGCTCGGCCAGCAGCTTGAGCTCCTGGTATTCGGGCCGGAAATCGTGGCCCCACTGCGATACGCAGTGGGCCTCGTCGATGGCGAACAGGGCGATCCGGCCGCCGTCGAGCAGTTCCAGGCAGCGCGGGGTCAGCAGGCGCTCGGGCGCCACGTACAGCAGGTCCAGTTCGCCGCGCAGGTAGGCGCGCTCGACCTCCCGGGCCTGGCCGGGCGTCTGCGACGAATTCAGGAAGGCCGCCCGCACGCCCAGTTCCAGCAGGGCGTCGACCTGGTCCTGCATCAGGGCGATCAGCGGCGAGATGACGATGCCCGTGCCCGGGCGCACCAGGGCGGGGATCTGGTAGCACAGGGACTTGCCCCCGCCCGTGGGCATCAGCACCAGGGCATCGCCGCCGCCGATGATGTGGTCGATGACGGACTGCTGCTCGCCCCGGAAGGCCTCGTAGCCGAAGACTTCGCGCAGGGCATCCAGCGCGCTTTCGTAGCGCGGCGCCGCGGGCGGCGGCGCGTGGCGGCCGCCGTCCGGAAAGTCCAGGGGCTGGCCGTCCTCGTCCCAGAACGGCATCAGGGCTTCTTCGTGCATGCCGGCTCCGGCCTCAGCCGCGCGCCAGGGCCTTCAGGGCCTGGCGGATGCTGTCGGACACGCTCAGGCCTTCGGGCAGGGTGCCCATGGCGCGGCGGGCCTCGGCGGCGGAATAGCCCAGGGCCTGCAGGGCATTGAGCACGTCGCTGCCGCCCGCGGCGGCGGGCGCGCCGTCCGGGCGGACCTGCCCCGGGATGGCGCCGAGCTTGTCGCGCAATTCCAGCAGCAGGCGCTCGGCGGTCTTCTTGCCGATGCCGGGCACCTTCACCAGGCGGCCGGATTCCTGATGCTCGACCGCGTCGGCCAGGTCTTCCACGCTCAGGCCCGAGAGCACGGCCAGGGCCGTGCGGGCGCCGATCCCGCTGACCTTGATCAGGGCCCGGAAGGCGCTGCGTTCGGCCGGCGTGGCGAAACCGTACAGGACATGGGCGTCTTCGCGGATCGCCAGGTGGGTGTGCAGGGTCACGGACTGGCCGACGGGGGGCAGCTTGTAGAGGGTGCTCATGGGCACGTCGATCTCGTAGCCCAGGCCCCCGGCCTGGACGCAGATCGTGGGGGGGGACAGCTCGATCAGGGTGCCGGTGATGCGGCCGATCATGGCGGACTCCGTCGTTCGGGGTGGGCGCGGGGCGCGGCCCGCATGGGGGATCCGGTGTCCATCAGGACACCAGGCGTCCGGTGCGCAGGCGCCGCCGGCCCGTGGACAGGGTTTCGGGCGCCAGCGCCTGCAGCCGTCCGGCCAGCGGCGCGCAGTGGGCATGGCAGATGGCGCAGGCCAGCGCGTCGGCGGCGTCGGGCGCCGGCTCGCCATCCAGCGACAGCAGATGACGCACCATGGCCTGGATCTGTTCCTTGGAAGCCCGGCCGGTGCCGACCACGGCCTTCTTGATCTGCAGGGCGGTGTATTCCTGGACGTCCAGGCCGCAGTCTGCCAGGGCGCACAATGCGGCGCCGCGCGCCTGGCCCAGCAGCAGCGTCGAGGCCGGGTTGGCATTGAGAAAGACTTTTTCCAGCGCCGCCTGGTCCGGCCGCACATCGCGGGCGACCTCGCGCAGGTTGTCTAGGATCACCTTGAGGCGTCCGTGCAGGGGCAGGGCGGGCGGCACCACGATGGTGCCGCTGGCCACGTAGCGCAGCCGCGCGCCCCGGGCCTCGATCACGCCGAAGCCCGTGCGCCGCAAGCCCGGATCGACCCCGAGGATGATCATCAGTGCCGGAAATGGCGGGCGCCGGTGAAGACCATGGCGACGCCGCGTTCGTCGGCCGCCGCGATGACCTCGTCGTCGCGGATGCTGCCGCCCGGCTGGATGACGCAGGCCGCGCCGGCGTCGGCCACCACGTCCAGGCCGTCGCGGAACGGGAAGAAGGCATCCGAGGCGACCGCCGAGCCTTGCAGCGTCAGGCCCGCCTTCTCGGCCTTGATCGAGGCGATGCGGGCCGAGTCGACGCGGCTCATCTGGCCTGCGCCCACGCCCAGCGTCATGCCCTGGCCGCAGAATACGATGGCGTTGGACTTGACGAAGCGGGCCACGTTCCAGGCGAACAGCAGGTCTCGCATCTGTTCGGCGGTGGGCGCCAGGCGGGTGACCACGCGCACGTCGGCCTCGGTGGCCTGCAGGTTGTCGGGATCCTGGGCCAGCCAGCCGCCGCCGACGCGCTTCAGGTCGAAGGGGTTGTGGGCCGAACCCAGGGGCACTTCCAGGACGCGCACGTTCTTCTTCGCGGCCAGCAGGCTCAGGGCGGCGCCGGTGTAGGCGGGGGCGATCAGGACTTCCAGGAACTGCTCGCTCACCGCCCGCGCGGTCTCTTCGTCCACCGGGGTGTTGAAGGCGATGATGCCGCCGAAGGCCGAGGTCGGGTCGGTCTTGAAGGCCTGGCGGTAGGCCGACAGGGCGTCCGCGCCCAGGGCCACGCCGCAGGGGTTGGCGTGCTTGACGATGACGCAGGCGCCGGCCTGGAAGCTGCGCACGCATTCCCAGGCGGCATCGGCGTCGGCGATGTTGTTGTAGGACAGCTCCTTGCCCTGGATCTGGCGGTAGCCGGCCAGCAGGCCCGCGCCCACCTGGGCGTCGCGATAGAAGGCAGCGCCCTGGTGCGGGTTTTCACCGTAGCGCAGGGATTGCTCGCGGCGCATCTGCACGGTCAGCACGCGCGGCCAGGTCTCGCGTTCAGGGACTTCGGAAGGGGCGGGCTCGCGCGCCGCCAGGCTGCTCAGGTAGGCGGCGATGGCGCCGTCGTAGGCGGCGGTATGGGCGTAGACCTTGGCGGCCAGCTTCAGCCGCAGGCCGTAGGACGGCTGGCGGGCCGGGCCGTCCATGTCGGCCAGCACGCGCGGGTAGTCGGCGGGGTCGATCACCACGGTGACGCCGCCGCCATTGGGCGAACCGTGATTCTTGGCCGCCGAGCGCAGCATGGCGGGCCCGCCGATGTCGATGTTCTCGATGGCGTCGGCCAGGATGCAGTCCGGCCTGGCGACCGTCTGCTGGAACGGGTACAGGTTGACCACCAGCAGGTCGATGGGAGGGATGTCCTGCTCTTTAAGCGTCTGCAGGTGCGCGGGGTCGTCGCGCCGTGCCAGCAGGCCGCCGTGGATGCGCGGATGCAGGGTCTTGACGCGGCCGTCGAGGATTTCGGGCGAGCCGGTGTGGGCGGCGACCTCGGTGACCTTCAGGCCGGCCTCGGACAGCAGGCGGGCGGTGCCGCCGGTCGACAGGATGGCGACCCCACGTTGAGCGAGGGCCTGGGCGAATTCGACGATGCCCGATTTATCGGACACGGAGATCAGTGCGGTCTGGATGGTCATGTCGGCAACTGGGGAGGATGGGAAAAACGGAATGAGCGGCCCTAGGCCTGGATCTGGTGCGCCTGGAGCTTCTTGCGCAGGGTGCCGCGCGTGATCCCGAGCATGTCGGCCGCGCGCGTCTGGTTGCCCCCGGTGCGTTCCATCGCGACTTCCAGGACGGTGCGTTCCACGCACAGGCCGACCATGGAAAGCATGTCGTGCGGGGTGGACTCGCCCAGGTCTTCGAAATAGCGCTCGAGCTGTTCGCGGACGGCTTGTGCCAGGGGGGTGGTGGTGCTCATGTTGGATCGATCTGAGAATCAGTGAAGGGAAGGCGCGGTTTCCAGGACGGCATCGGCAGGCTGTTCGTCGAACCACTGCCGCAGGGCGTCGGACTGCTGCGCGGTGCTGTCCAGCGCCATGATGCGCGGCAGCAGCGTGTCGGCGCCCGGCAGTCCGGCCAGATACCAGCCGATGTGCTTGCGGGCGCTGCGCACGCCGGTGCGCTCACCGTAGAAAGTGTAGTGATCTTCCAGGTGGCCCAGCAGATGCTCGCGCAGTTCGCCGTAGGTGGGCGGGGGCAGATGGGTGCCGTGCGCCAGGTAGTGGGCTATTTCGCGGAAGATCCAGGGCCGTCCCTGGGCGGCGCGGCCGACCATGATGGCGTCGGCTCCAGTGTAATCCAGGACGCGGCGGGCCTTCTCCGGCGAGTCGATGTCGCCGTTGGCGATCAGCGGGATGCGGATTTCCCGGCGGACTTCCCGGAGCGTGTCGTATTCGGCTTGCCCTGCGTACAGGTCGCAGCGGGTGCGGCCGTGCAGCGTCAGGGCGGCAATGCCGCAGTCTTCAGCCAGGCGGGCGATGCGCACGGCGTTGCGGCTGTCGCGGTCCCAGCCGGTGCGGGTCTTCAGGGTGACGGGCACGCCCAGCGGGGCGCAGGCGGACACGACGCGGTCCAGGATGCGGGCCACCAGGGCCTCGTCGCGCAGCAGCGCCGAGCCGGAGGCGACGTTGCAGACCTTTTTCGCCGGGCAGCCCATGTTGATGTCGATGATGCGCGCGCCCTTGCGGATGTTGAACACGGCGGCCTCGGCCAGCATGTCGGGATCGGCCCCGGCGATCTGCACCGCCACCGGGTCGGGCTCGCCGTCGTGGTTCAGGCGGCGCGATGTCTTCACGCTGTCCCAGAGGCGCGGGTTGCTGGCTGCCATTTCCGAGACCGCGTAGGCCGCCCCCAGGGCCTTGCACAGGCGACGGTAGGGGCGGTCGGTGACCCCCGCCATGGGGGCCACACAGACGGGGTGGGACAGGGTCCAGGATCCGATGCGCATGGCGGGCATTGTAGGCCGTTCGGGGTCGGGCGGCCCCTACAGCCGCTGGCCCTGCAGCAGGTGGCGGGCCAGGGGCTTGCGCAGCGCCGGCAGCAGGTCCAGGGCGGCCAGACCCAGGCCGCAGGCGTGGCGGACCAGCGGATTGCCCGTGGCGAACAGGCGCGGCAGGGCATCGGTGATGCCCAGGGTCAGCGCGCGATCCGGGCGGCGGCGCCGGACGTGGCGTTCGAGCAGGGGCTGGAGCGGCGCATCGGGCGCCGCCAGCCAGGGCCGCAGGACCTGGGCCAGCTGGGCCACGTCCCGCAGGCCCAGGTTCAGCCCCTGGCCGGCGACCGGATGCAGGGTCTGGGCGGCGTTGCCCACGGCCACCAGGCCGCGCCCCAGCAAGCCGGGCCCCGCGTGCAGCGACAGGGGGAATGCGTGGGCCTCGCCCATCCGCCGCAGGCGGCCGAGGCGCTGGCCGAAGGCGGCCTGCAGCGCCGCGTCGAACGCGGCGTCCGGCAGGCCCGTCAGGATCCGGGCGCGTTCCGGCGGCACGCACCAGACCAGGCTGTAGAGCGCGTCGCCGGCCGGGTGCGGCAGCAGGGCCAGCGGACCGGTGCGGGTGAAGCGTTCGAAAGCGCGGCCCGGCAGCGGGGCGGCGGCCCGCACGGTTGCCAGCACGGCATGCTGGCCGTATTCCCGATGCAGGCCCTGCGGGCGGGCCCCGTCGGACAGCAGCGCCAGTCGCGCGGTGCGCGGCCCGTCCGCCAGCATCAGGCGCACGGGCGAGCCTGCCAGTGGCCGCGGCGGCCGTTCCGGCAGCAGGGTCACGCCGGCGCGGCGCACGCCGGCGTACAGCGTCTCGAGCAGTTCGTCGTAGGCCACCACGCAGCCCAGCCGCGGGACGTCCAGTTCGGCATGGTCGATCAGGGTGCGGCCCAGGTGCCCGGCCTGGGAGACATGCACGGTCAGGATGTCGGCGGCGTGCCCGGGCCAGGCGCCCAGCGTTTCCAGGAAACGGCGGCTGCCGTGGTTCAGGGCCAGGGCGCGCGGATCGATGGACTGGCCCGCCGGGCGCGGCGCGGGCGCGGGGCCCATCAGGGCGATGCGCGCGGGATCCGGGGCCGCGTCCGCCAGGCTCAGGGCCAGGGCGCAGCCGACCGGGCCGGATCCCAGGATGGCGATGTCGTAGGTCGGAATGGCCATGGTTGTTCGGGCGGCGAAAAACGACCATTTTAGAATGCTTTAAACTAGCCGGATCGCGTTATTCTGGATGAATCGGCCCGTCATGGACGTGCTTGCCTGGCTGCAGCCTTGGGAATTCTCGCCTGCCCTGGTGCTGGCTTTCGTGGCGTCGGCATGGCTGTTCGTGCGCGGCTGCCGGGTGCATCGCGTCGGCGTCCTGCGCCAGTCCCTGTTCTGGATCGGCTGGGTCATGCTGTACCTGTCCATGCATACGCAGCTGGACTACTACGCCGAGCGGATGTTCTTCATCCACCGTCTCCAGCACCTCGTCCTTCACCACCTGGGGCCGCTGCTGGTCATGAGCGCCTATCCGGGCCAGGTGATGCGCGCCGGGCTGCCCCTGGCCTGGCGCACCCGGCTGGCGGCCGCCCGCCGCCGCCCCGGGCCGGTCCGCCTCCTGGAAGCCCTGGCCACGCACCGTTTCCTGGTGCCCCTGCTGTTCCTGCTGATGGTGCTGGTCTGGCTGGAGCCCACCGTGCAGTTCTATTCCATGCTCGATTGGCGGCTCTACCGGCTCATGAACTGGGCGGTGGTGATCACTGGGGTCATGTACTGGAACCTGATCCTGGACCGGCGGCCCCATCCGCCGGCGGCGATGTCTCCCGGGGGACGGATCTTCTCGCCCGTCTTCACCATGGCGCCGCAGATGGTCGCCGGCGCTGTGATCGTCTTTTCCGAACACGACATCTATCCGGTATTCGATCTGTGCGGCCGTGCGCTGCCCGGTTTCAGCGCGCTGGACGACCAGGTGATCGGCGGGCTGATCATGTGGGTGCCGGCGGGCCTGATCGAGACGTTCGGGCTGCTGGTGGCCCTGGGTACCCTGATGCGGCTGTCGGCCCGCAACCGCCTGCCACAGCCCCGGCGGCGTGCGGCCGCCCGGCCGGCGAACGCAGCCTGATCGGGCCATGACCGCGGGCGGAGGAACCCCATGAAGACCTGGATGCGGCGCACGGGCGTGGGCCTGGGCCTGGCCGGCATCCTGGCGGCGGGCATGCCGCACGCCTGGGCCCAGCCCATGGGACTGCCCTCGATGGGCGCGGTTTCCTCATCGGAACTGTCTCCTGCGGTCGAGCGCACCCTGGGCCAGGCCATCATGGAGCAGGGCCGCCAGGATCCCACCTATATCGGCGACCTGGACATCAATCAGTACCTGACCGCACTCGGCCGCAAGCTGGCTGCCCACGCACCCCAGGCGCTGGCCCAGGACATCACCGTGTTCGCCGTGCGCGATCCCTCGATCAACGCCTTTGCCCTGCCGGGGGGCTACATCGGCGTGCACAGCGGGCTGGTGGTCGGGGCGCAAAGCGAATCCGAACTGGCGGGCGTGCTTGCGCACGAAATCGGCCACGTCATGCAGCGCCACATCGCCCGGGGCATTGCGCAGCAATCCCAGGGCACAGGCATCATGGTGGCCAGCCTGGTCGGCGCCCTGCTGGCGGCCCTGGCCGGCCAGGGCGATCTCGCCATGGGGGTCGCCACCTTCGGCCAGGCCGCCGCCATCGACCGGCAGCTCGGCTTTTCGCGGGGTGCCGAGCAAGAGGCAGACCGGGCGGGGCTGCAGATGATGCGCCAGGCCGGCTTCGATCCGCAGGGCATGCTGGCCATGTTCCGCCGCCTGATGAACGCCTCGCGCCTGAACGAGGGGACTGGCGGGGGCTATGCCTCGACCCACCCGCTGTCCATCCAGCGCCTGTCGGACATCGAGAACCGCATCGAAGGCCAGCCCGCCGCCGCGGTCACGCCCGACCCCGAGTTCTGGTTCGTGCGTGCCCGTCTCGCCCTGATCCAGGCACGCAGCCACGCGGACCGCCAGCGCCTGAAGCAGACCTTGCGCAGCGAGGCGCGCGACCTCTCGGGCGTGCGCCAGGCCGCCGCCTACTACGGCCTGGCCTCGCTGGGCAAGGCCGAGGGCGACCTGGCCAGCGCCCGGGCGCAGTTGGCCCAGGCGCAATCCGTGCAGGCAGCAGCGCCGCAGCTGGACATGCTGGCGATCCAGTTGGCCGGCGCACAGGGTGCGGCCGCCGCCGTGGACGTCTCCGCTGCCGCCTGGAAGCGCTGGCCCGACAGCCAGGGGGTGGCCGACGAGCGCGCCCGCGCCTTGCAGAAGGCAGGCCAGGATGCGGCTGCCGCGGATTTCCTGCAGGCTGCCACCCGGCAGTGGCCCGAGACGCCGGAATTCCAAAAACTGCTGGCGACCAGCCTGGAGCGCCTGGGCCGCGAAGTCGAGGCGCATGAAGCCATGGCAAGTTATTTCGAGCAGACCGGCGCGCTACCCACCGCGGTCGAGCACCTGCAGCAGGCGCGGACGCTGTCGAAGGATTTCTACGCCCAGTCGCGGCTCGACACGCGCATCCGCGCCCTGCGCGAACGGCTGGACAATCAGCGCGCGCTGCTGGAACCATTCAAGAAATAGGCTCGGCAACGGGCCTTGCGACGGCGGCCGTGGGGCGGCCCGGATTCAGGCGCCGGTGTTGAAGAACCGCAGCAGCCGCGCCGGCAGCCAGCGCAGGTGGCCCGGGAACATGCCGGTGACGAAGCCCGCATGGCCGCCCAGGGCCGGCTGGTGCAGCAGCACGTCGCCGGATGCGTCCCTGGACCCCGGCAGCGAGGCTTCGGGCACGAAGGGATCGTTGCGGGCATTGAGCACCAGCGTGGGCGTGCGGATCGACGGCAGCAGCGGCAGGCTGGCCGCCCGGGTCCAGTAATCCAGCGCATTCAGGTAGCCGTGCATGGGCGCGGTGTACAGGTCGTCGAATTCGCGCAGACTGCGCATGCTCTGGGTGCGCGATACGTCCACCGAGCCGGGAAATTCACGGGCCTTATCGAAGATCTTGCGGCGGATGCTGCGCAGGAAGTGGCGGGAATACAGCTGCCGGCCCCAGAACGTATCCGACAGGCGGCGGCCGCATGCGGCCAGGTCCATCGGGACGGATACCGCGGCCGCGGCGTGCAGCCCGTGGGGCGTGCAGTTCGATTCGCCGAGCAGCTTCAGCAGGGCGTTGCCGCCCAGCGAGATTCCGGCGGCATGCCATCGAGCGTCGGGCAGGCGGGCGCGGACATGGCCGAGCATGAAGTCGATCTCGGCCGAATCGCCGCTGTAGTATGCACGCGCCATGCGGTTGGGCACGCCCGAACAACCGCGGAAATGCGCCGCGGCCACGATCCAGCCGGCGGCGCGGAAATCATGGGCGATCGCCTGCATGTAGGGGCTCAGGCTGCTGCCCTCGAGGCCGTGGAACAGGATCAGGGCGGGGGCGTCGCCCGCCAGCGCGGACCAGTCGGCCGCTTCGAGCCAGCGCCGCGCTGCCGTGCCCACCAGGCCGGACTCGTGTGGCGATGCCTGGCCGTCGGGCCGCAGATTGGGATTCAGGCCGGGGCCGCACCAGTCCAGGTCGATGAAGTCGCCATCGGGCGTGTCGACCCGTTCGCGCACGAAATGCAGGGCGGAATGCTGGGCGCAGAATGCCCCGTACAGTGTCTGCGCATGGCCGCCCGGCAGCCAGGCCGGCACGGGACAGGGGCTGGTGTCGATGCGTGCGGTCATGAGGTTTCGCCTCCGCGCCGCGCACCCGGGTATCCGCGTTCTGAAAAGCCCTGCACGCTCATGGCGGTCAGTGGAGAGTGCGGGCGGGATCGGGCCGGTCGAACAGTTCGGCCTCGCGGGGCGCCGCCGAAGCATGGTGCACGATCATCCGCCAGCCCTCGGGGCCTTTCTGGTAGATGTTGGTGGTGTAGAAATTCAGCGTGTCCTTGCCGCGCGGGGTATCGACCGTGATCTGTTCGATCAGCACATGGATGGCACTCATCACCCCCGTCATGGCCTTGACCTGGGCCGGGAACGCGGCGACCTGGCCGTTGGCGAAGATGTGCTCCCAGCCTTCCCGGACGGCCCGGGGGCCGAGGGTGCGCAGGCCGCCCGGGTGGATGCAGGCCACGTCTTCGTCATCGCTCCATACGCGCATCATCAGGGCGATGTCGCCCTGGCGCATGGCTTCGTAGAAGGCATATTCCGCTTCTTCGGGCGTCGGGAACATGGGGTCGGATCGGGATCAGTGGCCGTGCACCTTTTCGCCTTCGCGCAGGGCGTAGCGGGTGCCGCAGTACTGGCAGCGCGCCACCTTGTTCTTGACGACCTCGATGTAGATGCGCGGGTGCTGGCTCCAGAGGGGTGCCTTGGGGCCGGGGCAATAGACCGGCAGGTCTTCGGCGCCGACTTCGACGATGTCCTGGTTGCTGGCGGTTTCGGGCACGCTGCTCATGGTGTTTCCTGATAGGGGCCGGATCGGCGGGGCGTCCGGGTTGGGGTTCGGGTTGAAGGATCAGACCTTGGAGAGCCAATGGTGGTATTTCGGCGTCTTGCCGGATACCGCATCGAAGAAGGCCTTCTGGAGCTGGGTGGTGATCGGCCCGCGTTCCCCGGCGCCGATCTGGCGGCCGTCGATTTCGCGGATCGGGGTGACTTCGGCCGCCGTGCCCGTGAAGAAGGCTTCGTCGGCGATGTACAGGTCGTCGCGGGTCAGCCGGCGCGATTCCACCCGCAGGCCCAGGTCGGCGGCGATCTGGTGGATGGACGCCCGCGTGATCCCGGTCAGGGCGCAGGCGATGTCGGGTTCGTAGACGACGCCGTCGCGCACGATGAACAGGTTCTCGCCGGAGCCTTCGGCCACGAAGCCCTGGGTGTCCAGCAGGATGGCTTCGTCGTAGCCGTGGTCCAGCGCCTCGGCGTTGGCGAGGATGGAATTGGCGTAGGTGCTGGCGATCTTCGCGCGCGGCATGGTGACGTTGACATGCTGCCGGGCGTAGGACGAGATCTTGACGCGGATGCCTTGTTTCAGGGCTTCTTCGCCCAGGTAGGCGCCCCAGGGCCAGGCGGCGATCGCAACGTGGACCGAGGCGCCACGGGGCGAGACGCCCATCTTTTCGGAGCCGTAGAACACCAGGGGCCGGATGTAGCAGGATTCGAGTTCGTTGCGGCGCACGACCTCGATCTGGGCTTCGGAGATCGCCTCGCGCGAGAAGGGAATCTTCATCTGGTAGATGTGCGCGGAGTTGAACAGGCGCTTGGTGTGGTCTTCCAGGCGGAAGATCGCGGTGCCGTGGTCGGTGCGGTAGGCGCGCACCCCTTCGAAGACGGCCAGCCCGTAATGCAGCGAGTGCGTCAGCACGTGCGTGGTCGCATCGCGCCAGGGCACCAGTTTGCCGTCGTACCAGATCACCCCATCTCGATCAGCCATGGACATCGCCGTCTCCCGGAATTTGTCAGGGATACATTGTACCAATTGCCCGGCACTCGGCGATGCACGCTAAAATGAGGAGTTCATGAACGCGTGGGGCCGGATTTCCGGGTGCCTGCGCACCCAATCCTACGAATGACCGACTCCACTTCCCAAGACTCCGCCCCCGAGGCGCCCGTTCCGTTCGCCCAGTTCGGCCTGCACCCCGGCATCATGCAGGCCATCGAGGCCACCGGCTACGTGTCCGCCACGCCGATCCAGGCCAAGGCCATCCCCATCGCCATGTCCGGCCGCGACGTCATGGGTGCCGCCCAGACGGGCACCGGCAAGACCGCCGCCTTTTCCCTGCCGATCCTGCATCGGCTGATGCCCTTCGCCAACAGCAGCGCCTCGCCCGCGCGCCATCCGGTGCGCGCCCTGGTCCTGACGCCCACGCGCGAACTGGCCGACCAGGTGCATGCCAACGTCGCCCAGTACAGCAAGTTCGTGCCCCTGCGCACGGCGGTGGTGTTCGGCGGGGTTGACATCCGGCCGCAGCGCGACCTGCTGCGCCAGGGCTGCGAAATCCTGATCGCCACGCCGGGCCGCCTGCTCGACCATGTCGAGCAGCGCAACGTCAATCTGGGCCAGGTCGGCATCCTGGTGCTGGACGAGGCCGACCGCATGCTGGACATGGGCTTCCTGCCCGACCTGGACCGCATCATGCGGCTGCTGCCGCCGGGCCGCCAGGGCCTGCTGTTCTCGGCAACCTTCAGCCCGGAAATCCGCAAGCTCGGCCGCACCTTCCTGCGTACTCCGGTCGAAGTCGAGGTCGCTCGCCCCAACGCCACGGCCGACACCGTCACCCAGATCGCCTATCCCCTCGAAGGCGAGGCCAAGCGCCGGGCCGTGGTGCATCTGGTGAAATCCCGCCAGCTCAGCCAGGTGATCGTCTTTTCCAACACCAAGATCGGTTGCAGCCGCCTGGCTCGCCAGCTCGAGCAGGACGGCGTGCGCGCCGAATCGATCCACGGCAACAAGACCCAGATCGAGCGCATGAAGGCGCTGGACGCATTCAAGGCCGGCGCGCTGGAAGTGCTGGTTGCCACCGACGTGGCGGCGCGCGGCCTGGATGTGGCCGGCGTGCCCTGCGTGATCAACTACGACCTGCCGCGCAATGCGGAAGACTACGTCCACCGCATCGGCCGCACCGGCCGGGCGGGCGCATCGGGCGAAGCCATCGCGCTGTTCGCCCCCGAAGAAGAGCGCTACCTGCAGGAAATCGAGAAGCTCATCAAGGTCAAGATTCCGCGCGGCGAACTCGAACTGCCGCGCGTGGTCGCCCGCCGCCGTCCGGCGGGGGGCCATGCCGGTCCGGCAGGCTGGCGCGGCGCGCCCCAGGCGCCGCAGGACGATTTCTTCTCCCGGCCCTACGAGCCCGCCGCACCGGCGCCCGAACCGAACCCCGAAGCGCAGTCGCGTCCGGCCGTGGTGCCGTCCCGCCGGTCCGTGGGCGTCCTGCTGGGCGGCGGCAAGTAAGCCCGGCAAATCAGTCCGTCTAGCCCCCGGCCAGCGTGTCCAGGCTGCCGGGGCCGCCTGCCAGCACGGGCAGTTCCTGGGCGCCGTCGATCAGCCGCCGCAGATGCTCGGCGCGCGGCTGCACCGCCCCCCAGTAGCGCGTGCCGGCCCGATCCTGCACCAGGATCGTGGGAAAGTTCTCGATGTCTTCGTCGCCCAGCCATTCCGGGCTGTCCTCGACGTCCACCCACAGGAAGGTCCAGCCGGGGTATTCGTCGGCCAGGGTCTCGAGCAGGGGGCGCCAGGCATCGCAGGTGCGGCACCAGGCGGCGCAGTAGCAGGCCACGCGGCGGCCGGCATCGGCGGCCAGCCGGTCGCGCAGGGCCTGAAGATCGGCGTGCGGATCAAACAATTTCATGCAGACAGGCATCCTGTTCTTTGAATAAGATGATTGTATGGGTTCTGCGCGGACTGTCCCGCGCAGCCCGACCGGATCACTCCAAGGATCATTCCGCCGTATGACGCACCAAGACCTCGCCCTGCGCAATCCCCGTGCTTCCCAAGGCCTGGCGCTGGTCGGCCAGGCCTTCCGCCGCGCCGCGGCCAGCCAACTGCACCCGCGCATGATTGCGGCCCTGTTCCTGCCGTTCGTGATTGCCTTCCTGGGCGCGGTCCTGCTGCTGTGGTTCTTCTGGCAGCCGCTGACCGGTTGGCTCGACCAGGAAGCCTCGTCCTGGGGCCTGTTCAACACCATCGACGGCTGGCTCGTCGCCGTGGGCCTGTTTTCGCTGAAGCTGTGGCTGGTGCCGCTGCTGGCGGCGGGACTGCTCCTGCCCATGGCGGGAATCCTGGGCCTGGTGATCGCCGCCGTGTTCGTGATGCCCATCGTGCTGCATCACCTGGAACGCCGCGACTACCAGGGGCTGAGCCGTCAGGGCCGCAACACCGCGGCGCTGGGCATCTGGAATGCGACCTGGGTCGGGATCCTGTTCTGCCTGGGCTGGCTGTTCACCATGCCCCTGTGGCTGATCCCGCCCATGGCCCTGGTGCTGCCGGTGTTCTGGTGGGCCTTCGCGCTGAACCGCATGCTGCGCGTGGACGCCATGATCGAGCATGCCAGCCAGTCCGAGCGCCGGTTGCTGTGGCGGCGCCACAATCGCCAGCTGTGGCTGATCGCGGCCTGCCTTGCCGTCGTCAACCTGATCCCGTTGTTCTGGCTGGTGATGCCGGTCTTCTCGGCGTTGGTGTACGCTCATTTCTGCCTGGAGGCCATCCGCCGCCTGCGGGCCGAAACCGTCATCGAACTCTGATCTGGAAACCCGATGCCATCCGTCGACCATGCTGCCGTTTCACCGGTTCAATCCGCTTGCGGGCCCGATGCCTGCCCGATTCCGCAGACGCCGCCGCGCGTCCGCCTGATCGCCATCGGCGATGAAATCCTGTCCGGGCGCCGCCAGGACAAGCATTTTTCCCGGCTGATCGAACTGCTGCAGGAGCGCGGGCTGCGGCTGCACGCCGCCGAGTTCATTTCCGACGACGAGGACGACATCGTCGAATGCCTGGGCCGCAGCTTTGCCACGTCCGACATCGTGTTCTGTTGCGGCGGCATCGGGGCCACTCCGGATGACCGCACCCGCCAGGCCGCCGCGCGTGCCCTGGGCGTGCCGCTGGCGCTGCATCCCGAGGCTGCCCGCCTGATCGGTGAACGTTGCGCCGAGATGGCCGCCAAGGGCCAGGGCAGTGCCGACATGTCCACCCCCGAAAACCAGCAGCGGCTGCAGATGGGTGTGTTCCCCGTGGGCTCGGAGATCATCCCGAACAGCTACAACAAGATTCCCGGCTTCTTCATCCATGACCACAGCTTCATGCCCGGCTTTCCGATCATGGCGCACGCCATGATGGCCTGGACGCTGGATACGCGCTATGCCCGGTGGCACCATTGCGAGTCGCGGGTCGAGCATTCCTTCCTGGTGTTCGGCCTGCCGGAATCGCGCATCACCCCGGCGCTCGAATCGCTGGAACGCCGCTGGGCGGGGATCCGCGCCTTCAGCCTGCCCAACGTGGGCGACGCGGGCGGCCCGCCGCACATCGAGCTGGGGGTCAAGGGTGCCCCGGATGCCGCGGCCGAGGCCCTGGTCTGGCTGCGGAGCGAAGTCCTGTCGCTGGGCGGCAGGCTCGATCCACCGGCCTGATGCCGCGCCGGACGGCAGGCGCGCCGCGGGCGCGGTCTATTGGTCAAAGCTCACCGGCGCTGCCGGGCGACTGGGCCATGGCCCCCAGAAAGTGCTTGCCATGCGAAGCATTTTTTCATAGTATGGAAAAATGGCGCAATGCAACAAAGCGAATCCATGGCACGACTTTCCCATTCTTCCGCTTCGTCCTCACAAGGCAGTCCGGCCCTCGCTTCCGCGGCCGGCGATCATGGCTCGGTGACGATCCAGGTGCTGGACCGCGCCATGCGCATCCTCGATGTCCTGGCCGGGCAACGTGATCCGGTCACGCTGAAGGAACTGTCGGCGGCCACGGGGCTGCATGCTTCCACGGCACACCGCATCCTGGCCGATCTGGCCGTGGGCCGGTATGTCGAGCGCGTCGACAGTGGCCTGTACCGCCTGGGCATGCGGCTCCTGGAACTCGGTTCGCTGGTCAAGGGGCGGCTGGACGTGCGCGAGGCCGCCATAGGCCCGATGCACGAACTGCATCGCCAGACGGGCCAGACGGTCAACCTGTCGCTCGTCCAGGGCGACGAAATCGTCTACATCGAGCGGGCCTGGAGCGAACGGTCCGGCATGCAGGTGGTGCGCGCCATCGGCGGCAGGGCCCCCCTGCACCTGACCTCGACCGGCAAGCTGTTCCTGTCCATGTGGGATGCCCGCAGCGTGCGCAGCTACGCCATGCGCACGGGGCTGGCGGGCACCACGCGCAACAGCATCACCCAGATCGACCAGCTCGAACGAGAACTCGCGCTGGTGCGCCGGCACGGCTATTCGCGCGACAACGAGGAACTCGAGCTCGGGGTGCGCTGCATTGCGGCCGGCGTCTATGACGACACCGGGGCGTTGCTGGCCGGGCTGTCCCTGTCGGCTCCGGCCGAGCGCATGCGCGATGACTGGATCCCGCTGCTGATGAGCACCAGTGCCCGTATTTCCGAGGCCCTGGGCTACGAGGCCCAGCACTGAACATGGGCCCTGCGCAGCCGGGCGGTCATCCCGCCGCCCGGATCGTCCCCGACCTAATTTCTCCTCCCCGACTTATTTTGTTGCGGCGCAACAAAATAAGTTGACATCGCTTGCCATTCCTATAAAATTTGATTTGTGCGTTGCAGCAAAACGCTGCGAACGGGAAGGTGCCGGGCATTGTGCCTCTGAGGAAACCTTCTACTATCGACAAGGAGTCATCATGAGCGCAAATCAACAATCCCTGCTGGCCTCCCAGAAGGCCGTCATCGACAACCTGCTGGCTGTCCAGGGCACGTTCTTCAATGGTTTCGAAAAGCTGGTCGACCTGAACCTGAAGGCCGCCAAGTCCGCCCTGGAAGACGTCGCCCAGAAGTCCCATGAGGCCGCCGAGCTGAAGGACGCCCAGGAACTGCTGGCCTTCACGTCCGCCCTGGTCCGTCCGGAGCAGGCCGTGGCCTATGGCAAGGACGTCTACGAAATCCTGGCCGACATCCAGGGCGACCTGAGCAAGCTGGCCGAAGCCCAGCTGGCCCAGGGCCAGAAGCAGGTGTCCGAAGCGGTCGAGCAGTTCGCCCGCAATGCCCCCACGGGTTCCGAAGGCGCCGTGGCGCTGCTGAAGTCCTCGCTGGCCACCGCGACCAACGCCTACGAATCCGCTTCCAAGGCTGCCCGCCAGGCCGCCAGCGCCGCCGAGTCGAACTTCGCCGCCGCGACCAACGCCACCCTGAAGGCCGCCGCGGATGTCGGCAAGGCCGCCAAGACCGGCTCGCGCTCGCGCCGCGCCGCGAACTGATCCGTACCGGCCGCGCCGGCGGGTTCCGCCGGCCGGCCCAGGCACGATCCGGTCCGGGCTCAGGCCCGGACGGGGCAGGGCCCCGGGACGCCAGTCCCGGGGTTTCGTTTTTTCCGCCGCGGGACACGGCTGCCGTGCCCGGGCGTTCAGCCGACCGGCATCCGGTCCAGCGCAGCTCGGCGCTTCCTCGTATACTCGCCCACAGGCGGCCGTCCGGCCGCCCGCCCATTCGCACGCACCGCGGCGCGGCAGGGTTTCTTCCGTCGAACAACATCCCGTTTCGAGAACTCATGGCGATTTCTTCCATGCGCCGTTCCTTTCTGTGGTGGGCCCTGGCGGCGCTGCCGATCGTGGTGCTGTGGATCTGGTGGTCGGGGCGCCCGGCACCCGCAGCCGCCCCGGCTGCAGCCGCTCCGGTCCAGGTGCGCACGGCGATGGTGGCCGCCCGCGACATGCCCATCCGCGTCCAGGGCCTGGGCGCGGCCCAGGCCTGGGCCAGCGTGATGGTGCGCGCGCGCATCGACGGCCAGCTCGAATCGGTGGGCTTTCGCGAAGGCGAGATCGTGCGCCAGGGGCAGCTCATCGCCAGGCTCGACGACCGGACGCAGAAAGCCCAGCTGGCCCAGGCCGTCGCCCAGCGTGCACGCGACCAGGCGCAGCTGGACAACGCGCGCGAAGATCTGGCGCGCTATGTCGAACTGGCCCGCCATGGCGCCATCGACCGCAAGACCCTGGACACCCAGCGCGCCCAGGTTGCGATCCTGCAGGCGGCGATCCAGGCCGACGAGGCCCAGATCCAGGCGGCCCGCGTCCAGCTGGACTACACCCGCATCACGGCGCCGCTGACCGGGCGCACGGGGCCCCTGAAGGTGGATCCGGGCAATCTGGTGCGTGCGGCGGATGCCGACGGCCTGGTGCTGATCAACCAGATCGATCCCATCGCCGTCAGTTTCACCGTGCCGGACACAGCCTTTGCCGAGGTCCAGGCAGCCGTCCGGGCAGCAGGCGGCGCGGGCGGGCTGGCGGTTGAAGTCTATGGAAGGGACCAGCCTGAACTGCTTGGCCGCGGCGTGCTGGTCCTGGTGGACAACCAGATCGACGCCGCCAGCGGCACGCTGCGCCTGAAGGCGCGGCTGGACAATCCCGATCACACCCTGTGGCCGGGGCAGACGGTGGACGTGCGGCTGATCCTGGGCGACCGGGCCGGCGCCCTGGTCGTGCCGGAATCCGCCGTGCAGCGCGGCGCCCAGGGGCTGTATGTCTACCTGGTCGGGTCCGATGACCGGGTGAGCGCCCAGACGGTGCAGGTGGCCGTGGCGCAGGACGGCCTGGCCGTGGTGACCGAGGGACTGTCGGCGGGCCAGCGCGTCGTGGTCGATGGACAGTACAAGCTGCGGCCCGGCCTGAAGATCGCCGAGATCGCGGCGAATGCGGCCGATGCGCCGGCTGCCGGCGGGCAGGCCGTTTCCGGCAAGCCCGGAGACGCATCGTGAACATCTCCGAGCCGTTCATCCGGCGTCCCATCGGCACCTCGCTGCTGGCGATGGCCCTGTTCCTGCTGGGCCTGGCGGTGTTTCCGCTGCTGCCTGTGGCGCCGTTGCCCCAGGTCGATTTTCCCACCATCCAGGTCACGGCCAGGCTGCCCGGCGGCAATCCGGAAACCATGGCCACCAGCGTGGCCCAGCCGCTGGAACGGGAATTCTCCACGATCCCGGGCCTGGTGCAGATGAGCTCCGAGAATGCGCTGGGGGTGTCGCGTATCACGCTGCAATTCGCGCTGGACCGCAATATCGACGGCGCGGCCCTGGACGTGCAGAGCGCCATCAATTCGGCTTCGCGCCAGCTGCCCTCGAACCTGTCCAGCCCGCCGACCTTCCGCAAGGTCAATCCGGCGGATTTCTCCATCCTGATCCTGTCGGTGCAGTCCGACGTGCTGCCCATCACCGAAGTCAACGACTTCGCCGACAATATCCTGGCCCAGCAGCTGTCGCGGGTCGAGGGCGTCGGCCAGGTGAACATCTTCGGCCAGCAGAAGCCGGCCATCCGCATCCAGGTCGATCCGCAGAAGATCGCCGCGCTGGGGCTGGACCTGGAATCGATCCGGGGGGTGATCGCCACCACCACGGTGAACCAGCCCAAGGGCACGATCGACGGCAGCCGGCAGAGCTACACCATCTACACCAACGACCAGATCCTCGATGCGGCGCCCTGGAACGACGTGATCGTCGCCTGGCGCAACGGCGCGCCGGTGCGCGTGCGCGACATCGGCAGGGCCGTGCCCGGACCGGAGGACACGAAGCAGGCCGCCTGGGCCTTTGCCGGCAAGGGGGCCGGGCCGGACGATGTGGCCCGCAACGGGCGTTCCCTGGTGGTGGGGATCACCAAGCAGCCCGGGGCCAACGTCATCGAAACGGTCGAGCGCATTCGCGCCGAATTGCCGCGCCTGATGGCGTCCATGCCGGCCAGCATCCATGTCAGCACGTTGATCGATCGCACCCAGAACATCCGCGCTTCGGTCCACGAGGTCGAGTTCACCCTGCTGCTGTCCATCGCGCTGGTGGTGATGGTGATCTTCATGTTCCTGCGCAACGTGGCGGGCACGCTGATCGCCAGCGCCACGGTCCCGCTGGCGCTGATGGGCACCTTTGCCCTGATGTACCTGGCCGGCTACAGCCTGGACAATCTCTCGCTGATGGCGCTGACGATTTCCGTGGGCTTCGTGATCGACGACGCCGTGGTCATGCTGGAGAACATCTGGCGCCACGTGGAAGAGGGCATGCGACCCATGGAGGCTGCCCTGAAGGGCGCGCGCGAGATCGGCTTCACCATCGTGTCGATCTCGGTGTCGCTGATGGCCGTGTTCATTCCGCTGCTGCTGATGGGCGGCATGGTGGGGCGGCTGTTCCGCGAATTCGCCGTGACCGTCGTCATGACCGTGGTGATCTCGGTGCTGGTCACGCTCAGCCTGATTCCCATGCTGTGCTCGCGCTACCTGCGCAATCCCCAGCAGGCCTCGCACGGTCGGATCTACCAGGCCTTCGAGCGCGGTTTCGACCGCATGCTGGCGGTCTACCGCCGGGGCCTGGACCATGCGCTGGATCATCAGTTCGCCACGCTGTGCGTCTTTCTGGCAACCGTGGCGGCGTCGGCCGCGTTGTTCATCGTGATCCCGAAGGGCTTCTTCCCGCAGCAGGACACCGGCGCGATCTTCGGCCTGGCCGAGTCATCCCAGGACAGCTCGTTCGATGCCATGAACCAGCGCATGATGGCCCTGGCCGAGATCCTGCGCCAGGATCCGGACGTGGCCGCCTTCGGCATGAGCAGCAATGCGCCGACATTCAACACCGGGCGCTTCTTCATCAGCCTGAAGCCGCGCGATGCGGGGCGGCGCGCCAGTGCCGACGACATCATCCGCCGCCTGCGCCCGCAGCTGGAACACGTGCCCGGCGTGCGCCTGTTCATGCAGGCGGGGCAGGACATCAACGTTGGCGGGCGCCTGTCGCGCACGCAGTACCAGTACACCCTGACCAGCGCCAACCTGGACGAGCTCAACACCTGGGCGCCGCGCCTGCTGGAACGCCTGCGCGGCCTGCCGCAATTGGCCGACCTGGCTTCCGACCAGCAGAACAGCGCCAACACGGCAGTGATCACGATCGACCGCACCCGGGCAGCCATGTTCGGGATCACGCCGGCCATGATCGACAGCACGATCTACAACGCCCTGGGCCAGCGCCAGGTGGCGCAGTATTCCACCCAGATCAACAGCTACCAGGTCGTCCTGGAGATCACCCCTGAACTGCAGTCGGACCCGGCCGTGTTCTCGCGTCTGTACGTCAGGTCGCCACTGACTGGCGAGCAGGTGCCGCTGTCGAGCCTGACGAAGCTGGATACCTCCAGGCCGGGCTTCCTGTCGATCAACCATCAGGGCCAGTTCCCGGCGGTGACGATCTCCTTCAATCTGGCGGCCGGCCACTCGCTTGGCCAGGCGGTGGATGCCATCCATGCGGCCCAGGCCGCCATGAACATGCCGCTGTCGATCCAGGGCGCCTTCCAGGGCACGGCCCAGGTCTTCCAGGAATCCCTGGCGAGCCAGCCCTACCTGATCGCCGCCGCCCTGGTGGCCGTGTACATCGTGCTCGGCCTGCTGTACGAGAGCTACATCCATCCCCTGACCATCCTGTCCACACTGCCCTCGGCGGGCGTGGGGGCGCTGCTGATCCTGATGGGCAGCGGCTTCGACCTGAGCGTGATCGCGATCATCGGCATCCTGCTGCTGATCGGCATCGTCAAGAAGAACGGCATCATGCTGATCGACTTCGCCCTGGTGGCCGAGCGCCAGCAGGGGCTATCCCCGCGCGAGGCCATCTACCAGGCCTGCCTGCTGCGCTTCCGGCCCATCATGATGACCACGATGTGCGCCCTGCTGGCGGGGCTGCCGCTGATGCTGGGTACCGGTGCCGGGTCCGAGCTGCGCCAGCCGCTGGGCTATACGATGGTGGGCGGCCTGCTCCTGTCGCAGGCGCTGACCCTGTTCACGACGCCGGTGGTGTATCTGTACCTGGATCGCCTGCATCACCGCTACGTGCGCGGCCGGGCGCTGAAGCAGGCGCAAAGGCTGCGGCGGGCGCGGAGCGGGCGGGTGGTCTAGGACGCGCCTGTCCGTCCGGGGTTTCGCGGGCCTGGCTGCGCGCGGCCCGCGTGCGTCTCGCGCACGAGATCCAGCCAGGCGCGCGCCGCCAGGGACAGATAGGCGTCCCGCCGCCAGACCGTCGCTAGGTCCCAGCGGATGTCCGGTTCGTCCAGCAGGACGTGCGTCAGGCCGGCCTGCGGCCGTTCCTCCAGGATCATGCGCGGCAGGAAGGCGAGTCCCAGGCCGGCGGCGACCAGGGCGATCATGAAGTCCATCTGGCCGCTGCGCGCCGCGACTTTCGGCTCGAAGCCGCGCCGGGCGCAGGCCTGCTGGATGATGCGGTTCAGGGCGAAGCCGCTTTCCAGCAGCACCAGGGGTTCGGCGCGCAGGTCGTCGAGCCGGACGGCCGCGCGGCGGGCGAGCGCATGGTTGGCCGGCATCAGCACGACCAGCGGTTCGCTGCGCACGGGTTGCCATTCGAATTCGTCCGACACGGGCAATAGCGAGGCGCCCAGTTCGATGTCGCCCGCCCGCAGGATGTCTTCCAGCTGCAGGCTGCCGTGCTCGGTCAGGCGGATGTCGATGCCGGGGTAGCGGTGCCGGTAGGTCGCGAACAGGGGGGCGAACAGCATGCTGGAACCGATCAGCGGCAGGCCGATCCTGAGCGTGCCGCGTCGCAGGTCCGCGAGATCCTGCAGTTCGGCCAGGAGTTCCTCGCGCAGGGCCAGCATCCGGGTGGCATGCCGATAGACCACGTCGCCGGCCGGGCTCGGCGCGCTGCGGTGTCCGTTGCGGTCCAGCAACGGGAAGCCGAGCTCGTCCTCGAGCTGACGGACGGCCTTGCTGACCGTGGGCTGGGTGACGAAGATCGTCTTGGCGGCCTGCGAGAAGCCGCCTTGCCGCACGACTTCGACGAAGGCTCTGAGAGTACGCAGATCCATTCTTATATGGAATAGAAAAAATTCAAATAATTCATTTGTAGAATAAACAAGGGCGATTCTACACTGCCTTCATGGAGATTCAATCATGAAGATGCGTGCGATTCCCGTCCTGTCCCGGCGCGGCCTGCACCGGATGCGGGCCGCCCAGGTCGGCCTGATCGTGGGCTTCTGGCTGGCCGGCGAGGCGCTGGTCAGGCTGGCCCATCTGCCCCTGCCCGGCGGCATCGTCGGGCTGGCGCTGCTGCTGGCGTCGATGGCGGCCGGGTGGATCAGCCCCTTCAGCGCGCGGCGCGGCGCGCAGTGTCTGCTGGCGGACATGCTGCTGTTCTTCGTGCCGGCGGTGCCTGCGGTGGTCGAACACGGCGAATTCGTCGGCATCCTGGGGCTCAAGATCCTGGCCGTGATCCTGGTCGGCACGGTGGCTGTGATGGCCGCGACCGCCCTGACGGTGGACGTCTGCCATGCCTGGATGCTGCGCCGCGCCCGGGCGGGGGAACCGTCTGCGGCGGAGGGGTGCTGACGCCATGCCGGTTTCGATGACGGGCGCGGCGGCCCTGTGCGCCGACGTGCTGCTCTGGTCCGTGCCGACGGTCGGCTTCTATCTGCTGGCCAAGCGGCTCTATGCCCGCTACGCCAGATGGTGGCTGATGCCGCTGGCCCTGGCGCCGGCGCTGCTGGTCGTCCTGGTGCTGGTGGCGCACGTCAGCTACCGGCAGTATTTCCAGGGGGCCGGCTGGCTGGTGGCCCTGCTGGGGCCGGCCACGGTGGCGTTCGCCGTGCCGATCTACGAACAGCGCGCGCTCGTGCGCCGCTATTGGCCCGTGCTGGCGGCGGGCGTGCTGGTCGGCAGCGCCACGGCCCTGGTCACGGGCTGGGGGCTGGCGACGTGGCTGGGCCTGGACGGCGCCCTGCGGCTGAGCCTGCTGCCGCGTTCGATCAGCACGCCGTTCGCCATGGAGGTCTCCGGCGACATCGGCGGCATCCCGGACCTGACGGCGGTGTTCGTCGTGCTGACGGGGGTGCTGGGCACGATCGTCGGGCAATGCCTGCTGGCCTGGCTGCCGGTCCGTTCCTCGCTGGCGCGCGGCGCGCTGTTGGGCGTGGGCGCGCACGGGGCCGGCACGGCCAAGGCCTATGAGCTGGGGCGTGAGGAAGGTTCCATCGCGGGCCTGGTGATGGTGCTGATCGGCCTGGCGAACGTGCTGGGCGCCGCGATCCTGACGGCGCTGTGACCCGGTCTTCGCGCTGCCTTTCGCCGGTGCGCGGCGACGCCGCGCCCGGATGCGGACACGGGCGCGGGCTTCAGGCCGTTTCCAGCGCCCGCACGCATTCGGCGATCAGCGCCGGCCCCCGGTAGATCAGCCCGGTGTAGACCTGCACCGCGTCGGCCCCGGCCTGGACCTTTTCCACGGCCTGGCGGCCGGATTCGATGCCGCCCACGCCGATGATCGCCGTGTCCCGGCCCAGGTGCTCGCGCAGGCGGCGGATCACGGCCAGCGACATTTCGTGCACGGGCGGGCCGGAGAGCCCACCCGCCTCGTCTTCGTGGGGCAGGCCGCGCACGGCATCGCGCGACAGGGTGGTGTTGGTGGCGATGATGCCATCGATGCCGTGGCGCGGGACCAGTTCCGCGACGGCGTCGATTTCTTCGGTGTCCAGGTCGGGCGCGATCTTGACCACCAGCGGCGTGCGCCGGCCGTGGCGGTCGGCCAGGGCTTCGCGGCGTTCCCGCAGCGCGCCCAGCAGCGCGTCGAGCGCATCGTGGCTTTGCAGGCTGCGCAGGTTGCGCGTATTGGGCGAAGAGATGTTCACCGTGATGTAGTCCGCATGGGGATACACCCCGTCCAGGCACAGCAGGTAGTCGTCCACGGCGCGCTCGATCGGTGTGTCGGCGTTCTTGCCGATGTTCAGCCCCAGGATGCCGCCGTGCCGGCGCCATTGGCTGCGCTGGACGTTGGCGACGAATGTGTCCAGGCCGTCGTTGTTGAATCCCATGCGGTTGATCAGGCAGCGCGCGCGCGGCAGGCGGAACATGCGCGGCCTGGGGTTGCCGGGCTGGGCGCGCGGGGTGACGGTGCCGACTTCGATGAAACCGAAACCCAGGGCGGCCAGGCCGTCGATGCAGGCGCCGTTCTTGTCCAGGCCCGCCGCCAGGCCGACGGGATTGCGCAGCGGCAGACCCATGACGGTGCGCGGCAGGATCGGCTGCCGGGCGGCCAGCAGCCGCGTCGCGGCGCAGCCCTGGCTGCGCTGCAGCGCGCGCAAGGTCCATTCGTGGGCCTGTTCGGGGTCCATGGAGAACAGGGCGGTGCGCGCCAGCGGATAGGCTTGGAACAGCAGGGACATGGGCATGGATGGGGTCGGTTGGACGAGGGCGGCGCGCCGGCCCGGGTTCAGCCGCCGGCGGGGGGCGGTTCGGCCCAGACGCCGCCGCGCAGGATCTGGTGCGGCCGGAAGCGCGATTTGTAGGCCATTTTACGGCTTTCGTCGATCCAGTAGCCCAGGTACAGCCAGGGCAGGCCCAGGCGGTCGGCGTAGTCCAGCTGCCAGAGGATGCCGTAGGTGCCCAGGCTGCCGTGCCAGTCGGGGTCGTAGAAGGTATAGACCGCCGACAGCCCGTGGTCGATGCGGTCCATGATGGCCACCATGCGCAGTGCGCCATCTGTGTCGCGGAATTCGGCCATTTCGGAATGGACCCGGCTGGTCAGCAGGAACTGGGTGTACTGGGCCTGGTCGTCCTGGTCCATGCCGGCGCCGGGGTGGCGCTGCTGCTGGTAGCGCAGGTACAGGTCGAAATGCCGTGCGTCCCAGTGCAGCGGCGCCAGGCGGACCGAGAGCGTGGGCTGCATGCGGCGCCAGAGCTTGCCCTGGGTGCGGTCGCGCCGGAAGCGCCGGACGTCGACCCGGATGGGGATGCAGGCCTGGCATTGTTCGCAGGCCGGCCGGTAGGTGAACAGGCCGCTGCGGCGGAATCCCTGCTCGATCAGGCGCGCATAGGCGGATTCGTCCACCAGATGGGTGGGGGCGGCGACCTCGGAGCGCGCCATGCGGCCGGGCAGGTAGCTGCACGGATAGGTGGCGGTGGTGTAGAACTGCAGGCGGCGGAAGACGGATTCGCTGGGATTGCTCATGAATCGGGCCGGGGTTGCGACCGATTCATTGTGGCACCGGCGGCGTGGGAAGGCCAGTGCCGGCCGCCATGATCAGCGCACCGGCCGGCCGCCGGACCGTGGTTCCAGGCGGCCATCGGCCCGCAGGCGCCCGCTTCCCCACGCAGGCGCCGGGGCATCGCGGCCAGCTGCCAGCATGTCCAGGAACCGCGCACGGGGCACGGGCCGGGCGCCCAGGCTGGCCAGATGGGGGGTTTCCTGCTGGCAGTCGATCCAGGGCACCCCCCGGGCCTGCAGGTGGCGCACCAGGTAGGCCAGGGCGACCTTGCTCGCGTCGGCGGCCAGGCTGAACATCGATTCCCCGAAGAAGCACTGCCCCAGGCCGACGCCGTACAGGCCGCCCGCGAGCCGGCCGCCGATCCAGGCCTCGACGCTGTGGGCGCAACCCATGCGGTGCCAGGCGGTGTAGACCGCCATGATGTCCGGCGTGATCCAGGTGCCGTCCCGTCCTTGCGCCGCGCCGGCCTGGGTCCAGTCCCGGCCGGCGCGGGCGGCGCCCAGGCCGATGCGCGGTGCGCCGCGTTGCGCGCAGTGGGCGATCACGGCGGGAAACGCCTGGTTCAGGGTGATGCGCAGGGCGGGCGGCGCGTTTCCGTCGGCCGGCGATGCAGCGGTTTCCGGTCCGTCGTCCCGATCGAATTGCCGCACGCGCTTGGCCAGCGAGCGGCTGGTGTGGAAGTCTTCGCAGCGCAGCACCATGCGCGGATCGGGGCTCCACCACAGCACCGGTTCGCCGGGGGAATACCAGGGAAACAGCCCCTTGCGGTATGCCTCGTGCAACCGGGCGGGGGACAGGTCCAGGCCCGCCGCCGCCAGGCCGCTGGCAGGAATCGGCACGCGCGCCGGGTCGGGTAGGGGATCGCGGTCTTCGATCCAGGCGATCGTCATGGTGGCGCCGCGGTTCCGTTCAGTCGGGAAACCGCAGGTCGATGGCGTAGTGATGGGTCGGGAATGCCCCCTGGCCGCGGTCGCGCAGGTAGTGCTCCAGCGTTGTGCTGACGGTGCGGAAGGCCAGGTCGCGCCAGGGGATTTCGTCCAGGCCGAAGAAAGCGGCTTCCAGGGTTTCCGGGCCCGGCGCCAGGTGCGGACCCAGGACGTCGGCCAGGTAGTACAGGTGCACCTGGTTGACCGAGGGCACGTCGATGACCGTGAACAGGGAACGAATGCGGATGCGCGCGCCCGATTCCTCCTGGTTTTCGCGCGCCGCGCCCTGCTCGGTGGTTTCGCCCAGTTCCATGAAGCCGGCCGGCAGCGTCCATTTGCCGTGGCGCGGCTCGATGGCGCGGCGGCACAGCAGCACACGGTCGCCCAGGATGGGCACCACGCCGACCACATTGCGCGGATTCTGGTAGTGGACCGCGCCGCAGTGGGTGCACAGGTCGCGGATGCGGTTGTCGTCCGGCGGGATTTCCCGGCTGAGCGCATGACCGCACTGCGAGCAGAACTGCTGGGAGCGGGGGGCGGGATGGTAGAAGGCGGGATCGGGCGAAGTCATGCGGGGATTTTAGCTTGCGGGTGCGGGCATTCGGGGTATTCGGCGCGGGTGTCCATGCGGGCGGGGCTACGGCAGGCGCACGAAGCCCAGGGTGGCTTCGACGGCGTCGGCGGCCAGCAGGCCCATCGGCGTCCCGGCCGCGGAGCAGCCCGGATCGCCGCTGTCCAGGCGTACGGAGATGCCGGCGGGATCGGGCCGCTCGAACCAGTCGTCCAGCGGCTGTCCATCGGCCGTGCGCAGGGCATCGACCACACGGCCCAGGTCGCGGTCGTTCACCAGTCCCGCGCCCGCTGCCGACCGGGCATACAGCCGGCCGCCGGGATCCAGCCACCAGTGGTCGACCGGGCCGTAGTCCTGGCCCGTATGGGTCCGCAAGCGCGAGCGGCCCTGCGCGTCGGCGTCCATGCCGAGGATCCAGGGAGCGCCGTCCAGCCGCACGTACACGCGCTGGGGGCCGTTCTGGAAGAACCAGCGGCCTGCATCGTCGGCGAGGTAATTGCGGCCGATGAAACCGATGATCTGCGGGCTGGAGATGGTTTCGCCCGGTTCCTCGTCCGGCGTGTCCCAGCCGCGGCCGTGGGGATGCAGGCGCCACTGGCCGCGCGCCGACAGCGACAGCCAGCCGCGCACGGCCGGCACGTTGGGCCAGCGGGCCATGGCCGCGAGTACTTGATCGTCCATTTCGGGTTTCCGTTTTCGGGGCCGGTGCGTCGCCCGGCGATCGGGGCCGTGCCCGCCCTTTCCAGGCAGTGTATCCGAGCCGGACCAGGCCCGATCCGGAGCGTAGAATGATTCCCGGGAAAGAATTGAAGAAAGGATACGCCATGGATACGCCGCAGGCCCCCGCCGTTCCAGCCGGGCTGGATCCCGCCGCCCTCCGGGCCTTCATCGACGACACCTGGGACCGCGAGATCGTGCCGGCCCTGTGCGACTACATCGCCGTGCCGGCCAAGAGCCCGGCCTTCGATGCGGACTGGGCCGCGCACGGCCATATCGACCGCGTGGTGAAAGACGCCGTCCGCTGGGCCCGGAAGCGGCCGATCCGGGGGCTGTCGGTCGAAGTGATCCGCCTGCCGGGCCGTACGCCGGTGCTGTGGTTCGACGCGCCCGCGACGCGGCGGGACGATGGCGGCACGGTGCTCATGTACGGTCACCTGGACAAGCAGCCCGAGTTCTCCGGCTGGCGTGCCGGCCTGGGGCCGTGGACGCCGGTGCTGCGCGATGGCAAGCTCTACGGCAGGGGCGGTGCCGACGACGGCTATGCCGTCTACGCCTCGCTCACTGCCATCGAAGCGCTGGATCGCCAGGGCGTTCCCCGGCCACGTTGCGTCGGCCTGATCGAAACCTGCGAGGAATCCGGCAGCTACGACCTGCTGCCCTACGTCGATGCACTGCGCGACCGGCTGGACCGCGTCGCCCTGGTGGTCTGCCTGGATTCGGGCGCCGGCAACTACGAGCAGCTCTGGATGACGACCTCGCTGCGCGGTCTGGTGACCGGCACGCTGGAAGTCCAGGTGCTGGACGAGGGCGTGCATTCGGGCGATTCCAGCGGCGTGGTGCCGTCCAGCTTCCGTATCCTGCGCCATCTGCTGGACCGTCTGGAAGACAGCGGCACGGGTTGCGTGGTGCCGTCCAGCTTCCATTGCGACATTCCGGCCGAGCGCGCCGGGCAGGCTCGCGCGGCTGCCCGGATCCTGGGCGACGAAGTCTGGAAGCGCTTTCCCTGGAGTTGCGGCGCCGAAGGCGGCGTCGTGCTGCCCATGGCGACCGATCCGTGCGAGGCGCTGCTGAACCGCACCTGGCGGCCTGCCCTGTCCGTCACCGGGGCGGATGGCCTGCCGCCTTTGGCCAGTGCCGGCAACGTGCTGCGCCCCCGCACTGCCTTCAAGCTGTCCTTGCGCCTGCCGCCGCTGGTCGATGCCGGCGCGGCCGCGGACGAGCTGAAGCGGCTGCTGGAGCAGGATGCCCCCTACCGGGCCCGCGTCCTGTTCCAGCCCGACCCCGGCGTGGCCGGCGGCTGGAACGCCCCCGAGTCCGCGCCCTGGTTGATCGACGCGTTGGATGCAGCGTCGCGTCAGTATTTCGATGCGCCCTGCGGCTATATCGGCCAGGGCGGCACGATCCCGCTGATGAACCTGCTGCGCCAGGGTTTTCCTGCCGCGCAGTTCATGGTGTGCGGCGTCCTGGGGCCGAAATCCAACGCTCATGGGCCCAATGAGTTCCTGCACGTGCCGTATGCCAGGCGCCTGACGGCGGCGGTGGCCCAGGCCATGGCGGCCCTGCCTGCGGGCACGCAAAGCGATGAGTGACGCACGGGCAGTCCAGGCGCCGTTCACCCAGTCCTGGCGACGTCAGCTGCGCGAGCACCGGGCGGTGGCGTTCGGCCTGGCAGTGGCGCTGCTGGCCGTGTTCTGGCTGCTGCTGGGCGGCGGCGCGGAATCGTTTTCCGATGAAAACCGGGGGTTCCTGGGATATGCGGCCCTGGGCGGTGCGGCGGGTTTCGGCGCCACGGCACTGGGTGCGCTGCTGGCCCTGGGCCTGCGTTCCGTCGAGACGCGCGCCCAGGATTGCATGCTGGGTTTTGCTGCCGGCATGATGCTGGCGGCCAGTTCGTTCTCACTGATCCTGCCGGGCCTGGAAGCCGCCCGTGGCTTGCTGGGCAGCGGCACGGGCGCGGCCCTGACGGTCACGATCGGCCTGGGCCTGGGGGTGCTCCTGATGCTGGGGCTGGATTATTTCACGCCGCACCAGCACGAAAGCTCCGGCGTGCATGGCCCGGCCGCCGCGCGCATCGGCGGCGTCTGGCTGTTCGTGCTGGCCATCGTGCTGCACAACCTGCCCGAAGGCATGGCGATCGGAGTGGGTTTCGCCCATGGCGACCTGACGGTCGGGCTGCCGCTGACCACGGCCATCGCCATCCAGGACGTTCCCGAGGGGCTGGCGGTGGCACTGGCGCTGCGTGCCATCGGCCTGCCACTGTCGCGGGCGATCTTCGTCGCCGTGGCCTCCGGCCTGATGGAACCCCTGGGCGCCCTGGTCGGCGTGGGCATTGCCAGCGGCCTGCCCATCGCCTATCCGGTCAGCCTGGGCCTGGCCGCCGGCGCCATGATCTTCGTGGTGTCGCACGAAGTCATACCCGAGACGCACCGCAACGGCCATCAGACGGCGGCCACCGTCGGCCTGATGGCCGGCTTCGCCGTCATGATGTTCCTGGATACGGCGCTGGGATGAGCGCGCCGCCGGCTTCCTTTTGCAAGTGAATTGCCTGGATGCGCGCGGGACGTGGTACACTGACGAGTCAGCCGCCGCGACGTGCAGAATGATTCCATGAAAAACGCGCGGCAACTGATCCTGTGCTTCTTCCTTAGTCGGCCGTACCCGATCCGGGTTTCATTTCCGGCAGCCTCTCGCCCGCAGCGAATACCCCTGCAGGCCAGCCGCGGGCAGAGTCCAGCCCCACGCGCTTTGCGCCCTCATTGTTTCATCGGATTCCGGCGTCTTGCCGGCATCGAAAGGTTCACATGTATCCATCCATACAGGTCGGCAAGTACCTGGTCTCTCCTCTGGTCCGCCGCGATCAGGGCGGCCGTTATGTCGCCTCCGTCTCGATTCGCAGCGGCCATGCCAGCATGACCCAGGACCGCCTCATGCGGTTCACGCCGCTCTTCGAATCTGCCCACGCCGCGGTCGAATTCGCCAAGGCCGAGGCATTCAGCTATATCCGGGCGTGCGCGCTGCCCGTCATGCCGGCGCGGTTGCGCCTGCAGGCGGCGGGCGCATCGCTTCCGCCCGGTTCCGCGTTTGCGACAAATTGAAATTGCGATTGTGTCGCATGCAGCAAGCCCCCATAGTGGGGGTGGGGAAAGTTCCCCCTTTTATCCTTTAGGAATGACTTTGACTACAGAAATCGGCATCGTGAAATGGTTCAACAGCGAAAAAGGATTCGGCTTCATCATGCCCGAATCCGGCGGCAAGGACCTCTTTGCGCACTACTCGGAGATCCAGGGCTCCGGTCACAAATCCCTTGAAGAAAACCAGCGTGTCTCCTACGTGTCCGCAGCCGGACTGAAGGGCCCGCAGGCCACCAAGATCCAGATTCTCTGATATCCGGCGGATTGCCGCTTTCGGGCGGCGATGCGCGGGAAATCACAGTGCGGCCGGGCTTCCTGAAACAGGAAGCCCGGCTTTTTTCAGTGCTTCGCCGTCATGTCCGGGGTTTCGTCGCGCTGGAGAAATTCCCGCACCGTGGCGGGCAGGCGCGAGGCCAGCCAGTCCGCCATGGCTTCTTCCTCGGCCAGGCTTTGCTCGCACATCTGCCTGGTCTCCATGTCCCCGCATGTCTCTGCGGCTGCGATGAGCGCCTTGTAGCTGGCGATCTCCATGTGCTCGAAGGCATAGCTGGCCAGGCTCGCCTTGACCACCTCGTCGGAAACGAACATGCCGCTCAGCCCCTGGGCCATGGCCATCATTTTCGCCGTCATGTCCTTGACCGCGGATGTATCGCCGCCAAGGCGATCGATGCATCCGCGGATGCGGACCGCCTGTTGCCGGGTCTCTTCGATGTGCTGTTCGATCCGGGCCCGCAGCGCGGGGTAGTTCTGGAGCCGTTCCGCAGTGGCTGTCAGCATCTTTTCGGCCTGTTCTTCCATCGCATGGGCGTCGCGCAGCCAGTCCAGCAGGTTGTCTTGCATTCTGGTCGTCATGGTTTTCCTCGTGGTGTGAGCGGTGTTGGGCGTGCTGATCATCGTGCAGCGCCGCCAAGGAGCGGCCGGCTCCCACGGCCGGCCTGCGAGCCGCAGCAAGGCACATGCCCGGATCATTCCGGGATGATGCTTGCGGGAATGACTGGTGCCGTCCCTGGCGTGGTGGGCGAGGGACGCGGGGCGAATCGTGCTGGATGGGGGCTGGAGGCGGGAAACCGCGAGTTTCCTGTGGCCACTGATGCGGGGATGGGGCTGGAATGAAAAAAGGACCTGCGTTCAACACGCAAGTCCTTGATTTCATTTGGAGGCGCAAGCCGGAATCGAACCGACGTACACGGATTTGCAATCC